>OGXL01002964.1_pt1 | contig 12025 bp, 7 predicted proteins | sample 1576311 | NCBI WGS metagenome assembly OGXL01 (sample SAMEA3541564, study PRJEB24748) | human gut metagenome | biome: human gut; feature: human-associated habitat; material: faeces | place: China | collected 2012 | reverse complement strand
ATCTCGGAACTTACGGAATATATAGAATGGTACAACAACAAGCGTATCAAACTTATGCATTTTTTCCCTTGCCGCATCATCCGCCAGACAGTATTCCACAAGTTCCTGCTCCACACGCCCCGCCTGACTGAGATGGTCTGCCTTTAAGAACGCTTCCCGCGCTTTCTGGTAGTTCGGCAGACTGCCTTCTTCCACCGGATTTCCGCAGAACCAGAGATCGCCCTGCTCCTCCCATTCGTCTGCCGCCGGAAACTGACCCCATGGCATCCTGCTGGCAACTGCAGCCGCTCCTCCTGTCAGAAAAGCAAAAACTGCAAAGATCCGCAGAGTCTTCCTGCCTTTTTGCTTTCTTTCCAGCCGCCGCAGTGCCTTTTTGACTTCTCTGGCAGACGCATACCGCTCCTCCGGCTTTTTCTGCATACACTTTTCCATCACCCGCCAGAGTCCTCTTTTCTGCCGCTTTTTCGCATGCTTCGCCATTGCCGCAAGCAGTGCGCCGAGTGCATAAAGATCGGAACGGGCGTCACACTTCCCGTTATACTGCTCCGGCGCTGCATAACCGCGGGTTCCATAACGGACTTCCACACCCGTTTCTTCTGTTCCGGCTGCACCGAAATCCACAAGGTATATTTCACCACGCTCTGTTATCATCACGTTGTCCGGCTTCAGATCCCGGTAGAAAACCGGCGGGTTCTGTGCATGGAGATAACAGAGAATCCCGCTCAGGGCAATTCCCGTTTTCAGAATTTCCCGGCTGGAAAACCGTTCTCCCTTACGCATACGCTGTCCGATAGATTTTCCGTTTACAGCTTCCATCACCAGAAAGCTTTTTGTCCCACTTTCCAGAAGTTCCACCGCACAGGGAATCCCGGGATATGAAAACTTCTGTAAAAGAAACGCTTCTCGGCGCAGTTTTTCCCTGTCACATATACTTACCTTGACTGCATACCGCTTTCCGGATCCAGTTTTCTCTGCAAGATAAACGACAGACGTTGCCCCTCTTCCGAGCACTGACAGCAGGCGATACTTCCCTCCCGGAAGTTCTACTTTTCCAATGATCCCGCCTCCTCTTTTTACGTCAAAGTGTTTGTCAGTCCGATATTCTGTTTTTGTACATGGATATAAATTGAGCCGAATGGCTCTTCGATAGAGTAATATAGAATCGATTTTTCAGGACGAATGTCCAAGCGGATGAAAAATCGTGATGTAAGTATAACACAACAGCCGCCGTTTCCGCAAGAACTACAGAAGCCGACGGCTGCCAAAAAAATCGCCTGTTTTTTATCTATTTTTTCCCTCTTGACGAATCTTACATCCGTTCCGGTGCCGAGAATCCCAGCAGGTCGATGCAGGTCTCAAGTACCTCGCGGACAAGATCCAGCAGTGCCAGGTAAGATGCTTTTCTTGCCTCATCCTGCTCACTTAAGATCTTGGTCTCGTGGTAGAAGTGATTGAACTCGTTTGCAAGCTCGTAGATATAAGCACAGATCTTATGCGGTGCTTTCTCCTCGAATGCGTTCTCCACAACGCCGTTGAAACGGGATACGGAAAGCATCAGAGCTTTCTCGCTGTCGCTCTTCGGTGCCAGAAGTGCGCCTTTCTTCAGTTCATTTCCCTCTTCTTTATATTTTCCGAGGATGGATTTTGTACGAACGATCGTGTACAGGATGTACGGACCGGTGTTTCCCTCGAAGGAAGTAAATCTCTCAACATCGAATACATAATCTTTCGATGCCTGGTTGGACAGGTCACCGTATTTAATAGCAGACAGTCCGACAATCTGTGCCGTTCCTCTTGCATCCGTATCTTTTACGCTGCGGTTCTCCACGATCTTCTGATACATCTCATCGTTGATCTCGCCGATCAGACGCTCCAGACGCATAACGCCGCCCTCACGGGTCTTGAACGGTTTTCCGTCTTTTCCGTTCATGGTACCAAAGCCGATAAAGGAAAGAACGGTATCATCATTCACCAGTTTTGCTTTTCTTGCACAGCGGAAACACTGTACGAAGTGAAGCTCCTGACGTTTGTCTGCCAGATAGCAGATCTCGTCCGGCTTGTACAGTTTCATACGCTGGATGATGGTTGCCAGGTCTGTCGTATCATACAGAGCTGCTCCATCGGATTTTAAGATCATGCACGGCGGGATCTCTTTTGTGTCTGTCTCTTCTTTGACATCAACAACGAGTGCGCCCTGGTCATAATGTGCATAACCATTGTCTTTCAGGTAATCTACCATGTCCGGAATGTACTCCTGTGCATCGGACTCACCCATCCACAGATCGAAATGAACGTCGAGATTTCCATAGTTCTTTTTCAGATCGGCAACAGAAACGTTCATAATGTGTTTCCAGATCGCACGATATCCTCTTCTGCCCTGCTGCAGCTCTCTCGTTGCCTCGAGTGCACGTTTCTTATAGTCCTCGTCCTCTTTCGATTTGCCGCTTGCGCAAGGATAAATCTCCTCGAGCTCGCTGATCGTAAACGGTGCTTCCTCCGGGTACTCTCCCGTAAAGGACTCATCAAAATAAACAAGCTCCGGATGGCGCTCCTGCAGCTCGGTGATGATCAGTCCCATCTGCAGACCCCAGTCTCCAAGATGAACGTCACCGATCATGTTGTGGCCCATGAAGCGTCCCATACGCTTGATGCTCTCGCCGATGATCGCGGAACGGAGATGGCCAACGTGAAGCGGTTTTGCCACGTTTGCTCCACCGTAATCTACGATAATGGTTTTCGGATTTTTTGCTTTCTCTACAGAAAGATCTTCATCGTTCTGCATTTTGGAAAGATAATCTGCCAGAAATTCCGGGTTGATTTTCAGGTTGATGAATCCCGGTTTTATGGCTTCAATTTCACCGATCACGCTGTGATCGGTCACTTTTTCTACAACTGCTTCAGCCAGCTGGATCGGTGCTTTGTGGTATGCTTTTGCAGCTGCCATTGCGCCGTTGCACTGGTATTCGCACAGATCCGGGCGGTTGGAAACGGAAACCCTTGCATAGGACGGGTCCATCTCCGCAGCGGTAAAGGCTTTTACCAGCTCTTCCTGGATAAGATCGATCAGTTTTTTCATAATGTTTCCCTCATTTTCTTCTTTACTGCAGAATCATCTGTTCTGCGTTTTGTTTCCGCGCGCTGCGCCGGGCTTCTTCCTCTTCTTTGATGCCGCTTTTCTGATAACAGTACTGGATGATATCTCTTCTTCGGATGATGCCGATGAAGATTCCCTCGTCATCCACAACTGGAACGAAATTCTGCCGCATGGACATCTCGATCAGGTCCTCGATGTTGCTGTTGATGTTGACGGACTCATAATTCCACCGTTTCGGAACCTGCCAGAGCGGGATATCCTCTGCTTCATGGTAATTCAGCAGATACCGTTCTTTTATGATGCGGAGCAGATCTCCTTCCGTCAGTGTTCCCACGTAGCAGCCCTTTTTGTTCAGTACCGGAACCGCCGTGTATTTATGATATTCGATCTTCTCGATGGCCTGCCGAAGTGAGCAGTCGTCATACAGATAAGCCGTTTCACTTTTCGGTGTGATAAAAAACAAAATATTCATTCGCGTATACTCCTTTTCGTTGGTCATACTCTTGTTTGATTATACCATAAACGAATGTGAAATGTCTTTGAATCTTTCTTATATTTTCATAAACATACCGAATCCGAAACTCGAATGCCTCTTTGCTGCGCCGCAAATTGCGCTTATTTTCCAGTATAACCGACTTTCCGCAAAAAGTAAAGATCTTAAGTTTCATCCGCACACGCCGCACAAAAAATCCGCACGGATCCAGCACCTACGCTGTACCCGCACGGATTTTTCAACTCTTTTTTGTTCTATTCTCTTCGCAGCGCATCGATCGGATTCAGGTTCGCTGCTTTTACCGACGGCAGCAGTCCGAATACGATACCGATCACCATGGAGAAGACCACGGAGAAAATGATTGCCGGAATACTGATCGCCACAGGCGTCTGCGATACCCTCGAAATCACCTGTGCCATGATAATGCCGCCCAGCACGCCGAGCAGTCCGCCGATGCTGGTGAGCACCGCCGCCTCGGTCAGGAACTGGAACAGAATTCTGCGTTTTCTTGCTCCGATCGCCTTTTTCAGGCCGATCTCGCTTGTACGTTCCGTTACAGATACCAGCATAATATTCATAACACCGATACCGCCGACCAGAAGCGAAATGCTCGCGATCCAGATCAGCTGCTGGTTCGTGCTCTGGCCTAACTCCTGCAGACTCTTTGCTTTCTCCAGCAGATCCTCTGCCTGATAGGAAAGAGAATCAGTTGTATTGGTCACGGATTCGTTCATGATATCCGCTGTTGTCTTTCCCACCGTGCTCATATCCTCAGTCGTTTTTGCCATCACAACGGCATTTTCCGGTTCATCATACTGGAATACGATCGGCCAGCAGACATCCGGCATCAGCACCAGCGGATAAGATTCCTGATTGTACGTATAGTAGTCATCTCTGGAATTGATGACCGGCTGGAACGAATCGGCTTTTTTGATCACGCCGATCACCGTGAACGGCTCTCCCATGATCTCGATCGTTTTGCCGACCGGCGACTCATCCGGGAAGAGTGTCAGCACTGCGGTATCGTCGAGGAGGACAGCTTTGTGGGTCTTCGAGAAATCGCTCTCCACAAAGCCGCGTCCCTGATAAATCTGATATCCGCACGTCGACAGATAATTTTCATCCACGCCAAGCGCCTTCGCACTGTCCAGTGTTGTGTTTCCTTTTGCGATGCCGCTCACATACGTTCTTTCGGTGTAAAACGATGCATTTTCCACCTGATCCTGCTCGCGGATCCGCTTTTTCTGATCATCGGACAGTTTCGACACGCCGCTTGGCAGTCCGTTGTCCATCCAGTAATCACCGTCGCCCTGCTTTAAGCTGACGGTCACGTTGTTGTTTCCGGCTCCGATCAGGTTCTGTTTGATCTGCTCATTCGTTCCCTTGATCGTGGAGACAATTGAGATGATCGACGCAATTCCGATGATAATACCCAGCATCGTCAGGAAGGAACGCATTTTGTGTGACCAGATTCCCTGAAAGGAAAGTCTTACATTTTCTAACATAATGCGCCTCCTTAACTGTTGTAATAATCCGATGAACTGGATTCCTTCGTGTCTGCGCCTTCCACCACGGTTTTGCCGTACGGAAATGCAATGTAATCCTCTTCGGAAAGACCGCTCTTCACTTCGTAATAACTGCCCCACAGAAGTTTTCCGGTTACCACATTCTGTTTCTTTAATTTATCATTTTCATCCCGGATATAAACGAATTTCTGTCCGTTTTCCTCGCGGATGAATTCTTTGCTGACGTACAGGCCGTTGCCGTTTTCTACATCGTTTCCGACAGTGATTGCAATCTCGATCCAGTCACCGTTTTCAAAACCTTCTCCGCCTTCCGGGATAACGGCTGTGAACGGATAGAAGGAGGCTGGTGTCTCGCTGTACGACATGTAGCTTGTTGTCGGGTACGGAGAAATCTCGGTTACGGTTGCCGCTGCAAAAGCACCCGAAGACCAAGAAGTCACGTTGAGTTCATCGCCGACTTTTACCTGATCGAGATACGTCTCGCTTAAGTAGCCGCGCACGTACAGACCTTCGTTTCCACTGACCTGGATAAAGGCGCTTCCGTCGTTGGACGGGTTTTCTGCATTTCCAACCTTCTTTACCACACCGCTGATCGTCGCTTTTACGGTCTGGGAATCCAGGGATTTCTGCGTATTTTTGACTTTGAGTTCCTCTTCCTTCTGATCCAGCTTCAGATTACGGATCTGGCTTTCTTTTTCGCTGATGGCTTTTTTCAACTCATCTTTTGTGTAGGTCATCTGGGTATCATCACCGGAAGAAGTATTGTTATTTGCGCTGCTTCCTGTGGATGATGTAAAGAGGGACTGTACCGATGCTTTTTCACCGTAGAATACGGTTTTTGCTGTCGTCTGCACTGCTTCCGGCACATCTTCGCTCTGCGGTTCCGCTTCCGGTTCTGCCGGGGCTTCGGTCGGCGTCGGCGTTTCCGTCGGAACTGGGGTCTCGCTCGGCACCGGAATTTCTGTTGGAACCGGCTCTGTGGTCGGAATCGGTGTTGTACTTGGTTCCGGGCTGACGGTCGGCTCTGGAGTTACACTCGGTCCCGGCGTAACGCTCGGGGTCGGAGTTACACTTGGTGTCGGGGTAATCGTTCCTTCTTTTACCGCCACATTTGCAGTGCTGACTGCCATGGAAGTACCCTTGTCATTTTTCGCTGTCACTTCTACTGTATAGATTCCGGCATCCTCTTTTGTGATGTTTTCTTTTGTGTAAGTATCCTTAAAATCTCCGTCGATTGTCTTTCCGTTGTGTTTCCAGACGTATGTGTAAGTGACATCCGTTTCGGTGTTTTCCGTGGAATCGTCTGCCTCACCGCTTCCATTTCCGGCTTCACCCGGCTGTGTCACATCGTCCTCGGACGGACTCTCGGTTCTATCATCCGTTTTATCGTCGGCTTTCTCATCCGGCTTCTCTTCGGTATCTTTCTTCTCATTGATTCCGATTTTCAGCTTCAGTTCGCCGCCCTCTGCCACCTCTGTGTTGGCAAGCGGCGTGGTGATTTTTATTTCCGGTGCATCCGCCGATTCGGATTCTTTCAGACTCAGGACTGCTTCATACGAAGTCTCGTATGCTTTCGCAATCTTCGTTCCATCCTGCTCCCACACGGTTTCCAGCGCCTCTGCGGCTTTGTTTTCCTCATGAATCTCCAGGCGAAACCAGTATCCTTCGCTGTCCTCTTCTTTTTTCGTTCCCTTTTCATCCGCGTATCCTGCCATCTGATTCAGGAATCCGCCTGTCAGGACTGTTCCCGGTGCGCAGAGATAGGTGTATGGGTCTTCCTGCGTTCCTTCTCCTTTGTATGGTTTGGAACCAAATACAAGCTTATTCGTACTGCTGTACAGAACAGCATCCTCGTACGTCGGCTCCGGTTCTGGGGTCGGAATCGGTTCGTCCGGGAAATCCGGATCGATGGGTTCATCTGGAAAATCCGGGAAATCCGGCTCCACCGGATTCAGCGGCGTATCCGATACCGGTTTTGTCTTTTTCAGCTTTTCCAGTTCTTTTTCACTCTGCTGGATTTTCAGCTTTGTCTGTGCAAGCTGTAACTGCTGCGTTTCCAGATCCAGCTCAATCATGCTGGTATCGTATGTCATCAGCGTGTCTCCGGCATTTACCACATCGCCCTCTTTGACGAGAACCTGGGAAATGGTCTGGCTGTCGGAAAGATAGATGTTCTGGGAAGCCGTCGAGGTGATCTGGCCTTCCATGTTCATGCTGTCTCCCCAGTATCCACTCGTAAAGTCACTGACCGGATACACTTTTACGGTTGTCTTCTGCGCCTGGCGAATCCCATAATAGCCGCCGACACTTACGCCACCCACGGCAACCGCTGTCACGACTGCAATCGCTGCTTTCTTTGCGGCTTTTCCTTTTTTCATGCTTCGGCCACCTCCTTCGATTTCATCATTCCGTCGCGGATCTCCACGGTGCGCTGTGCCATCGATGCGATCTCCGCGTCATGCGTAATCATCAAGATGCTGACGCCCTCGTCGTTCAGGCTCTGGAACAGCTCCATGACCTGCTCGCCGGAATGGGAGTCGAGCGCTCCGGTCGGCTCATCAGCCAGCAGAATTTTCGGATGGTTGACAATCGCTCTTGCAATCGCCACACGCTGTTTCTGTCCGCCGGAGAGCTGGGTCGGTTTGAAACTCATACGGTCGCCGAGCCCCACCCGCTCGAGGGCAATCGCTGCCCGCTCTCTTCTCTCTTTTTTCGGCACGCCCGCGTACGTCAACGGCAGGCATACATTTTCCATTGCGCTCTGTCTTGCAAGGAGTTGGAAGTTCTGGAAGACAAAGCCGATTTTCTGCAGGCGGATGTCCGACATCTGATTGTCACTGCATTTGCTGATGTCCTGTCCGTCGAGGATCAACCGTCCGCTCGTCGCCTGGTCGAGGCAGCCGACAATATTCATCAGTGTTGTTTTTCCGGAACCGGAAGGACCCATGATCGCAACGTACTCGCCTTCTTCCATGGAGAAGTTGATGTTTTTCAGAACCGGAACCGGGATTTTGCCCTGCATATATTCTTTACAGATATTCTCTAATTCCAGAATCACGGCTGCACCTCCCCGTCATCTGCTGATCCGGCTTCCTGTGTGTCTGCCGGTTCTGCCTCACCATTGTCGGCGCCGCCGATCACGTTCGTTGTATCTTCCTCACCGCTGTACTCTGCGCCGTCCATGGTATTGTCGACCATGCCGTTTTCATCCTGCGTCATACCGTCGTCGACCATTCCATCGTCGTTGTCAAGCATACCGTCATCCTCGCCGCCGGCCGGATTGCTCTGTCCCAGCGAACCATCGGTACTAACGACGGTCTTCATGCCCTCTTCCAGTCCATCCTCCGGGAAGGTGATGGCATCCTCCTCTTTGAGACCATCAGTGATCTGATATTCCATCATATTTTCATCGTATGTTCCCAGCGTTACGCTTCGTTTTTCCAGTTTGCCGTTTCCATCATCGGCCCAGACGTAAGGGTTGCTGTCGACATCGTTGATAAAGTAATCGGACAGCCAGATTCCTGTTTTGACTTCCTGCTGGCCGATATCCGGCTCTACGTAAACGTGCTGGCCGAGCATCAGGCCGTTCGTTCCGTCGAGCTGCACATAAAACGGATAGTTGCTTGACTGCGTCATACCGTCTCCTGAACTGCTGTAAACGTTATTGCTTCCTGTCCGTGCATTTTCCCGATCAATCTTTGTCACAGTTCCAGTCCAGGTCTGATTCTCATCTACACGAGAATGCACGATCACCTGGCTTCCTTCCGTAATCGAACCGTCGCTCATATTCTGTTCATTGATCTGGCCTTTTACACGGAAATCTCCCGTTGCAAGAACGGTCAGGAAGGAATTGTCGGAGTTGTCACCGGAGTAAGCGCCGGCGCTGCTGTCATCGTTGTTGATTGATTTTACAACACCGGCGATTTCGCTGATCACGGTCGCATTGGTGATGTTATCGTTTAATTTATCAATCTCCGCCTGTTTTGATTTTCCTTCATATTCTTTTTTCTTTAAATCCAGCTCCGCTTCCTGAATTTCCAGTGTGATGCTTGCCTGCTGGTCTTTTGATGCCTGCTTTTTATCTTTGTAAAGCTGGTCGATATTGGTATTCATACTTGAAAGTTCATTGTTTATGCGTTCCAGATCCAGCTGCGCCTGCTCGAGGTCACTCTGGAATTTCTCGGTATCGTAGGAGAACAGCGGTGTTCCGACCTGAACCTCCTGACCGACTTCCACATAAACTTCCTTTACCTTTTTCTCGCTGTTTTTCTCTACCTTCCAGGTATTTTCCGACTCCACAACACCGGCATAGCGGTTTTCCATTCCATTTCCAGTTCCCAGATTGGTCAGGGCTTTTACAGTATTGACATAGACGACGTTATCGTCCTCTTTTGTACTGTTTCCAAGGAAATGCCATGTCACTCCCCCTCCGGCTGCCGCCAGCACTGCGACTGCACACACAATCGCGATTACTTTTTTCTTCATACGCTTCCTCCCACTTTTCTATTTTACAAATTAATTTTCTGCTTTCCCAAGTTAGTTCTATCGTATCACATTTTGTTTTTTGTTTTCTTACTTTTTCCTTACTCTTTTTTTAGCAAATACTGGCTTTTTCTGAAAATAGATTTTTGTTTTTGTCATTAAAAACCTGCCTCCGTGTTTATGACGGAAAGCAGGTTTTCTTTCGAATCTGTTAGATTTTATTTTTTATGCTACAAGTTTCATCTCCCGCAGAATGCGGTATACGAGATAACAGATCAGCGCTGCACAGACCAGTTTGAACAGAAGCGGAACGACGGCGAACACGATTTTAAATCCAAGCCAGATCACGCCAATCGGGAGAAGAATAGTGGCGCATGCGCCGAGGACTTTTCCTCCAAATTTCAGCAGCAGTCCGACGATCCCAAATAAAATTCCAATTCCGCAGAGCAGACCAAAACAGGTTGCCAGCATGACTAATGTAACTAACATCGTGATCCCTCCTTGTCTTTTTCTCTATGTGTTCCACTTGCTGTGGATGTTTCCGTATCTTTCTTACAAACCATATTGTAGCACTTTTTTCCAGCAAAACAACGGGGAAGACGTGGAAGAATTTCTTAAGTTTTTCTTTACACCGATCGAGTGAAACCTAAAAAAGGACAGACAACGCTGCACTTCTGCAAAATTGTCTGTCCTGTAAATTACAAAATTTTCTTTACTCTTCTATTGTCTCTTCCTCAGCCTGCGGCTCAACCTCAAGACCAAGCTCTTCCAGCTGTACTGCGTCAACCGGTGACGGAGCCTCGGTCATCAGACAGGAAGCATCTTTTACCTTCGGGAATGCGATGACGTCGCGGATGCTGTCCTCTTTTGCCATCAGCATAACAAGACGGTCCAGTCCGTAAGCCAGTCCGGCGTGAGGCGGAACTCCGTATTTGAAAGCATCCAGAAGGAAACCAAATCGCTCATGTGCCTGTTCCTTTGTGAAACCAAGCATCTCAAACATCTTCTCCTGCACATCGTTCTGGTGAATACGAACGCTTCCTCCTCCGATCTCAGTGCCGTTCAGGACGATATCGTAAGCTTTTGCACGAACTGCGCCCGGATCGGTATCCAGAAGCGGCAGATCCTCGTCCATCGGCATAGTGAACGGGTGATGCATTGCAGTAAAACGGTTCTCCTCATCGGACCACTCCAGAAGCGGGAACTCGGTAATCCATACGAAGCGGTACTCGTTCTTGTCGAGCAGTCCCATCTGCTCTGCCAGTTCCAGACGAAGTGCGCCAAGAACGTTCCAAACAATCTTGTTGCGGTCTGCTGCGAAGAGAAGAAGGTCTCCAGCCTGTCCGTCCATGGCTTTGATGAGGGCTTCCATCTGCTCCTCTGTCATAAATTTGGAGAAGGAAGATTTCCAGCTTCCATCCTCATGGATTGCAATGTATGCAAGACCTTTTGCACCGTAACCTTTCGCAAACTCAACGAGCTTGTCGATTTTCTTTCTCGGCATTGCGCCCTGTCCCTTTGCGTTAATACCGCGGACAGAACCGCCGTTTTCAAGTGCGCCCTTAAATACAACAAACTCGGTATCTTTTACGGTCTCGGAAACATCAACCAGCTCCATACCGAAACGCAGGTCCGGTTTGTCGGAACCGAAACGGTTCATAGCCTCTTTCCAGGTCATTCTCTGGATCGGGAGCTGTACCTCAACGCCGAGCACCTCTTTGAACAGGTGTGCCAGCAGTCTCTCATTGACATCGATAACATCATCTACATCAACGAAAGCAAGCTCCATATCGATCTGGGTGAACTCCGGCTGACGGTCGGCACGCAGGTCCTCGTCACGGAAACATTTTACGATCTGGATATAACGGTCATAGCCGGAGCACATCAGAAGCTGTTTGAACAGCTGCGGAGACTGCGGCAGTGCATAGAAATTTCCCGGATGCACACGGCTTGGCACAAGATAATCCCTGGCACCTTCTGGTGTGGACTTGCACAGGATCGGAGTCTCGATCTCTAAAAATCCCTCATTTGCCATAAACTGACGCATCAGTCCGAGCACGCGGCTTTTCAACATTAAGTTCTTTTGAATGTCCGGTCTGCGCAGATCCAGATAACGGTATTTCAGACGAATATCTTCCTTGGTCTGGCTGTTCTCCTCAATTGCAAACGGAGGTGTCTGTGACTCGGATAAAATGCGAAGGCTGGTTGCGATCACTTCGATATCTCCGGTTTTTAAGTTTTCATTGACTGCTGCAGAACGCTTCTGTACCGTTCCTTCAACAGCCACTACATATTCACTTCTTAAAGTTCCTGCCTTTGCAAATCCCTCTGCTCCGACACTCTCCTCATCAAACACGATCTGTAACAGACCACTTCTGTCACGCAGGCAAAACACGCTCATTTGATGGAAACCCACCTATGATTTCCAGC
>OGXL01002961.1_pt1 | contig 12041 bp, 8 predicted proteins | sample 1576311 | NCBI WGS metagenome assembly OGXL01 (sample SAMEA3541564, study PRJEB24748) | human gut metagenome | biome: human gut; feature: human-associated habitat; material: faeces | place: China | collected 2012 | reverse complement strand
CGCCGGACAGCTCTTGCATATAGCATCCTTTTCCCCGCATACGCGGGGGTGATCCCTTAGCCAAGTGCAAGCGGTGGCGCGGCGCTGTCTTTTCCCCGCATACGCGGGGGTGTTTTCCAAAAAACATGTACGTCTTTTCAGGAAAACATGTACATGTTTTTCTGAAACGTTCCGTGTGGTTTATTGATATACTATATAAACGACAATAAGATGTTGTTTAACGCTTATTCTCCTCTAACGTTTTTGAAACGCTAAACCTTATTCCATAAATAAGTCCACGGGCCATTCTTGCCGTTAGTTGATTTTAGGAAGTTGGGTCTTGAGGGGCAGAAGGGTGAGAAGATATAAGATTAACAACCATAATGAATAAGAAAGAATGAAGAAGACGATTTTCATGCTATTCTTGTTGTCAGTCCCGTTTCTTTCGAGAGCGCAGGGGGTGCCGGTCGAAGGGAAAGGCTCCATGATTGGGATCAAGAGTAATATTCCTTATTGGGCTACTGCCACGTTTAATTTGGGGGCTGAAGTTTATCTCGCCCGTCATTGGACACTTGAGTTGGAGGCAGGCTTGAATCCGTTCAGCGGCAAGAACGATGATGGGAGTTATGGCCGCTCACTGAAGCATTTGCGTCTGCACCCGGAGTTGAGGTATTGGTTTTGCGAGACGTTTAACGGCCATTTCCTCGGCGTGCATACTCCGTACCTATTATATAATGTAACCGATATCAAATGGCTGGGTACAGAGGGCGAGCGTCACCAGGGATGGGGCGCGGGAGCCGGTATCAGTTATGGATACTCGTGGCTGCTGTCTCGCCATTGGAACTTGGAGGCCACGGTGGGCGTGGGCTATCTGTACTTGAAGTCGGACAAGTATCCCTGCGCAAATTGCGGCCGCAAGCAAGAAGGGATCAAGAAGCATTACTTCGGGCCTACGCAGGCGGCGATCAATCTCATTTACCAATTTTAAATCGATGGAGGACTGAAAAATGAAGAATCTACAAGGATGGATGATACTTGGGATCGCATGTTTGGCCGGTTGTGTGGGTACTACGATTCCCGTACAGGCGCAGCAGACGGCTACCGCCATCGTCGTGAAGGAGCGGTTGGTGGAGCATGTGGGCGATCGCTTGATAATTGATATGAAACTAGCGTTGGACGAGTTGTCGCTATCGGCCAACCGGAGTTTGGTCTGTACGCCGCTGATCGAGCGGGGCGATAGCGTAAGGGCTTTGCCTCCCGTGATTGTGAACGGGCGTAACCGCCAGATCCAGTACGACCGGTCCGGGCGCGACGCGGCGGCGAACGGGGAGTTTGTCTTACGCCGTTACAATGGGAAGGAGCAGACGTTCGATTACCATGCCTCCATTCCTTTCGCCAAGTGGATGGAGCGTTCGGAGGTGTCGCTGGTAGTCGATTTTTGCGGTTGCGGCTGGGAGGCGTTGAGTAATGACAAGTCGCCGCTTTTCCCGATCCGAATCGCGGAGCCTGTGGTATTGCGGCCGCTTTTGGCCTACGTCACGCCGGAGGCGGAACGTGTGAAAGAGCGTGTGAAGGAAGGAAGCGCCTTCCTCGACTTCCCGGTAAACCGCACGGAGATATATCCCGAGTATCGCGACAATCCCTCGGAGTTACGCAAGATCCTCGAGACCGTGTCATCGGTGAAGGAGGATCCTTACGCTACCATCACGGAGGTATATATCAAGGGTTTCGCGTCGCCGGAAGGTACCTATAAGCATAACACTTATTTGGCCGAGCATCGCGCCAAGGCGTTGATCGAATATGTGAAGGGTCTTTACCACTTCGAGCAGGCCCGTTTCACGGTGGATTTCGAGCCGGAGGACTGGGCCGGATTGGAGAAACGGGTGGAGAACTCCTCGCTTGCGGACAAGGAGGAGCTGCTGGCCATCATCCGTGCGGACGAACCGAAGGATTACGACCGCCGCGAGGCGAAGCTGAAGGCGTTGAACGGGGGGGCCTCGTATCGGGTGCTCTTGCGCGATATTTATCCAGCCTTGCGCCATTCGGATTACGCGGTGCGCTACACGATCCGTTCGTTTACGGTAGAAGAGGCCCGTGAGTTGATCTATTCGGACCCTAGGCAGTTGAGTCTAAACGAGATGTTCCGGGTGGCGCAGACGATGGAACCGGGTAGCGACGCTTACCGCGAGGTGTTCGAGATTGCCGTGCGCATGTATCCGGACGATCCGGTATCGAACCTGAACGCCGCCCTTACGGCGATCGACGCGGGTCGCCTGGAATCGGCCCACCGTTATCTGGCGAAGACTTCCGATTCCGCGGAGCGTACCTTGGCGGAGGCGGCCATCGCCATGCTGGAGAACCGCTTGGACGAGGCGGAGGCTCTGCTGGGTAAGTTGTCCGACGATCCTTCCGTAGCCTCGCAGGTTGAGGAGAACTTGAGGCAGATCGCCGCGAAGCGGGAGGAACTGGCTGATTGATGACGAGAGTCGTGATCGTAGGATGATAATAATGAGTGTCAAATATAAAAACGGATGAGAAACATGAAAAAGAATTATTTATTAAGTGCGGCTGCCGCTTTCTTGCTGGCGGTTACGGGTTGCTCCGATGATATCGAAAACGGAGGCAATTCCGGTGGTGAGGGCGATAGCGGCAAAGTCTATATGACAGTGAACGTCTCCACGGTGTCGAAGGGGGCATTGACGAAGGCGGGAGGAACTCCTTCTAATCCTAATAACGATGGTGCCGGCTGGGGCGAGGACGGCAACGGTTTCTTGGAAGAGTTCGATGGCGCTAATGAGGGTAAGGTGTATGATGTTAATATCTTCTTGGTGAAATATGACGGTAATACATTTGACTCTAACCCCTTGGACTTCTTTAATGATGACGTAAATAAAAGTTTAGAGATTGCCGGACAGGGTTGGTATGAATCTAAGACCGGTGTTGATCCGAGTGGAGGTGGCGAGCCTAATCATGACAGTGCCGGAAAAGTGACGACGCTGAGAATGTCACCGATGAGCAGGCTGTTGTACTGGGTGAAGCTGCCGCCGCCGAAGGTGGCAATAAAGATACCCAGGGCCACGGCGGTGGAGGAAAAGACGCCGATAACCGTGTCGCTGGCCATATTGGACTTTCGGCGCACATAGGTGAACAGCAGGGCAAACACCGCCGCCAACAGCACTGCCATCCACAGGGGATCGGCCAGGCCACACAGGGTGCCGATGGCAATGCCGGTAAAGGCGGAGTGGCCCAGCGCGTCGGAGAAGAACGACATACGGCTTGTGACCACCATGGTGGAGAGCAGGCCGAACAGCGGCGAGATTACCAGCACCGCCAGCAGGGCGTTGCGCATGAACTGCCAGTGAAAGGGCTCCAGGAGCCCGGCCAGGAAATCCATCAGCCCCTCCCTCCTTTCCCCAGGTTCCCTTTCCCCAGGTTCAGGTGAAAGACCTCCTGGAACTCCGGCGAGGCCAGCACCTCATCCGGCGGCCCCACCCGCAGCACCGTGCTCTTGAGGAGAATCACCTTGTCGGCAAACTGGCCCAGGGTGGCGAAGTCGTGGGTGGACAGGAGGATGGACAGGTCATAGCGGGTACGGATCTCGTCCAACATGTCCAGAAGCTGCTTCTCCCCGTCAATGTCCACGCCTGAGAGGGGCTCGTCCAGCACCAGAATGTGGGGCAGCGGCTCCAGCGCCAGGGCCAGCAGCACACGCTGGAGCTCACCGCCGGAGAGGGCCCCAATCCGCCGGTCCAGCAGGCTCTCCCCATGCACCCGGGCCAGACATGCACCCACTCTGGCCCGCAGGCTCCGGGGGGAGGGCAGGAACACCGGATAGCGGGAGATAGCGGCGGAGAAGAAGTCGAACACGCTGACCGGGTCTCCCCGGTCAAAGCTGGGAGACTGAGGCACGTAGCCGATCAGCGGCCGGGTCTTGTCGCCCCCTGCCCGTTGGAACTCAATGGTTCCGGTGTGAGGCACCTGTCCCAGGATGGTACGGAAAAGAGAGCTCTTTCCCGCCCCGTTGGGGCCGATAAGGGCCACGATCTCCCCGCAGTGCAGGTGGAAGGAAACATCTCTCAATACTTCCTCCCCGCCGAAACTCACCCCAAGGTCGGTGGCTTTAAGACAGCAGGTCCCGGCACAGCCGGGCCCTGTGGTTCCGTGCTTGTGTACGCTCATCCCAATGCCTCCGCGATGGTGTCGATATTTTTCTGCATGGCGTCGAGGTAGGGCTGGATGCCCGTGCCGTCGCCGCTCATGATCATGTCCAGTTGGTACACCGCACAGCCGGTCTCCCGGGAAATGGCCCGGGCGGTAGCTTCAGAGCCATTGCGCTCGGTAAAGATAGCTGGAATTTCATATTCCCTCACCAGATCCACAACCTCCTGGATCTCAGCTGCGGAGGCCTCCGCCCCCTCCTCCTCCTCGATGGACTTCAGTAGGTTCAGGCCGTTGTCCAGAGCAAAATACTGAAACCCGTCGTGGAACGTGATCAGATAAGGACAGGCTAGGTTCTCCATTCGTGCGTCATCTTCTGGCACCAAGGCCGCAGCCGCAGCGGCATTTTCACGGTAGCAATCCAGATTTTTCTCGTCCAACGCCCCTAAGCCATGAAGAATATTATTCATCATAACCAGTGCTGACTCTTCACACATCCAGATGTGGGGGTCGTACTCGGTGTCATGGTCGTGGCCCTCGTGGCCCAGGGCGGGCAGGAGCTCAATGCCCTCCGAGCAGTCGATCACCGCCGCGTCAGAGGCCGCCAGGGCGTCGCCCATAAAGTCCTCCAGCCCCGCACCGTTCATCACAAGCACATCGGCCTTCTCGATGGCCCTCATGTCACTGACGGTGAGCGTGTAGTCGTGGAGGCAGGAGGTGGGCTGGTTGACCAGCAGGCTTACCTCCACATCCTCCGCCCCCTCGGCCACCGCTGTGGTGAACAGGTAGACCGGGTAGGTGGTGGCCAGGATGTGAAGCGTGCCGTCGTCCCCCGGTTCGGCGGCAGGAGTACAGGCAGAGAGCAGAAGGCCAAACAGACACGCTCCCGCAAGGATTTTTTTCATATACTTCCCCTTATCTCAATAAAACAGGCGATACGCCGGGTAATTCCTACCCGGCATATCGTATTATACCGTATTTTGCCGCCCGTGTAAAACAAATCTTCTCACCGGGCCAGAAATTCCACCGCCCAGTGGAGAGGAAGATAACCCACGGCATAGCTGGCGATATTGGCGCAGGCGGCGTAGGCCGCCCGGCGGAGCCCGCTGTACTCCTTCAGCAGGAACACATAGGCAATCAGCTCCACCAGCAAAATAGGCACCTCCGCCACGAGGAGCACCAGATACTGAAGGGCAGAATCGCCGATGGAAACCAGGTCTGCCGCAATCCACAGGTGGAGCCCCGCCTGGGTGACTAGGTTGACGGCGAGGAACACCAGCCAGTCCCGCCGGGCTCGGAAGCCGAACAGCCACAGCAGCCCACCCTCCACCAGCAGGGTGGGCACCAGGGTGGATAAAAACTGGACGCCGTAGAACCCCGCCGGGGAGGTGGCCCTTGTAATGGAGTTGGTCTCCCAGTCGTACGTCAGATGGGTGTAGAACACCGTGCGGGTAAAGGGCTCGTCCGTGGCCTGGGCCCCGTCTGGGCCGGAGACGGCGATACGAAAGGCGCGGGGCAGGCCGTAGTAGGTAAAGCGATGGGTACCGTCCTCCCCCGGCCGCAGATCTCCGAACAGTGGAACGCTGGTGCCTCCCGCCAGGGCGGGGTACCAGCCGTCTACCTCCCAGTCCCGCAGCCCTTGGAGAAGATTGGGGTCGTAGTCTGCCGGATCGATGTTTGCATGGTCGCCGGGGTCGGTGACGAGCAGATCCAGGTAGTACTCCCCCGCCGGGGCGTTGACCACCGTGATGGTGACGGCGGGCTTGGGCCCGCTGTCGGCGGAGGCGGTGCCTGGGAGCACCATCAGGCAGAGCAGAACACACACAAGCAATGCAAGGAGATGCCGTCTCATACAAGTCCTCCCTCCTTCCCAACCATACGGCCACATGTAAAGGGCTCCGGAAAACGGCGGGCCGATGAGGGCATCGGCCCCTACGCTTCCCCGCTTTTTCAGGGGCGGGCGGCCACAGGCCGCCCCTACTTGGCGTAGTAGTTGATCAGGCAGCCCGCCAGCACGATGTCCCGCTCCTCGCGGGTCATGCCGGGAAGCCTGAGGGTGATGGGCCGCTCCGTGCCCTTCTGAAGGAGGACGGCAGATACCTCCTCCGCCCCGCCGTCCACGGCGGCGCGGATGCCGGGCAGGTAGATCCGGTCGCCTGGCTGGAGGTTCCAGTCCTTCACGTCTTCGGCGATAAAGGGCAGCATGCCCCAGTTGACCACGTTGGAGCGGTAGCGCTTGGTGGCATACTCCGCGGCCAGGTTGGCCGCGCCGCCCAGCACCCGCTGGCAGGAGGCGGCCTGCTCCCGGGCGGAGCCGTCGCCGGGCTTGAGTGCCATCACAAGGGAGCCCAGGCCGGTATCCGCCGGGTCATGGCCCAGCAGGGCCTCCCCCACCCGGGGATCACCAGGATTGGTGCGGCGGAGCCGTTCCACCGCCAGCACCTCCTTGGCCCGGGGCACGTACTGGGGATCCTTGCGGCTGAGGGCGAACTCGGAGAGCTTGACGGGGTTGGAGCGGTAGGAGGAGGTTTCGCCGGAGGGAATGAGCTCGTCGGTGGTGGTGACGGGGTCATAGATGGCCGAGCACACCGTAAGCAGCAGGTTCTCCGGCAGGGCCACCTGCTCCGGCCAGTCGGCGATATTGGGGCCGAACACCAGCTCCTGGCCGGGGTCGGGCCGCCCCACGCCGAAGTAGACCCGGGCCTTGTAGGGGGTGTCGTCGTAGGCGAAGGGCTCCTCGGCAGGATCGGCCGGGGGTGCGGGCAGCTCGTCGGCCCCGGTGAGCACGCCGCCGTTGAGGGCGGTGGCGGCGATGCTCCGGGCGTCCATGAGGGCCACGTAGGACACCTGCCCGTCGGAAGGCTTGCTCCCCTCCCGGTTGGGGAAGTTGCGGGTGGAGTGACGGATGGAGAAGGCCCCGTTGGCGGGCACGTCGCCCGCGCCGAAGCAGGGGCCGCAGAAGCAGGAGCGGATGGAGGCGCCGGCGGCCATGAGGGAGGCAATGTAGCCCCTCCGGGTCAGCTCCAGGTTGACGGGCTGGCTGGTGGGATAGACCGACAGCCAGAACTCGCCGGAGCCGATGGCGCGGCCGTCCAGGATCTGGGCCGCCCGCACGATATTCTGGTAAGTACCGCCGGAGCAGCCGGCGATGACTCCCTGATCCACCCGGAATTTGCCGTCCACAATCTTCTCCCGCAGTGAGGCGGGCCGGTTCTTGAGCTTGAGCTGGCGCACCGTGTCCTCGTCCACCTGGTGGAGCAGCTCGTCCAGGTTCTCCTGGAACTCCTGGATGGTGTAGGCGTTGGAGGGGTGGAAGGGCAAGGCGATCATGGGGCGGATCTTGTCCAGCTCCACCTCAATGAGTCCGTCATAGTAGGCCCCGTCGGCGGGGGCCTGGGGCTTGAACGCCTCTCCCCGGCCCAGTACGGCCAGGTGTGCCTTCAAGGTATGATCGGCGGGCCAGATGGAGGACAGGCAGGTGGTCTCGGTGGTCATCACGTCGATGCCGGAGCGGTAGTCCATGGACAAGTTGGCTACGCCGGGGCCGAAAAATTCCATCACCGCGTTCTTGACCACTCCGTCTTTAAAGGTGGAGCGGATGAGCTCCAGCGCCACGTCCTGGGGGCCCACACCGGGGATGGGCGTGCCGGTGAGGTAGATGGCGATGACCTTCGGGTACGGGATGTTATAAGTTTTTGATAAAAGCTGCCGGGCCAGCTCCGGACCGCCCTCGCCGATGGCCATGGTGCCGTAAGCGCCGTAGCGGGTGTGGGAGTCGGAGCCCAGGATCATCCTGCCGGGGGCGGCGTACCGCTCCCGCATATAAGAATGAATGACGCTCTGGTGGGCGGGGACAAACTCGCCGCCGTACTTCTTGGCCGCCGACAGGCCGAACACATGGTCGTCCTCGTTGATGGTGCCCCCCACGGCGCACAGGGAGTTGTGGCAGTTGGTGAGCACGTAGGGCAGGGGGAACGCCTGCATGCCGGAGGCCCGGGCGGTCTGGATGATGCCCACATAGGTGATGTCGTGGGAGGCCATGGCGTCGAAGCGGATGGCCAGCTCCTCCATATTGTCTCCGGTATTGTGGGCCTTCAGAATCGCGTGGGCCATGGTGCCCTCCCTCGCCTTTTCCGGCGCGGGTAAGCCGGCCGCAGGGCCGTCCTTGGCCGGGACAAAGCCCCCGTTCTTGTAGTACACGCCCTCACAGGTGATCTTCAGCATGGGTATTCCCTCCGTTGCTTTGTATTTAATGTTTATCATAACAAGTTTTGCCGCAAAACGCAAGGGATTTGCCCACATTTACAGTAGCGTGTCAAAGTGCCTGCCATAAATTTATGTCAACCCTTTTTGCGGTCCTTTCTTGACGGCACCTGTGGAATAAGGTAGAATATTAGCATCTATCGCCGAGGAGTTCTGCCATGAAAAAAGCCGTTTCCTTCCTGCTCACCCTCGCCCTGCTGGCGGGGCTGCTGTCCGCCTGGGCGGCCGGTCCCGCGGGGACCCTCTCCGTCTACTTCTACGACGAGACTGCCCAGCGTTATGGTGAACTGACCCAGACCGACCGGGTCAGCCTGACGCTGGACGGCTCGCCTCTGACACCGGACGATGTACCCGCCCTGGTGCAGTACCCGGTGGGACAGAACGGCCGCACGCTGGTACCCGTCCGCCTGATCGCAGAACGGCTGGGCGCCTCGGTAACCTGGGTGCCGGAAACCCGTCAGGTCATCCTCCTGCGGGAGGAGAGCACCATCGTACTCACCCTGGGCTCGGCCACCGCACTGGTCAATGGTCAGGCCATGGAGCTGCCCGGTGGCGTGCCCGCCGGCGTGGTTAAGTGGGAGGGCCGCGAGAGCACCATGGTCCCCCTGCGCTTTGTCTCGGAGCAGTTGGGCGCCACCGTGGACTGGGACAACGATACCTTTACCGCTATCCTCACCTCCCCCGGTACCCCGGAGCCGGAGCCCACGCCGATACCGACGCCGACCCCCGAGCCCACGCCCGACACGCCCGCCGCCGGAGACAAGGGGTATGTCACCGGCATCTCGGTGGACGCCTCTTCCCACGTGGTGACCATCGCCACCGACCATATACCGGAATACCGGGTGGTGGATCTGGGAGACCGGGTAGCGGTGGACCTCCTGGGCGCGGTGTTTTCCGGCGCTCTGGAGGGCGAGGCCGCCCTGCCGGTGGACAGCGATGTGTTCTCCTCGGTGCGTTACAACCAGCATGGGGACGACTTGGGGTATGGCTATCCCCACACCCTGCGGGTGGTGCTGGACCTCAAGGGCGGTGCCAGCTACGCCAAAAACATCACCGTGGAGGCGGGCAGCAGCGGCGTGCGCATTACCGCCACTCCCTCCGTCTCCCCCGAGCTGCCCCCCATTGACCCCAACAAGTACACCGTCGTACTGGATGCCGGCCACGACGGGAAAACGCTGGGCGCGGTATATCCGGATGCCAACGGGGTGGACATCTATGAGAAGGATCTCACCCTGTCCATGGTCTACAAGCTGCGGGACATCCTTCTGAATGAAGGCTATAACGTGGTGCTCACCCGGGACGGGGAGACCGCCGGAGACCTGTACGAGCGCTCCGAGCTGGCCAACCGGGTCAACGCCGACCTGTTCGTGAGCATTCACTGCAACTCCGCCCCCACCGTCCCCACCTTCCAGGGGCTCTATACCTATTACTACCCCACCAGCAGCCGGAGCAAGGCCTTTGCCCAGGCCGTGCAGGACGCCGCCTGCGCGGCCAGCGGCGCGGTAGACCGCGGTATCGCCTCGGCCAACTTCGTGGTCCTGCGGGAGACCAACATGGCCGCCGTACTGGTGGAGACCGGCTTTATGACCAACGTGGAGGAACTCACCCGCCTGTGCGACGAGACCTATCAGCAGAAGCTGATGGAGGGCGTGGCACGGGGTGTCGGCGACTACCTGAACTCCCTGCCGCGTAAATAAACGCAGCGCCCGGAGCCGTTTGGTTCCGGGCGCTTTGTATCATGCCCTTCGCAGGCCCTCCCAGCAGGCCATGATGAAGCAGTGGGGCAGGAACTTGCTGGCCACACGCTGGACCAGGGCGGGCAGGCCGCAGGTGGTGACGGCCAGCAGGCGGCTGTTCCGCAGGGCCCGCCGGGCCACGGTCTCCGGCCGCTGGGCGAAGGGAAAGCTCCGCACGGTGCGCCCGTTTTTTGTATCCCTGGCCACGTCCATGAAATCGGTTCTGATCCACCCTGGGCACACCGCCGTCACCCGGATGCCCCGCGGCGCCGCCTCCCAGCGCAGGGCGCGGCTGTACCGGAGCAGAAATGCCTTGGTGGCGGCGTAGACATTGAAGCCGGGCAGGGGCTGAAAGGCGGCGGAGGAGCAGATCTCCAGCACCCGGCTTCCCCGCCCCATGTAGGGGAGCACGGCGGCAGTGAGTGCGGCGGCGGCCCGGCAGTTCAGGTCGATCATGTCACAGGTTTCCTGGAGGGTGAGATCGGCACAGGTGCCGAACTTGCCGAACCCGGCGGCGTTGACCAGCACCGCCACCTCCGGCGCCTCCTCTCTCATGAGAACCCGCAGGGTCTCCACGCTCTCCAATCGGGTCAGATCCAGGGCCAGCGGCCGCATCGGGGTGCGCAGCTCCGCCGCCAGCGCCTCCAGCCGCTCCCCCCGGCGGGCCACACCCCAGATCTCATCCAGCCCGCCCAGCGCGTCCAGCCGCCGGACAAAGGCCATCCCCAGGCCGGAGGAGGCCCCGGTCACAATGGCAATTTTCATGCGCTCCCCTCCTTTTTCCCTATTGTACGCGTAATCCACCGCCCTATGCAAGCGTCCCGGCCCCTTTTGGGGGCCGGGACGTGTGAGTTTACTGCTTCCCGATCGAGTTGGCCATCAGGGCCTCGTACTGCTCTCCAGTGAGCGCGCAGTGGTAGAAGAGGTCGAAGTATTCGGTCACCTCGGCCTGGAGGTCGTAGTCCGCCGCGTCGGGGTAGAGGAGCTTTGCCATCCACAGCATACCCAGATAACGCTGGACGGAGGGCGGAAAGCCCATCCAGTTGTAGGGGCCCATGGGGGCCTCATAGTAGCTGCCGTTCTGGATGGCGGTGAGGCTCTGCCACAGCGGATCATCCCCCACGGAGGCATAAACGCTGTCGGGAGCGAAGAGGATTACGTCGGGATTCCACAGCATGAGCTGTTCCATGTCCACCTCGTTTCCGGTACCCTTGGAGGAGGGGGAGTCCACCACCGCCAGGTTGTTGGACAGCAGGTCAATGATCTCGGCGTGGTAAGACCCCTGGGCGATGACGTTGAGGCCGGCGTCGCCGGTGATGTAGAGCAGGTTCGCCTTCTCCACATGCTCCGCCACGTCCTTGACCATGGCGTAGGTCTCGTCGCAGTAGGTGGCCAGCGTCTCGGCCTCCTCCTCCATGCCCAGCAGCTCGCCCAGCTTCCGATAGGCGTCGCCCATGGTCTCAATGGTGGCGGACACGTGGACGAAGGGGATGCCGGTCTGCTCCTGGAGGGCATCCAGATCCTCCACGATGGTGTCCTTGGGCTCGCCCACGTCGATGACCACCTGGGCGCCGGAGCCCAAGAGGGTCTCCAGATTCAGCTCGCCCTTGCCGCCGTAGAGCTGGCCCAGCAGGGGCAGATTGTAGTACTCGGTGGCCAGGTACTGCTCAGCGCTCGCGTCCCACTCGTCGGCAATGCCTACCAGCTTGTCGGGGCACAGGGCGAAGAGCACCATCTGGGCCAGGGGGCCGGAGACCGCCACGCTGGTGATCTCCGCGGGCACCTCCACGGTGCGGCCCACGGAGTCGGTGAAGGAGGCGGAGCCGTCCTCGGGCTGGGCGGGGGTGGACACCGCCGGCGCGGGGTCTGCGGAGGGGCTCTCCGCGGGCGCGGGGCCGCCGCAGG
>OGXL01002957.1_pt1 | contig 12066 bp, 9 predicted proteins | sample 1576311 | NCBI WGS metagenome assembly OGXL01 (sample SAMEA3541564, study PRJEB24748) | human gut metagenome | biome: human gut; feature: human-associated habitat; material: faeces | place: China | collected 2012 | reverse complement strand
ATTTCTGATCCGCTACATAGACCTCTTTGCAGCCCTACCGCCAGCAAGGTTTATCATAGCTCCCTACGCCGCCGCGTTGGCGTTGATTCGGTCAATGACATCTTTGATGCCAGCCCAGAGGGTCAGGTCGGTAAACACCTCCACAATACTTCCCTGATCTGTAAAGGGTGGCTCCTGGAGGACAGACAGGTCCTTCATCATGCCGTTGTGGACGATGTACTCCACAATCTGGTTGACGAAGTAGATCTGCCGGCTGTCCAGGTTGGTTTCATCTAGATATTGGGAAAAGGCCTCCTTGGCGGCGTTCATGTCCAGGCCCACGATCTCCCGAACGAATTCGCCCAGGGGTTTGGCTCCCAGCTCCGCCTCGTAGTCCTGGCGGCTGCCCACCTGGCTCCACAGAATATTCTCCAGCTCTTTTACATCATCGTCTGTCAAAGGAATGTTGGAGCGCAACTTTGCGATAGCCGGGTTGTCCTGGTGTTGGCGGACATAGAACTCCGCCTTGGCCTTGTAGTTCTTCAGATCATCGTTCTCCAGCTCCGACTCCTTCCACTCCACGGAGAGGATATCATCTGTAAAGTTGGTATTGTAAATGGCACCGTCATGAGGCAGGTACTTCATCAGGTTCCGCAAGCATTCCCGGATGTGCTCCAACTCGTTGATCCCGGCGTTGTCCAGGTAGTCGGTATGCAGGATTTTCTCGATGAGTTCCGATTGCGCCCGGATTTCCGGGATGTTAGCCACACCGGCTGTCCACATAATGCACAGATACATTGCCGTTGCGTTTAAGTGCGATCACATCGCTGACCGACAGGCTGTGTCCCTCAAAATCATGCGGACGGGAGAGGTTGAACACCTGAAACAGTTCTTCCAAAACCTCGTTGTTCGGCACATCCTGCCACATGGCGGGCAAATCAGCATAGCCCTTTTGTAACAGGGCATTGCCGCACTCGATCACGATACACAGTTTATCTTCTATTTACATGGATTTACAGGAAAGCGGCTACCAATTTTAGCAGAGAGCCGGAAAACAGAGTTCAAAAGGTGCTTTATGGGGCTTCATTAGCTGGAAACCTGATTTTATTAGCTGAAACCGAAAATTTTGCTAATGGCATTAGCTGGCTAATTTTGGTGATAGGTTCAAAATGAAAAATGCGAAGATCGTCTTTCACATGGAAAAATGACCTTCGCATTTTCATAAAGGGATACCCCAGACAGGATTCGAACCTGCGGTCTCCTCCTTAGGAGTAGACCGTACACCTGTAAACCCATTACAAAATAGGGTAATATATTCTACTCTATATCAACGAATTTTTTGTTGGGATGTCAACGTATGCAAATAGAATCGAACCTTTTTTATTCTGTGTAAACAGATGTTTATTAGCTGGAAATTAGCTGAGCTAATGAAAAGTGGCCGCTCTATTGTACAACGCTCACCTTTCATTAGCTGGGAGGCGTGTAGTTGTTTATAGGCACCAGAGGAAGATCAGTTGCAAAAAGCAACTAAAACTTGTTTCTGGATTTATGATACCATGCCAGAAATACTGTTGCGATAGGAACATGGCCGGAATACGCGATAGAAGGATTCTGACCTATGTAGTGGGAAGTACTTCATCTTGTAAAAAGAACGGTTTTATGGTATTCTTACCTTAGACAAGGAACAGAAAGCAGGTGAACCGATGGCAGAAGTCAAAACACAAAACGACCTTGATTTTGAGCGCAAGCATGAGGAGGATCTGCGGCGTATCCGTGATTTTCGGCTCATGGATGATAACTTTATGAGCAAGGTCTTTGAAGATAAGCCGTGTGCGGAATTCCTGCTCCGGATCATCCTGAATCGGGATGATTTGAAGGTTAAAGAAGTCCATGGGCAGCATGACCTGAACAATATACAGGGGCGTTCCGTGCGGCTTGACATTCTGGCAGTGGATCATGAAAATCGTGCCTACAATGTCGAGGTTCAGCGCAGTGACAGTGGAGCAGTCGCAAAGAGGGCGAGATATAACAGCAGCCTGCTGGATGCCAATCTCACCCGAAAGGGCGATGCGTATGACGCACTGAACGAGACCTATGTAATCTTTATCACAGAGAACGATGTGCTTCGGGGTGGACTTCCTATTTATCATATCAATCGCATCATTGAGGAAATGGGGAAATCTTTCGGAGATGAAGCACATATTATCTATGTAAACTCTCAGATCAAGGACGACACCGCATTGGGAAAACTAATGCACGATTTTACCTGTACGAACCCGGATGACATGAACTATCCTGTTCTGGCACAGCGGGTGCGTTATTTCAAAGAAGATACGAAGGGAGTGGCAACGATGTGCAGAGCATTTGAAGAAGTGAGAGAAGAAACAAAGCATGAGCAGTCGATTGAAATTGCAAAATCTTTGCTAGAAGTTGGAAAAATGACCTATGAAGAAATTGCTCGGTCGGTTCAGCTTCCTGTTGAAGAAGTAAAGGCACTGGATACAAAGAAACCCGCCTGATCTTAATTCAGCCAAGATATTCTTAAAAACAAACAGCGGCAGTTTTCCCAATCGGAAAGCTGTCGCTGTTTATGTATAGGGGCTTATAAGTTCTTTGCAAGATTTTTGATGAGTTCGGCCATAGAGGGGTTGGCCAGCAATTTGGTAAGTGCTGCTGCCGCATCTGCATCAACCGCGCTGTTTTCAGGGATGGGCTGCGCTGTTTGATGGGGCATTTCAGGCTCTGCGCCCTGATGCCGGTAGAAGAAATCATCAAAACGCTGTGCATTCAGACGCCGATCATCATCCAAGATATGTGCATTTTGAAACTGCTGGGAGAGCAGCTCTTTTGCAGCGGCGAGAACATCCTCCTGCGGAGGAGCCGTAAGGTATTTTCGGAATGACTTGTATCCAATGAACCCAAAGCTGTATTGCAGACACACTGACACTTGCCGCATTTCATATTTGGACAGGTGCCCAAGGTAGCTTAACACTCTGGATTTATCTGCGGGGCGCGGGCTTTCGCAAATCGCCATAGATGGCGCACTCAAAAAACGATTGTGCAGAATAAAATGCGTTGGCATATTTCGCTTTTTGATTTGTGTTGTCAGCGGAACGACCAGAAGAACATTGGAATAAAAATTACCGTCATCGTTCTGGACAACAATGGCAGGTCGGATGCCGCCTTGCTCGGAACCGCTGTAAGGATTCAGATCCATCATGTAGACATCCCCGCGCTTGTACATCCAGTTTGCGGGCATAGGCGGATACTCTTTCTCTTTTTTGCCTCGTGTTGCCAATTTAGATTTCTCCTCTCTATGCAGGCAAGAACGTTGCCTTGTTTTTCCGGGGCTTTGTGCCGGAAAATGTCCGCTGGTTAGCGCATCGGGAGGATGCCATCCTGCCTGCCGGAAAGATCCTGAATGCGGACGGCACTGTGAGCATCGCCAAGATCGACGCGGCAAAGCGCAAGCTGGTGCAGAGCCTCATGATGCAGGATGGTGTGACGGTCGGCATCTATGAGGAGATGCTGGCGATCCTCCAGACCGTGCAGGAACCGGAATCCATGTTTGATGCGGAGTTCATCGTCATCGACAACAACGCTTTCCCGGCGTATGTGCCCAGCTGCATCCCGGCGGCCGACGCAGATGCACTGGCCGAGGCTTACGAAAGCGAAAAGAACGATCTTGCGCCGGAGGCAGAGGTTCTCAGCCGTTACTATGCCGGCGTCCGCATTCTGGATGAGCATTACTATCTGGCACTGTTCAACAAGCACAAGAGCGAAAACATCCGCTGCCTGCCCTTCTATCAGAAGCAGCAGACCGCTTTCACGGATGCGGAGGCAACGGTTGCCCATGATGTTTCCCCGATGGTGCTGGCCGATGACATCCTGAGCGGTCGGCTGGAAGGCAGCGTGGTCGTGTCGGTGGAGCGGGTACAGAATGCGGCAAACAATACTTACGATGTGCTCTCCTTCCTTGCTTCTCAGTGTGGTACGACATTTGCCCTGAACTGTGCAGAGAAGCAGGAGAAAATCGAGCCGGAAACCATCAACCGCTACCGTGCCATCCTCAAGCAGTATTGGGGCGTGAATGCAGATTTCCGGATGCTGGACTTCTACAAAGACCCTGCCGCTGGGACGGAGACAAAGCAGATCAGTCAGGGCGAGATCATCAGCACCATCGTTAGGCAGTGCGAGTTTGCCATGGGAGACTATCAGGACTACACCAATGTGTTCCTGACCGCTCCCACCGGCGCAGGCAAATCGGTGTTCTATCAGGTATCCGGTATCTATCTGGCGCAGGTACACAAGGCTGTCACTATCGTGGTCTCGCCGCTGATTGCTTTGATGCAGGATCAGGTCACCCAGCTGGAAGCCCGCGGCGTGCATTGCGCCACCTTCCTGAACTCCAATGTTTCCCACGAGGAGCGTGAGGAGCGCCTGAACGCCATCCATAACGGCGAAAAGTCCATCCTGTACCTTGCACCCGAAATGCTGCTGACCACTTCGCTGGAGACCCTGCTTGGGAATCGCCGCCTTGGTTTGTTCGTTGTGGACGAAGCCCATACCGTCACCAGCTGGGGCAAGGACTTCCGTGCGGATTACTGGTTCCTCGGCGATTATCTGGAGCGTCAGCGCCGCAATGGTCTACACTTCCCGGTCCTTTGCCTGACCGCTACTGCTGTGTATGGCGGGCAGGATGACGTGGTGCAGGATACCATCGACACCCTGAAGCTGAACAACCCAATCCTGTATCTGGGTCGTGTACGCCGTGACAACATCAACTTTGATATTCATCCGCTGGAAAAGACCGTTGAAGGGAGCCGGGACGAATTTAAGGTCGATCATGTTGCAAAGCAGATCGAAAAGTTTGTGGCCGAAGGCCGCAAAACGCTGGTCTACTGCCCATTTACCTCTACAGTGGAGGAAATCTACAATGCCGTGTCCCCGCTGGTGAAGAATAAAGTTCGCCGTTACTATGGCCGTCTGAACCGTGTGGAGAAGAACGCTGCACAGGAGGCTTTCCGCACCGGGTAGGCCGTTGCGATGATCAGCACCAAAGCCTTCGGCATGGGCGTGGATGTGCCGGATATTGCACAGGTTTACCACTATGCGCCGACAGGCAATCTGGCCGATTATGTGCAGGAGATCGGACGCTGCGCCCGCGATAAAAATATGACTGGTGTAGCGACCGAAGAATATCTGTCGGGTGATCTTTCTCAGCTCAAGCGTCTGCATGGCATGGGCGAGCTGCGCCAGTATCAGCTGCGGGAGATCCTGCACAAGCTCTACTGGATGTACAGCCAGAAAAAGCACCGCAATCTGCTGGTTTCCCCGGATGCGTTCGGCTATCTGTTTGATTCCGATGATGTGAAGAACCGCGTCAAGACCGGCCTGCTCCTGCTGGCAAAGGATCTGGAAAATGCTTACGGATTCCCGGTGCTGGTGGTACGCCCGAAAGCGATGTTCACGACCTGCTATGCCAACGTGCCGACGGAGATCGAGCAGGAGTTTCTGGAAAAGTACGGCGATTTCGTCAAGAACCTGTACGATGATACCATCACGGTGAGCCGCAGCTATACGCCGCGTGCATCAGATGTCATCACCCGCAACAGCGGCAGCATCTACGAGATCCGCATGGGCGATCTCTGGGAAAAGTATTTCTCCGATATGACCTTCGGGATGTTCAAGGTCAAATTCTTCAATGGGGAGCTGTTCGCACAGGACGGAACCAACCGTATCTCCGTCCGTGTCAAGACTACTATCCGCTATGCACAGGATTTTGAGACGACCCGTGCAAAGCTGCGTCAGTACATGGAGGCCGTCGCTCGTGTGTTTGACGGCTACCGCAAGGCCAGCCACATGTTCACGGTGGAAGAATTCTGCCGCGATGCACAGGAGGCACTGGGAGGCGAAGTTCTGGGCCGTGACTTTGCTAAAGCATTGCTGGAGCTGTTTGTGATGGACGTGAAAATCGACCCTACGAAACGGGATAGCGACCGGATGAAGTTCATTCAGGCACGTCAGCAGGGCAGCAATAAGATTGGCATGAGCTACCGTGTAATGAACGGCAACTATTTCTCCTGCACCAACTGGATGGATGAGCGCCTAGTCAACTGCGCCCCGAACCGGGAAGAAAATGAGTACCTCGGTTATCTGCCCGCGACCATCGGCGGCAAGCAGAACCCGGTAATGCGTCTGCTGGCCGTGCTGGAGATTTTCGGTCTGGCTAGTTACGAAGTGCGCGGCGGACAGAATCTGGAAATCTTCGTCCGTGTCAATGACCCGCAGAAGATCCGCAGCCTGTCGGAGGACCGCCGCTACAAGAACCAGCAATTGGCCGAGATCCACCGCCGTCATGCGGATGCAGAAGAAATGATGACTGCTTTCCTGACCAGCGATCTGACCACCAAACAGCGCTGGGACCTGATCGAGGACTACTTCCTTGGGCATGACGAGGTTGTGGCACAGGTGCTGGGACTGAACGAAGAAAATTGAAGGAGGTCGTTCAAATGAAATTCAATAAAGGTCTGTTTGATTTTATCGGCTACATGAGCTTTTTCAATCCCGTTGGTACGGGAGCTGCTGGGGACTCAAAGGCAAATCGGGAAGTACTGTTTGACGATGTTCAGGAATGTTCTTCCGCTGAGGAATTTGCAGAAAAACACGCAGATGAGTTTGATAGCGTGGAAGATGCAGAAGAGTTTTGGGAGGATAACTGAGAACTTCGCTGCTCCACGAACTTCGGAACATCTGAAACGATTTGCTGAGTTTTGCGAGATTTGTTTTGTGCAGAATGTCTATCAATTGAGGATAATTTAGCTACTTTATGAATTGACAAAGCTTCGTATAAACGATAGACTTAAATATAATTGTACATTATATAAGTGATGGTGTTTTATGAGCAGCAAAAAGAGACAGGATCAGTATACTGCCGGATTGGTATCAAAGCCCTTCTGGTTCTATGAGTATAAAGCCTATGTTAATGAACTTTTGAACGGTTCATCGGCAGACGAAATCAGGAGCAGTGCTTTTGAGAAGCACCTGTTTTCAGCAGCCAAGGAGTACCGTGTAAAGGAAATTCTTAATTGTGTTTCGCGTCGGGTGACACAGTTTGATCAGGATTGGCAGGAACTTTTCGGACAGCAATCTGTTATGGTGCAGAGAATGATGGTTCTGCTGTCTATTATGGCAGACGACAAACTTTTCTTCACCTTCATGTACAGAGTATACCGTGATAAGCTGATTGTTGGAGCTGAATCTTTGGAGTCGAGCGATGTGCTTGCGTTCTTTCGCTTGATGCAGAACGAGTCTGAGGAAATTGCTCAGTGGAAAGACACGACCATTCGCAAGCTGACACAGACCTACCGTAAACTGCTGAACGATGCAGGACTTCTTGCTGGCGACAAGATGGTGCCGCCTCTGCCCAGCTCTGCATTAAAGCAGTACCTGAAGGCACATGACATGAACGCCTATCTGATGGCAATCGCAGGAGCAGATGAATGAACACAGATCAAAAACTGAGCAAACTCGATGAATTTTTGCATGACATTTCCAGAGAGCCAAACGCAGGACTTGGCGGTGAAGCGGGGTACTATGTGTTCAGCTATGACCCAAAGGATGAGATGCGTGTCCGGCAGTGGACAAAGGATGAAATCAAACTTTTGCAGCAGGCACATCGCCCGGTCGTAGAATTTGATCTTTATAAAATCATGGCGGAACTGCTGATTGAAAAGCATCCCCTGCAAAAATACGAAGACCTGGAGATGCGGACTGGCAGCATGACACGCGTGGTGAATGCGGCGAACAGTGTTTTGCAGATCGGACGGCCGATGGACCTTATGCTGGACTACATTGTGAAGCGCATCCCACAGGACAATGCTGTTATCCTGTTGACCGGTGTTGGAAAATGCTACCCACTTTTGCGTTCTCATAAAATTCTGAACGACTTGCATGACCGGCTTGCACAGGGGATTGTTCTGATGATGTTTCCGGGACGATACGAAGATGGCTACCTGTATTTGTTCGGTGATGTGAAGGATGGCAATAATTACCGTGCGAAGCCTATCTGATATGGATGTGTAGGAGGAACTGACATGAATATTGGTCAGATGTTTGCAAAATCGATCAACCGCGAAATCAAACCGGTGGTCAAGCCCGGTCAGGTTGATGATGCAACTGTCAAGCTGGAACTTCAGGAATATGTTGTGACACAGGAGCTTCAGAAACATTTTGCTGCATTCTTTTCAAATTACCGTCGAGGCATTGGCGCAGATACTGATCGTATCGGTGTCTGGATTTCCGGCTTCTTTGGAAGTGGTAAATCTCACTTTCTAAAGATGCTGTCTTATCTAATCAGCGATAAAGAAGTTGCAGGCAAGCCTGCATTGGAATATTTTATCGAGGACGATAAGATTACGGACCCGAAGGTTCTGGCAGACATCCGCGCAGCAGAAAGTGTCAGCACGGACGTGATCCTGTTCGATATTGCCTCCAAGAGCCGCACCAGTAGTGCCGCTGCACGCGATGTGATCACCATGGTTTTTCTGCGGGCATTCAACGAGAAACTGGGTTATTCCTACCAGTATCCTCGCATGGCAGATCTGGAGCGGAAGTTGGATGCAGATGGAAAGCTGCAAAAGTTCCGTGACCGTGTAGAAGAACTGGAAGGCAGCAGCTGGGATGATGCTGTGGCTGGCATCGACCTTGCACAGGATTCGTTTGTGCAGGCACTGGTTGAGCAGGGTGTGATGAGTGAGGAATCTGCACGCAGCTGGTGTGACCGTGTGGGCGAAGAATACAGCATCAGCACGGAAGATTTTGCCAAGCTCGTCCGTAAACATATTGAAAGTAAGGGCAACGATCATCATGTGGTTTTCTGCGTGGATGAGGTTGGTCAGTACATCGGTGATGACTCCAATATGATGCTGGATCTTCAGACGCTGGAGCATGATCTGGCAGTTCAGTGCCATGGCAAAGCGTGGATTCTGGTCACCGCACAGGAAGCCATTGATAAAATTCAGGCTGTCAATAATGTAGACTTCTCCAAGATTCAGGGCCGCTTTGACACCCGGCTGTCCCTGTCGTCCAGCGATGTGGCAGAAGTTGTCAAGAAGCGTATCCTGAAAAAGAATGCAGAAGCGCAGGCCGAACTGAAAACGTTTTATCCCAGAAAGGCAGATGCCCTTGATACGTTGCTCAAGTTCTCTGGCGATATGCCTGAAATGAAACTGTACGAGAATGCGTCTGATTTCGCAGAGGTGTACCCCTTTGTTCCCTATCAGTTCAATCTGCTGGGCAAGGTGCTGGATGCTGTCCGTCTGTTTAGCAGTCCCGGCAAAAACAGCTCCTATGGCGAACGCTCCATGCTGAGTATGTATCTCAGCACCGCCAAGAGCCTTCAGAATCAGGAAGAAGGCATCCTCGTCCCGTTCAATGCATTCTATCAGGGCCTGTCCGCATTGGTGGACCACGAAACTGCCATTGCCATTACCAACGCACAGCGTAACAATTCGCTGAACCCCGACCATGCAGAAACCTGCTTTGAGGTTGAGGTACTCAAAGTCCTGTTCATGATCAAGAATGTGCGGGAGTTTGATAAGCCTACGGTGCAAAACATCGCTACCCTGATGGCATCACGGACGGATGAAGACCGTTATCAGCTGGAAAACCGGGTGGAAACGGCTCTGAAAAAGCTGGTTCAGGAGCAGTTGGTACAGAATCTAGGTGACAACTATGTCTTCCTGACCAATGAGGAGCAGGAGGTCAACAGAGAAATTGCACAGCGTCGCCCGGAAGATTCCGAAATGAACCGCGAGCTTGCAACGCTGATCTTTGATGAAAACTACCGTGCGGACAAGTACCGCTATCCGTATCTAAATGGCCGCTATTCCTTCGGCTTCAATCGGAAAATCGATGGCTATGATGCCCTTTCCCGCCCAGACAACAGCATTACAGTCAAAATCATCACCTCCCGTGGCGATGATGCAGATGAATCCCGCCTGAAGATGCTTTCCTCCGGCGAAAGCGGCGACCACACCATTTTTGTGCAGCTGCATGACGATACCCGCCTGAACACCGAGCTGCGTACCATGCTGCAAATTCAGAACTATCTGCGCAGCGGCACCGCAGGTCGTATCACCAAATATCGGGCGATTTGCGAAGCAAAGCAGGAGGAAGTGGAGGAACGCCGTCAGAATGTTAAGGTGTTTCTGAAGCAGGCACTGTCGGAAGCGGATATTTATGTGTACGGCTCCAAGCTGTCCGGCGGCTCCCGCGACTTTGAGACACGCTTGAATGATGCCCTGAAGCAGCAGGTGGAACGCCTGTTCAACCACCTGACGGACATTGACAAATCGGTTTCGGAGCAGGATATCGGCAAACTGTTTGCAGATGCCGGGCAGATGCGGCTTGGCGGTGACGGTACCGGCAACAGCCGCGCCTTGGACGATGTCCGTACCCGTATTGAGCGTAATTCTCTGTCGAGAACGGTGACAACCTCGCTGAAAACGCTGCTGGGCATCTTTACAAAGGAACCGTATGGTTTCCTGCCGGTGGATGTAGAGTGGCTGGTTGCACGCCTGTTTGCGGATGGCATCCTGACGCTGACCATGAACCATGAGCAACTCAGCCTTTCCAGCCGGAATGCGCAGGAGTTCCAGCGTTTGTTTACCAGAGTGGAGTCGCAGGAGCGTTTGCTGTGCGACATTCGCAAGCACGCCACCGATAAGCAGAAGCGTCTTGTCCGTGATATGATGCGCGACCTGTTTGAAAAGGGCGTTTCCTCGGATGATGACGAGCAGCTGATGAGCGATCTGCAAAAGGAGTGTACCGCTCTGCGGGATGAGCTGCGCAGGCAGCAGGCTACTTACCGGGAGGAGCCGTATCTCCCCGGCAAGAACACCGTGGATGCGGGCATTGCCCTGATGACCTCGCTGATCGACCCCACCACGACGGAATCCTTCTACACGGCACTGGAAAATGCACAGGAGGAGTATCAGGACTTCAAAGAGACCTATGAATCTCTGCGGGACTTCTTCAACGCCGGGCAGATCAAGGTATTCCGTGAGGCGCACGATGCTGTGGAACTCTACATGCGCAATCAAAGCCGCATTGATGACGATGAAGTAAAGAACGCTGCGGAAGGAATGCGTAAGATTCTGGGTATGGCAGAGCCGTATGACAAGATTCGGAATCTGGCGGTTTTACATACGACATTTCAGGAAAAATACCGTGAGCTGTTGGACCGTAAGTCTGAGCCGGTAAAAGATTGTGTGGCGGACTGCTATGGACGCATTCTTCAGCATCTGAATACGCTTCGCTGCAAGGAGCACTACTGGTCCTCTGTAATTGCAGAGAGAGACGATGCGCTGAAAAAAATTGGTGGTACCAATAATCTGGGCGATCTCGAATTGGCAAAATTGGATGCGAATCGGACAAAAATCAACTGGATCAACACCATTGACCAGTACGAGGCTACACACCAGCCTGTGGTGCAGACTCCGGCGGCAAAGGTGCCGGGCAGTGCCTCTGCAAAGGCTGCGCCTGCTACCCCGGTGCGCCACCGTGTCACTGTCAGCATTCAGGAACTGACAGATGAATCGTGGCAGATCAACAACGCTGCCGAGCTGGATGCCTATATTGAAAAGCTGCGCCATGCCCTGAAACAAAAACTGGACAATGGCGATACCCTGAACGTGGATATTTGGTAAACGAAAAGAGGAACACTATGGAAAAGGCACCCATCAAGAAGTTTGCGGTGGAAGCACGCCGCAAGCTGATCGCAGATGTGACGTTCCAGCTGGAGCGGTACGGCATCACCGAAAAAGGCATCGTGGAGCCGCAGACCAGCACGGACAAGGAGCTGGTGTTTGACCTTGGCAATGGCAACGTCCAGACCATCCGGGGCGTGCGGGCCGTGAACCAGTACAAGAACCTTGCTGCCCATGTGCGCGGCTTCTATACCGCCGATGAGCCAAAAAAGGAGCTGGAACAGTTCATCGAGGAGATCGCCTATACATGGTTCAACCGTCTGATCGCCATCCGCTTTATGGAGGTCAACCGCTATCTCCCGGTGCGGGTGCTTTC
>OGXL01002949.1_pt1 | contig 12084 bp, 11 predicted proteins | sample 1576311 | NCBI WGS metagenome assembly OGXL01 (sample SAMEA3541564, study PRJEB24748) | human gut metagenome | biome: human gut; feature: human-associated habitat; material: faeces | place: China | collected 2012 | reverse complement strand
GAAGGAGACGGTAACCGCTGGTTTCCATAACTTTTGCTGATTTTCTTTCCGGCAACATCTGAACCATCTAAAATCTTATGTTGTGGGGAATTTTTTAACATATCACTTAGGAATGCCGCAAAATAAGAATCTCCCGCTCCCATAGTATCTATAACATCCTCTGCCAATACTGCTTTTGTATATAAAAATTTATCTTTATATAATACATAAGAGCCTTCTTCTCCGACAGTTCCAAGAACAACAGAAACACCATATTTCTGTGCCTTTTTCATTTCTCTCTCCCGTTCATCTTCTGACAAATGTGCACATGACATAATTGCAACAGTTACATACGGACATACATCCCTCAAATACTCATCTGTCCAGCGCATTGAAAAATCATAGGCAATCGGAACCTTTGTCTGATACAATTTTGAAAGATCCTGTTCAATATAGCTGTTAAGATTTGTGTAAATCAAATCATATTGCTGAATATAATCCATATCTTCTTCGTTGAAATCAAATGCATGATCTTTTGCAATTCCACCTTTATTTGAGCCAAGAAAAACACGGTCTGTTTCTTTCAGTGTTACCAAAGCGAAACCGTTTTCTCCCTGAAAATGCCGGCAATGCGTATCATCAATCTCTAATTTTTTTAATGTCTCCTGCACACATTCAGCTACTTCATCATTACCGTATTTTCCAAGATATGCCGAATTGACACCATTCCATTTTGCATATACGCATGTATTGACACATTGTCCTCCCGGATACATTTTCCCACGAGATAAATATTTATCACATACATTATCTCCAATCGCTATAATTTTTGGTTCTTTCATAGATTTTCTCCTTATGTTTTAAAATACTACTGCTCCTATCAAAATTGCTGACACTACTGAAACTACAGTACATACAAGGCCAGGAAGCATATAGCTGTGATTTAACACATATTTTCCAATTTTTGTTGTTCCCGCGGTATCAAACGCAATTGCTGCAACGCACTGACCGGAAGCAGGAATAAAATAATTTGATGAACATGCAATCCAGCCAGCAACAATAATATTTGCCGGAAGCCCTAATGCAATACCAATCGGAACCATAATCATTGTAGAGGATGACTGACTTGTTGTTATTGCCCCAACAATAAACACTGCTATGATATAAATCCATGGATGTTCATTCGTGAGAACTGACATATTATCTGTAATAAACGATGACTGATCTGCAATAAATGTATTCACCAGCCAGCAAAGACCAAATGCCAGAACAACTGCAAACATTCCTGTTTTAAATACTGGCTGATCCAGTACCTTATTGCTGTCAAGTTTTGTAATTAATACCGTTACGGCTGCTGCAACCAGCATAAAAATCTCAATTACTGTGGTAAGCGGTAATTTGCTTCCATCTGAAAGTGTTGGAACTAATGCACTCACTGCGCCAAGCAATACAATACCTACCATGGCAACCAAAAATACTGCAACAGAGATTTTTGCCTCTTTTGTTGTTTTAACTTCTGCAGCATTCTCATTTTTCACAAGAGTCTGAACCTGTCCGGATGCTACACGAGCCTGAAATTCCGGATCCTCTGCCAGTTCTTTTCCTTTCTTCATTACAGCAAGAGCACATGCGACTGTACCAATCAGTGTTGCCGGGATACAGACTACAAGCAGTGTAAAAATATTAACCGTTTTATAGTTCGTTGCTTCAGCCATAAAAGCCAGAATACCTACCGTTGCTGCTGAAATCGGACATGCCGTGATTGCCTGCTGGGAAGCTATAATGGATGCTGAAATCGGGCGTTCCGGTCGAACTCCTGTCTCAATAGAAATTTCATTAATTACCGGAAGCAAACTGTAAATAATGTGACCTGTACCACACATAAATGTAAAAATATATGCTACAACCGGTGCAAGTACCGTAATCATCCTAGGATTCCTGCGAAGAATCTTTTCTGCTATGCGAACCAGGAAATCCAATCCCCCACATGCCTGCATTGTTGCAGCTGCTACAATTACCGCAATCATAATTAAAATAACGGTAACTGGCGGATCTGCCGGTGTAACATGAAAGAAAAATGTCATAATTAACATTCCAACACCACCAGCCATTGCTAAAAATGTACCACCCTTACGTACCCCCAAAAATATAATGGCAAGTACAAGTATTAATTCTACCCAGAACATATTCATGTCCTCCCTCTCTTTTATATATATCTTTTTCAGTTACATTTTGGATGTGCGCATATCCGTACAATACAAACTTTAATACAATTCTCGTACATCGCTCTTATTTGTATTGTTTTGTATCTGCTTTAATATTATATTTGTATCATACCTTTGTCAAGAACTTGTGTGTTTTTCGTCAATTATCCTATATTTTAGTTCCGATTTTTGTGCACATTTTCATTCCCGGGCTATTTCAGTATTATATACACCTTGCTATCCTCGTTACTGATAACAAGTTTACGCGAATCTTCAGTTACGTTATCAGCACTATAGCCTACTTTAGCCAGCAGCTCTACTGATCTTTGAAACAGCTTGCCCTTCGGCAACGCTACGGTAATATAATCCATTACGGCACTTCCTTTATCAATCTTCGATATACAGCAGCGTATCGCAGGCGTTAGCACGCTGCGCGTCCACTGCTTCGCTCTGGTTAAAAGGCTCGGCAGCCAGCTTCACTGTTTTGCCGCTCCTGCGCAGACGCATACACTGCGCGATCGCCTGTGGCAGACAGCCTGCCTGCCAGGCCACCAGAACATCCCAGCTGCTGATATTGTCCAGCTGCCGGCGCCGACTCAGAATCAACATGATCCTGTCTATCCCTATAGCAAATCCTGTTGCCGGGCAGGATCTGCCAAAATTTTCCATCATTGTATCATAACGGCCGCCGCCAATGATCGCCTTTATCATCGGTTTGAGCATATATGCCGGTTGACATAACGGCAAGTAATATTAAAAAGAATATACGCTTCATTTCAGTTTTATTTTTTAGTTCTTTAATTTATAAGACGTCTTAATAACTAAAACGGAATAATCTTTCCATTTGTTCAGGTATTTTTCATTTCGATAAGAAAGCAGCCTTGAAAAGCCTGAAACATTCAGCTACTTCTGAAAAGAGAAAAAACCTTTAATACTTTTTTATCTGACCCATAATTGGTATGCAGAACTATTTCCTTACCTTTGTACAAATTCAGCCTCAAGTTGTGCTGTTTTAATTATCCCGTAAGAATATGGCAAAGGAAAAAACTGTATATGTATGCACCAACTGTGGGCAGGATTCACCCAAATGGGTAGGGAAATGTCCGTCTTGCGGTGCATGGAACACATACGTAGAAGAAGTTGTACGCAAGGAACCTGCAAATAAAAGACCGGTATCCGGTCTGGAGCCCGTAAAAAGCAAGCCTGTCACACTGAATGACATAACCGGAGGAGACGAGCCTCGAATTGATATGCAAGACGAAGAGCTGAACCGGGTATTGGGAGGTGGTTTAGTACCGGGCTCACTCGTTTTACTGGGTGGTGAACCGGGGATAGGCAAATCTACCTTGGTGTTGCAAACCGTACTTCATCTGCCTGACAGAAAAGTATTGTATATTTCGGGAGAAGAAAGTGCACGACAATTAAAACTACGTGCAGACCGTATCCCGCATAATTCTTCCGACTGCCTGATCGTCTGTGAAACTTCGTTGGAGCAGATTTATATACATATAAAGAATACACAACCCGATCTCGTCATCATCGACTCTATTCAAACCATCTCCACTGAAACAATAGACTCTTCTCCCGGCAGTTTAGTACAGGTGCGTGAATGTTCCGCCTCTATTTTGAAATTTGCCAAAGAAACAAATACGCCGGTCATCTTAATCGGCCATATCAATAAAGAAGGAAGCATTGCCGGACCGAAAGTACTGGAACATATTGTAGACACCGTATTGCAATTTGAAGGTGACCAACATTATATGTACCGCATTCTTCGCAGCATCAAGAACCGTTTCGGAAGCACTGCCGAACTGGGCATTTATGAAATGCGGCAAAATGGTTTGCGCCAAGTGAGCAACCCGTCCGAACTGTTGCTTAGCCAAGACCATGACGGAATGAGTGGAGTCGCTATCGCCTCTGCCATAGAAGGTGTCCGTCCTTTCTTAATTGAAACACAAGCCTTAGTCAGTTCGGCTGTATATGGAAATCCGCAACGTTCTGCCACCGGATTTGATTTACGACGTATGAATATGCTTCTGGCAGTACTCGAAAAACGGGTAGGATTCAAACTGGCACAAAAAGATGTCTTTTTAAACATTGCGGGTGGATTGAAAGTGAATGATCCGGCCATCGACTTGTCTGTCATCAGTGCCATTCTATCCAGCAATATGGATACAGAGGTAGAACGCGATACCTGCATGGCCGGAGAAGTGGGACTAAGTGGTGAAATCCGACCTGTAAACCGTATTGAACAGCGAATCGGAGAAGCGGAAAAGTTAGGCTTTAAACGAATCCTTATACCAAAACATAATTTACAAGGAATGGATACATCAAAATTGAAAATAGAAATTATTCCGGTCAGAAAAGTGGAAGAAGCATTCCGGGCCTTGTTTGGATAAAAATCTATTTTCTCCTTTAAGACTTAATTTGAAGAATGATATAAAATGACAAAAGATAAATCTCACACCCCTACCTGCGTAGATTGCGGCACACAGAACTGCAAGTTCAAAGAGCGCACCTACCCCGAATTTTGCCTGACAACCCATTTGGAACAAGAAGACTTGGAATGGGCACTGAAACGATATAACGAAAACCACAACGTAATGGTGGCCAGTGCCGAAGTGGAATATGAAGGTTATTGCCGGTTAACCCGTGTGGAAGAAATCATGACTTTTGCACGAAAGATGGGATATCAAAAAATAGGAATTGCTTATTGTATCGGGTTGGTAAATGAAGCCCGTATTTTTGCCCGTATCCTCCGTGCTAACGGCTTTGAGGTTTACTCAGTAATCTGCAAAGTAGCCGGAGCAGCCAAATCCTCTATTGGAATCCCCAAAGAATGTGAGAATATCGGTGCTGCTATGTGTAACCCTATCCTGCAGGCACGTCTTCTCAACCAAGCACATACAGAGTTAAATGTGGTGATCGGACTGTGCGTAGGACATGACAGCCTGTTCTACAAATACTCTAATGCCTATACTACAACTTTGGTGACCAAAGACCGTGTGACAGGACACAATCCTGCCGCCGCATTATATACCGCCAATTCCTATTATCGCAAAAAATTAATGCCGGAAGGCGAATAACCTAAACAAGAACCATGATACAAGAATTTCAAATAAGAGTCTTGCCTGAACAGGCAGCTAATGAACAGTCACTGAAACAATTCATCGGACGTGACAAGGGATTGGATATACGTACCATCCATGCCCTTCGTATCCTGAAAAGAAGCATAGACGCACGTCAGCGTACTATCTATGTAAACCTGAAAGTGCGTCTGTACATCAATGAAGTTCCGCAGGACGAGGAATTTATCCGCACTATATACAATAAGGTAGAAGGAAAGCCACAAGTCATAGTTGTAGGAGCAGGTCCGGGCGGACTGTTTGCAGCTTTACGATTAATAGAGTTAGGACTTCGGCCTGTCGTAGTGGAACGAGGAAAAAATGTACGCAATAGAAAAATAGATATCGCCCGTATCAGCCGTGAGCACAAAGTTGACTCCGAAAGTAATTATAGTTTCGGAGAAGGAGGAGCAGGAGCCTATTCAGATGGTAAGCTCTATACCCGAAGCAAAAAGCGGGGTAATGTAGACAAAATTCTGAATGTATTCTGTCAACATGGTGCCAGTACCTCCATTTTGGTAGATGCCCATCCGCACATCGGTACGGACAAGCTGCCGCGCGTGATTGAAAACATGCGGAATACCATCATAGAATGTGGAGGTGAAGTGCATTTCGAAACACGAATGGATTCCCTTATCATAGAAAAAAACAAAATCACAGGTATAGAGACAAATACCGGAAAGACTTTCAAAGGACCTGTTATTCTGGCTACCGGACACTCCGCACGGGATGTATATCAGTGGTTGTATGATAATGGTGTAGAAATGGAAGCCAAAGGTATTGCGGTAGGAGTACGTCTGGAACACCCGTCCATGCTGATTGACCAGATACAATATCATAATAAAAACGGACGTGGAAAGTATCTGCCTGCCGCCGAATATAGCTTTGTGACACAAGCAGAAGGACGTGGAGTCTATAGTTTTTGTATGTGTCCGGGAGGATTCGTAGTTCCCGCCGCAAGCGGTCCGCATCAAATTGTAGTAAACGGCATGAGTCCCAGCAACCGTGGCTCCAAATGGAGCAATTCCGGAATGGTAGTAGAAATCAGACCGGAAGACCTGTCGGACAATAGTCTTTTTACAGAAGAATTAAAAACGAAAAGTGAAGAATTAAAAGCCACGAATAAAAATAATGGTCAATGGACTACCGGCCATTGTCCATTAACCATGATGTATTTTCAAGAAGCATTAGAAGCCACCTGCTGGCAACAAGGCAATATGCGCCAAACCGCACCCTCACAACGAATGATGGACTTCACCCGCAAAAAACTAAGCTATGATTTACCTGACAGTTCGTATAGTCCGGGATTAGTTTCCTCTCCTCTGCATTTTTGGATGCCCACATTCATCACCAGCCGTTTGATCAAAGGCTTCCAACAATTTGGGAAAAGCAGTCATGGCTTTCTGACCAATGAAGCAGTGATGATTGGTGTCGAAACACGCACATCGGCTCCGGTACGGATTCTGCGAGATAACGAGACACTGCAACACGTCACTATCAACGGGTTATTTCCTTGTGGAGAAGGGGCAGGTTATGCCGGCGGAATTGTTTCAGCAGGTATTGATGGAGAAAGATGTGCGGAAGCCGTTGCCACTTATTTAGGTATAGAGGAGGATTGAATCTGTCCGAAAATGATTTACTGTATACATTTGGGCGCATTAAATGCGCCCCTACAGTAAATAAATGATTTGCGATATTATTTTATTATTCTTTCTTATTGGAAGTAAAGTCTTCTTTTATCAGCTTGCACCAATCAGCAATACGTTTACTGGTCAATTGAGCCTGATTTTCTTGGTCAATTACCAAACCGCAGAATTTTTCACCACGTACTGCCCTCGATTGGTTGAAGGTATATCCGTCTGTCGAAGTAAAACCGACCAACTCAGCCCCCGCCTTTTGAAAAGCATCTGCTAAAATCCCCATTCCATCCACAAAATTATCAGGATAGTTCTTCTGATCCCCCAAACCGAATATTGCTACTTTCTTTCCCTTTAAATCCAACGACTCCAATTCGGGAACCAGTTCGTCCCAATAAGTAGGAAGTTCACCATCAAACCAAGTTGACGCTCCCACTATCATATTGTCATACGCTTGAAAATCATTCTGCCAAGCCTTTTCTATCAAAACGACTTCTATTACTTTCACTCCTCCCAAATCTTCCCGAATCTTTTCAGCTATATGGGAAGTCTTGGCTGCATTCATTGCATAAAATAATCCTATTGTTTTCATAATTCTTTTTTATTCACCACAGATTAACACGGACAACATATAAAACGGTCCATGTAACCTGTGGACATTTGATTAATATTCCAGCAGTGTCCTGGCTGCATCATAAATTTTATCCTCAGTAGGTAAAATAGCCTTTTCCAATATAGGATGGAAACCTACAGGAGTGAAAACAGAACCTACACGCTGTACAGGAGCATCCAGATAACGGAACAGCTCCGTACCAATTCCGGCAGCAATTTCAGCTCCGAAACCAGAGAAAACTTTATCCTCATGAACCACCAAAGCCTTACTTGTTTTCTTCACTGACGCATAAATAGTTTCTTTATCCAGTGGAATAAGCGAGCGAAGATCAATCACTTCCACACTCCACCCCTCTTGAGCCAAGCGTTCAGCCACATTCAAACAGAAATGAGTTGTATTTCCATACGTTATCATACTTAAATCTGTACCTTCACGGCGGATACGCGCCTTCCCAAACGGAACCTCAAATTCTTCGGGTACTACGGAAGAAGCCTCTACTGAATTATACAAGGCCTTCGGTTCAAGATATAAAGTAAACCCACGAGAGCGCATCGCAGTACGAAGCAACCCGGCCGCATCATCGGCAAAAGAAGGGCAAACAATCCGGGCCCCCGGCAAAGTAGCTAATGCACCCTCTATATTTTGAGAATGATAAAGTCCACCACCAATATATCCACCCGAGGCCAGACGTAATACAATATTGGGAACAAACTTCCCATTGCTACGCCAGTATTCATGAGTACACTCTACATATTGCTCCACAGCAGGCCAGAAATAATCGGCAAATTCAGCTCCTTCAATAACGACATGTATCTTAGGATCGAAACGGCACATGCCATTTGCCGTACCCACAATATAGTCCTCTGCTATAGGAGCATTAAACACGCGGGCATCCCCAAACTCCTGCTGCATTCCTTTAGTAATATTGAATACTCCACCTTTCTCTTTATTCGCTACATCCTGCCCATAAATGAAAGTATCCGGATTATGGCGGAATTCCTCTTTCAACGTTTCGTTGATAGCAGTTACCATAAAGGCCTTCTCACCATTTTCTTCTTGATGAAGTCCCTCTTTATACTTTTCCGGTATATAAGGATCGGGCAAAACATAATCAAAGATACTTTTCGGATCAGGATCAGGCGCTGCAAGTGCTTTCCGGTTAGCAACCGACAGTTCTTTCTTTGCCGCTGCTTCTATCTGTTGCAACTCTTCTTCCGTAAGACGTTTGTAACGCAACAGCATCCGGCGGAATTTCATCAAAGGATCAGCCTCTTTTACATAAGCCAATTCGTTTTCATCCCGATACAACGTCTGTTTATCTGAATTAGAATGGGAACCAATACGGACACAATTGGCATGTACAATAACAGGAGTACGATGGGCTATGGCAAATTCACGGGCTTCACTCATGGCATTCATCGAGTCGAACACATCTTTGCCATTACAATGAATAATCTTCAGATTCTTAAAACCGGAAAAATTATCAGCATACTTCCGGGCAACTGTCTGATCCTTTTTGGGAACAGAGATACCGTACCCATTATCCTGCCATACAAATATCACAGGAAGACCTTCCCTACTGGCCCCGTTAATCGCCTCGTAAACATATCCTTCCGAAGAAGCAGACTCTCCATGCGAAGTGATCGCCACCCCCTTATGTCCATAATACACCATGGCACGCGCCACTCCGGCAGCATGAAGGTCATGCGTTCCGGTAGCGGACGACACATTTTCTATATGCCATTCGGGTTTAGCAAAGTGGTTGGACATATGACGTCCTCCACTGCCGGGATCAGTTGCTTTCGAAATGCCATTCAATATCAATTCCTCCACACTCATGCCTGCCGAAAGCACGGTCAGCATATCGCGATAGTATGGAAAAAGAAAGTCCTCTCCTTTGGTAAAGACTTGACCTACGGCCAATTGGATTCCGTCATGCCCCGCATAAGGCGCATGATAGGACCAACCCAATGATTGCAACAGATAAGACGGAGCTTTTTCATCAAGCGCACGTCCCAATACCATCAAATGATACCACTTTTTCAACGTTTCGGTATCAGTGGTCTTTATATCATATTTTTTCATTATATTATTTTTTTACTGTGATGAATGGTTATTCTTTCCAATTTTCCAGATAATCTTTTATCGCATAGAGAAATTGCCCCCCTAACATACCATCCACCACCCGATGATCGTATGACAAAGAAAGATACATTTTATGACGGACAGCAATCACATCGCCTTCAGAAGTTTCAATAACTGCCGGCTTCTTTTCGATATATCCCACACCGAGAATGGCAACCTGCGGCTGATTAATTATAGGAGTACCAAACAAAGACTTGAAAGTTCCAAAATTGGTAATCGTAAACGTACCACCCGAAATGTCATCCGGCATCAGTTTATTATCACGCGCTTTCACCGCCAGAGTATCAATGGTCACAGCCAAACCATTCAAATTCAACCTGTCGGCATCATGTATCACCGGAACTATCAGATTTCCATCATTCAGTGAAACAGCAATACCGACATTGATATGCTTTTTAAACAGGACATTATAACCGTCTACAGATACATTTACCTGCGGATAGGCAACCAATGCCTTCGTTACGGCTTCGGTTATGGCAGGCATATAAGTCAATTTGACTCCTTCACGACGGAAGAAAGCCTCTTTATTCTTATCACGCCATTTCACGAGTTTGGTCACATCCACTTCTACCACATTCGTAACATGAGGAGAGGTATGTTTAGACATAACCATGTGATCGGCAATCATTTTCCGGACACGATCCATTTCTTTCACTTCCACGCCTTCTTGCGAACCGGAAACTGGGAGTGTTAAAGAGGAAGCCGATGATGGCGCAGTTGGAGAAGTCCGGACAGAAACAGCCTCAACAGATTGGGCGGATGCAGATACAGGTTCAGTTACGGTTATGTTACCTTGTTCCTTTCTAGTAATATAAGCTTTTATATCTTTTTTACTCAGACGTCCTTCATATCCTGTTCCTTGAATACGATCCAATTCCTCTTTCGAAATATGTGCAGCCTGAGCCAGCTGAAGTACAATGGGGGAATACCAACGCTCTTCTTCTGTTTTAGCCGCTATTGCCTTAGGAACTTCCTTTACTTCCTGAACAGATGTTACAGATGGTACATGGGAGGACGTTTCTTCTGCTTGCGGTACATTTTGCTCTTCTACAAGAGCCTCTCCTATTCCTTCATCACTATCTATATCTACAATTGCTACTACTGTACCTACAGGTACGGTATCTCCTTCTTTAAATAATATCCCGATCACCTTGCCTTCTACGGGAGATGGAATTTCAGCACTGACCTTTGCTGTATTCACTTCGAACAAGACATCGTCCTCTTGGACAGTATCACCCACTTTTACCGACCAGGATATAATGGTTCCTTCAGTAATACTTTCGCCTAGCTTAGGCATTTTTATTTCAAATCTTGACATATTGATAATTTTATTTTTTTAATCCTTTTATATGAACAACAAGCCACTGAAAAAGAAAGTTTTAACTTAAATCTTTTTTAAGATGCCCCGGTGATGTATCCAATCCTCATTAGCATATTTTTCTACTTTCAGCAACTCGATTGCCGCCAAATCCTTTCGGGAAAAATGATAAATGCTATTCTGTTCATCTTCTATCAAGAAGTAATGAAACAAAAGATGAATAAACCGTTTGATATTCACCGAAACATCCAAAAAACAGTTGAGATTGACCACTTCACTAGGTACAGACGGTACGGCACGGATATTCTTTAATCCGGGAATCGGCTCCAATTCATCAGACTTCCCCTTCAACACTGTATGAAGTACATCCAAGTTTGCAGAAAATAACAAAGTACAATGATACATCACACGGTTTTTATAAATACATTGCGCACTACCCGATATTTTCTTTCCATCCAGATAAATTCCCAAACGCTCATCCATATAGGCCGTGACTCCCATCGTTTCCAGAAAACCAACAATACGCTGCAAATAGTCTTCAAACAGGGGTTGCGATGTCGTTTCTATAAAAGTAAGATTAATATTTCCCTTATCATGGTAAACTGCACCACCTCCCGAAAACCTACGAGCCAAACGAATGCCCTTCTCTATCCTGTAATCCTCATTCACCTCGGCACGAACAGACTGATTCTTGCCCATGACCACGGAAGGTTCCGACTGCCAAATTACAAAATAATCCCCCTGTGTCTGCTTCAAAAGATACTCCTCCACTGCCAAATTGAAATAAACATCTGTACAGCGGTTATCTATGCAAAACATTATGCAAAAAGTGTTTCGTGATAAATCTCGCCTACCGTAGGATGTGGAAATACCGTTTTTTGAAATTCTTCTACAGTATATCCATATTGAACGGCAATCCCCGCTACAACGATTATTTCCGAAGCAGGATTTCCCAACAAATGGCACCCTATAATGCGGTCTTCCTCATCCAGAATCAATTTGCAAAGCCCGTTCCCTGTTTCATTTTCTGCCACGAAACGCCCCGAATAAGCCATCGGTAATT
>OGXL01002944.1_pt1 | contig 12096 bp, 10 predicted proteins | sample 1576311 | NCBI WGS metagenome assembly OGXL01 (sample SAMEA3541564, study PRJEB24748) | human gut metagenome | biome: human gut; feature: human-associated habitat; material: faeces | place: China | collected 2012 | reverse complement strand
CAGAGCCGACGCAATGGCGGGCAGGGCGATGGCGAAGACCAGGTCCAGCATGGGCTGGTTGGACAGGGGGCCGCTGAGGGGGACATATTTTTCAAAAAGGGCCAGCTCTGCCGTCATGACGACGGTAGCCCAGCCGGTGCTGATGGCAAAATCCCTGCCGAGGAATATCCAGCCCAGAATGAGCAGGAGGATATTGGCACAGGACGAAAAAGCTGAGGCCGACAGGGGCGTGAGCTTTGCCACAAGGGCCGCGCCGCCGGTCACGCCGCCGAAGACGAAGTTGTTGGGGAATTTGAAGAAGTATACGCCGATGGTCATGATGCTGATACTCAGGGTGATGATAACGTATCGACTGACGATCTGCAAGATCTTTTCCCGCGTGCTGATCTCCATTTGACTGTTTCCTTTCGCCGTCCGCGCGGCACTCTCTTCTCACACGAAGGGCCGTTTCTCTGCCCATTACTTGTGTTATTGTAACACTGCCCACTGCGCCGTTCAAGAGGAAAAAGTTTTCCGCACAAAAACCGCCCGCTTCGTTTTCCACAAAGCGGGCGGCAGATGTTGAATTTATGGAAGTGCTTACAGCTTCTTGCCGGTCAGCATCTCATAAGCTTCCTCATACTTGGCGATGGTCTTGTCGATGACGTCCTGCGGCAGGTCATAGTCACTGTCGGGGTTGGCCAGCAGCCAGTTGCGGACGAACTGCTTATCAAAGGAGGGCTGACCGTGGCCGGCCTCGTAGCCCTCCAGCGGCCAGAAGCGGGAGGAATCGGGGGTCAGCATCTCGTCGCCGAGGATGACATTGCCCTCCTCATCCAGACCGAACTCAAACTTGGTGTCGGCGATGATGATGCCGCGGGAGAGGGCATACTCAGCGCACTTCTTATACAGAGCGATGGTGTAGTCACGCAGCTTGGTGGCGTACTCCTCGCCCTTGCCGGGGAACAGCTTTTCCAGCACGTCGATGCTCTGCTCGTAGGAGATGTTCTCGTCGTGGTCGCCGATCTCAGCCTTGGTGGAGGGGGTGTAGATGGGCTCGGGCAGCTTCTCGGACTCCTTCAGGCCCTCGGGCAGCTGGATGCCGCAGACCTTGCCGGTCTTCTGGTAGCTGGCCCAGCCGCTTCCGGTGATGTAGCCGCGGACGATGCACTCGACGGGCAGCATGGTCAGCTTGCGGCACATCATGCTGCGGCCCTCGTACTGGGGCTGCTGGAAGAACTCGGGCATCTCCTTCACGTCCACGCTCAGCATATGGTTGGGCAGCAGGTCACGGGTGTAGTCGAACCAGAACTTGCTCATCTGGGTCAGCACTTTGCCCTTGTTGGTGACTTTATTCTTTAAGATAACATCGAATGCAGAGATGCGGTCGGTGGCGACCATGATGAGGCTGTCGCCGTTGTCGTAGATCTCGCGGACCTTGCCTTCCTTGATGGGCTTGAACTCAGTCATAGCAAAACTCTCCATTTTCCTTATTCCGTAGGTATCTTTTCTTTTGGTCATTGGCAGGCTGTCTGCCGTCCTGTTACACTATAATCTTATCACAGGAATTGTCCGTTGGGAAGAAACAGATGGGAGAGAAATGGGCCGATTTTTGGTTTTTTCTCGTGAAAAGTGCTAAAATCCAGCTTAAATTTTCGTCGTTTTGACGGTAAAAGTCGTACTTTCGCCCCATTTTCGCCTGCCTTGCTGACCGAAACGCCGTCATTGACGAAATTTGTGAAAACGTGTATCATGGGTAACGGCATCGCATTTTTCAACTTTTGTCTTTTAAGGAGGTCCATGCCATGCGCCCTCTCATCATCGCCCATCGCGGCGCGTCCCATCTGGCCCCCGAAAACACGCTGACCGCGTTCCGTCTGGCAAAGACGCTGGGTGCGGACGGCTTCGAGTGTGACGTTCAAATCACCCGAGACCGTCATCTCGTGGTGGCCCACGACTACCTCACCGACCTCAAGACCGGCGTCCACGGCAACATCCCGGATATGGACTTTGACGACCTGCGCCAGCTGGATTTCGGAAAATGGAAAAGCCCGGAGTTCGCGGGCGAAAAGATCCCCACCCTCGAAGAGGTTCTGGAAGTCGCGCAGGACTTCAGGATGATACATATTGAGTTAAAGCCCTACTTTGACCGGAACGAAGAGATCGTGGACCGGGTCATCGACGCCGTCCTTGACGCCGGGCTGGAAGAAAAGGCCGTGCTCACCTCCTTCGAGTACGGCACCCTCCGCCGGGTGAAGGAGCGGATGCCCCAGATGGCCACCTGCGCCATGACCCTCAGCCCCGAATCCCAGCTCAGCCAGCCGGCCACCTTCTGGGAGAAGCTGGGCCTCAAGAAGACCGACCCTCTCGTGGAGAAGCTTTCCAGCCCCCAGGCCCTCAGCGAAGCGTCCGCTCTGCTGGAAGATCCCAGCAGTCTGGACGAAGAGAACAGCGTCCTCATCTACTACCTGAAAGACCGTCTCGATTTTCTCTACTCCATCTACCCCGGCATGAACCTGGCCGAAATTCTGCAGCAGTATTATTATCAGACGGATTTTGTGAACTATGTGGCCCAGTTCGGCTTCCCGGTGGATTACGTCGGGCCGGAGTACCACGCCTTTTTCCGGGACAAAGACCTTATCCCCAATGCCCACGCCCACGGCTTCAAGGTCGCGCCCTGGCCGGTGGGCAATGACAGCCGGGACGACCTGCGCCAGCTGTTTCGGCTGGACCCGGAGCTTGTGGTCACGAATAAGCCCGAGGTGGCCGTTTCCATCCTCACCGGGCTGGGCCAGTGGGACGAATCATCCAAAGAGGGTTGACAGCCCTCTTTTTTCGGAGCATAATAGTCCTGTATCGAACAGTTTTATGTGAAACAGTTCGACGATCGAACATTCACAGCAAAAGCCAAACCAGAAGGATGATACTATGAACCAAGCCTTTGAACCCGCCTGCACCCCCATCGCGCCGCCGTGGGAGACACCGCAGGTCATCCCGGCCCAGCTGCGCCGGGTGAACAACCTTATTTTCCGCAAGATCGGCCAGATCGCCCGCACCAATGGCGTGGAGGCCGTGACCCCCATGCACGGCTGGATCATGGAGTACCTCTACCGGAACTCCGACACCCCCGTATTCCAGCGGGACATCGAGCGGGAGTTCTCCATCACCCGCTCCACCGTTACCAATATTTTACAGCTCATGGAGCGCAAGGGCTACATCGCCCGCCGGAGCGTGGAGCAGGACGCTCGCCTCAAGCAGCTGGTCCTCACCGAAAAAGGCCGCCAGTTCCACGAGGACACTATGCGGGCCTTCCACCAGACCGATGAATATGTGGCCGGTCTGCTCACCGAAGAAGAAAACACCGAGCTGCTGCGGCTGCTGAATAAGCTGTATCTGGGACTAAAGTGAAACAAATATGAACTTTTTCCGAAACTTTGGAAAAAGCATTGACTTTAATATTGTTTTGTATAAAATTGTTCCGTACCAAACAATCATTCAAAGGAGGCTCAAAGTATGATAAAGAAGCTTGCTTCCCATCTGGGCGAATACAAACGCGCCGCTCTCCTGACGCCGATGTTTTCCGCACTGGAAGCAGTCATGGACATCCTGCTGCCCACCATCATGGCGTTCATCATCGACCTTGGCATTGAAAAGGGCGATATGAACGCCATCGTCAAATACGGCCTGCTCACCTTCGCAGTGGCGGCCATCGCCCTGCTGCTGGGCATTCTGGCCGGCAAGTACGCCGCCGAGGCGTCCACCGGCTTTGCCGGCAACCTGCGCGATGCGATGTATGAGAATATCCAGCATTACTCCTTCTCCAATATCGACAAATTCTCCACCGCCGGCCTCGTCACCCGTATGACCACCGACGTGACCAACCTGCAGAACGCCTTCCAGATGATGGAGCGCATGTGTGTGCGCGCCCCGGTCCATCTGGTGTTCGCACTCATCATGGCGCTCAGCATCGGCGGCCCTCTGGCCCTCATCTTCGTGGTAGCCATCGCCTTCCTGCTGGCCGTGCTGGCCAGCATCATGGTGCCCACCTTCAAGATCTTTGACCGGGTCTTCAAGAACTACGACAACCTGAACGCCTCGGTGCAGGAGAACGTCTCCGCTATCCGCGTGGTCAAGAGCTTCGTCCGCGAGGGCTTCGAGAACGAGAAGTACACCAAAGCCTGCGAGGGTCTGTATCAGCAGTTCGTCAACGCAGAGAGCCGTCTGAGCTTCAACAACCCCGCCATGCTGACGGCTATTTACGGCTGCAACATTGCCCTGAGCTGGTTCGGCGCAAAGTACATCCTGCACGGCGCGCTGACCACCGGCCAGCTGAATGCTCTGTTCGGCTACATCATGAACATCCTGATGGCTCTGATGATGCTGAGCATGGCTTTCGTCATGATCTCCATGTCCGCCGCTTCCGCAAAGCGTATCGTGGAAGTTCTGGACGAGAAGACCGACCTTCCCCCCGCCAAGGCTCCCGTGCAGGAAGTCAAGGACGGCAGCATCCGCTTCGATCACGTCACCTTCAAGTACAAGCACGGCTCCGGCCAGCCTGTCCTGAACGACATCACCTTTGACATCAAGCCCGGCGAGACACTGGGCATCATCGGCGGCACCGGCAGCGCAAAGTCCAGTCTGGTGCAGCTCATCCCCCGCCTGTACGACGCCGAGACCGGCACTGTCAGCGTGGGCGGCGCGGATGTCCGGGATTACGATCTCGACGTCCTCCGCCACGAGGTCTCCATGGTACTCCAGAAGAACGTCCTGTTCTCCGGCACCATCCTCGACAACCTCCGCTGGGGCGATGAGAACGCCAGCGAGGAAGAGTGCATCCGTGTGGCGAAGCTGGCCTGCGCCGATGAGTTCATCGAGCGCTTCCCGGACAAGTACAACACCTGGATCGAGCAGGGTGGCTCCAACGTGTCCGGCGGCCAGAAACAGCGTCTGACCATCGCCCGTGCCCTGCTGCGCAAGCCGAAAGTCCTCATCCTCGACGACTCCACCAGTGCCGTGGATACCGCCACCGACGCAAAGATCCGGAAGGCGTTCCGTGAGGAGATCCCCGGCACCACCAAGATCATCATTGCACAGCGCATTTCCTCGGTGCAGGATGCCGACCGCATCCTCGTGCTGGACAACGGCCAGATCAACGGCCTCGGCACCCACGAGGAACTGCTGAAGAACAACGCGATCTATCAGGAAGTCTACAACAGCCAGACTCAGGGCGGCGGCGACTTCGACAAGCAGGGAGGTGAGCAGTAATGGCAGAACAGAAAGCAAAAGTCGTCCATGGCCCCGGCCCCCGCGGCATGGGAGGCCCGCGTCCGAAGGTCGAGAACCCGGGCAAGCTGCTCAAGCGCATCATGGCAGAGGTGTTCCAGCACTATCTGCCTCACTGCATCCTCGTGCTCATCTGCATCGTGGTCAGCGCGCTGGCCAATGTACAGGCAAGCCTGTTCCTGCAGACCCTCATTGACGACTATATCATCCCCATGACCCAGCAGCAGGACCCCAGCTTTGCACCGCTGGCCGGTGCGCTGGTGCGCGTCGGCTGCATCTATGTGGTGGGTATCCTCGCTGCATGGCTCAACGCCCGCATCATGGTCAACGTCACCCAGGGTACCCTGCGCAACCTGCGCATCCAGCTCTTTACCCACATGGAGAGCCTGCCCATCAGCTACTTTGACACCCATCCGCACGGCGACATCATGTCCGTCTACACCAACGACGTGGATACCCTCCGCCAGATGCTCAGCCAGAGCATCCCGCAGCTGGTATCCAGCGCCATCACCATCGTTTCCGTCTTTGCCAGCATGTGCATGCTGAGCTGGCAGCTCACCATCGTCACCATGCTGATGGTAGCCCTGATGCTCTTCTGCTCCAAGAAGATCACCCAGCAGAGCGGCAAGTACTTCATCGCACAGCAGCGCGACCTCGGCAAAGTGAACGGCTACATCGAAGAGATGATGGAAGGCCAGAAGGTCGTTAAAGTCTTCACCCACGAGCAGAAGGCCCTCGAGGGCTTCCGCGAGCTGAACGACAAGCTCAAGGACAGCGCCAAGCAGGCCAACAGCTTCGCCAACATCATGATGCCCGTCAACGCTCAGCTGGGCAATATCAGCTACGCCATCTGCGCTCTGGTGGGTGCAGCCATGGCCGTCACCGGCATGGGCGGCGTCACGCTGGGTACTGTCATGGCGTTCCTGTCCCTGAACAAGAGCTTCAATATGCCCATCAGCCAGGTGTCCATGCAGGCCAACAGCATCATCATGGCACTGGCCGGTGCAGAGCGCATCTTCAAGATGATGGATGAGCCCAGCGAGACCGATGAGGGCTATGTCACCCTCATCAACGCCAAGTACGACAAGGACGACAACCTCGTGGAGGCCAACGAGCGCACCGGCATCTGGGCCTGGAAGCACCCCCACCATGACGGCACCACCACCTACCACAAGCTGGAAGGCGACATCACCTTTACGGACGTCGATTTCGGCTATGTGCCGGGCAAGACCGTCCTGCACGACATCAACCTCTATGGCCGTCCGGGCCAGAAGATCGCCTTCGTCGGCTCCACCGGCGCCGGCAAGACCACCATCACCAACCTTATCAACCGCTTCTACGACATCCAGGACGGCAAGATCCGGTACGACGGCATCAACATCCATAAAATCAAGAAAGCCGACCTCCGCCGCTCTCTGGGCATCGTGCTGCAGGATACCCACCTGTTCACCGGCACGGTCATGGAGAACATCCGCTATGGCCGTCTGGAGGCCACCGACGAGGAGTGCATCGCCGCAGCCCGTCTGGCCAACGCCGACGGCTTCATCAAGCGCCTGCCCGAAGGCTACAACACCATGCTGACCGGCGACGGCGCGAACCTGTCGCAGGGCCAGCGCCAGCTGCTGGCCATCGCCCGCGCAGCCGTTGCTGACCCGCCGGTGCTCATCCTCGATGAGGCTACTTCCTCCATCGACACCCGCACCGAGGCTCTGGTGCAGCGCGGCATGGACGGCCTGATGTATGGCCGTACCAGTTTCGTCATCGCCCACCGCCTCTCCACTGTCCGCAACGCAGACTGCATCGTGGTCCTGGAGCAGGGCCGCATCATCGAGCGCGGCAGCCATGACGAGCTTATCGCCAAGAAGGGCAAGTATTACCAGCTCTATACCGGCAATCTGGCCGAGAACTAAGCGTACTACCACAAAAGCCGCCGTGCAGCTTTTCACAGCTGTACAGCGGCTTTTTCTTGTGCTTTGTCGAATTTTATGATATTCTTTAGGTGTCGGCCTTCCGACTCCATTCAAATTGGGGAAGGGGGTGAAAACCTATGGAAATGTTATCTTCTTTCATTCTGTCCGTCGCAGCCAATGTAGTTGCTCATTGCATTGGCAAGTGGCTTGACGAACAGTTTAAGGCCGGTAAGCACTAACCCCTGGTAAGCAAAACGCCCCGCGGTATTCGCAGTACCGTGGGGCGTTTTGCTGCTCATTGGTGAAAACCTATGAAGCAATATCTTCCTTCATTGCTTTTATTATATGCACTCTCAGCAAAAAAGTCAAGCGCTTCGCAATTTTATCGATCCAAATCGTGCTTCTTACAGAACTTCTTGCTCACCCAGTACATCCCGGCCCAGATGGCGATGGCGAGGATGAGATACACCGGATTTTTCAGCGAGCTGACCAGCGACTGGCCGAAGAGAGCCATCATGGCCACCATAACGGCCTTGCCCGCCAGAAGGGTGAGCAGATAGCGCTTCTCGTCAAAATCCGAGATACCAAAGGCCAGATGCAGGAACGACGTGGGCGTAAAGGGCAGGACGGCCAGCATGAAGAGGCTGGCCGTGTCCACATGGCTGACCCACTGCTGGGCCTTTTTCAGCTTTTCAGAGCGGGAGGCCAGCTTCCAGAAAAAGCGTTTGACCACCCGCCGCCAGAATAAAAACACCACCGTGCCGCCTGCGGCCACACCGAGCCAGCTGTAGACGAAGCCCAGAAATCCGCCGTGGGCCGCGATATTGAGGGCCACGATGGCGATGAGGGGCAGCGGCGGAAAAATGGATTCCAGCATCGCCAGCAGGATAGGGACCAACGGCCCCAGCCCTTCAAAGCCCTCTAACAATGCCTCCCAGAATTCCAGCGTACCCAGCTGGTGAAGCCCGTCGATGAGCGTCGTTTCCATCGTGCTCGTACCATCCCTTTCGTTTCTGCCTGATGTTCCTTCTTAGTATATCCAGCATCTATGACCGGGATATGAACAAAATCTGAGCTTTTTTGTCTTATTCTTCCTGTCTCTTCTCACAATACGAAACAGCGTCGTTCTTTCCTGCACGCTATTTTATTCTTCTGCCTCAGAAGATGTGCCGGGCGGCCTCTGCTTCGGCGGCCTGCCGTTCGGCCTTGAGGCGCTGACGCTCCAGATACTGGGCCTTCTGCTTTTTCCAGCGGACCAGGCTTGCATCGTCCGGCATCTGGACGCAGCGGGCGAAGGCCCAGTGCAGGCCGTCCCGGCGCGACATCCGGTATTTCTGGAACACGCCCCGACCGGCCTCACCGCCCCGGCCCCTACAGACGGGACACTGGGACAGCGTATACCAGCCGCTGCTCCCTTTTTTCAGCCAGACGTCATCCGGCTGCAGGGCCGTGCCGCAGACCGGGCAGGCCATCGTGCCGATGACGGGGTCCAGCTTCCACATAGACTGGTCCAGATAGCCCCGGAAGACCCTGAAATCCCGGTAGTCGCCCGGCGTGGGGCAAAGGCTCTGGCGCAGGGTGTCCTCCTCGCTGGGGTAAGCGGCCAGTCCAGCCCGCAGGTCGAGCATACGGCAGAGGTCGGCGGTATAGAGGGTGTCGGACAAAGCGTCGTGGAAGGGGCGTTCCAGCGGGATTCCCATCCGGGTGACGACATTTTCCAGCTTCATCCCCTCGCCTTCCTTGCGGGGGTACTCCCGCAGAAAGAGCTGCTGCAGGTCGTACCAGACCGTCGGGCGGCTCTCGTCGAGATTGCAGAGGAAAAGGTTCTGCTTGAGCACCGGCACGTCATCCATGCCCCACTCGGCGAACTCGGCGTCCGGACCGCACCACTTCATAAAGCGGCGGAGGCCCTGAATGATGGGTTCGCCCTTGTCGAGGTCCTCCTGCGTCAGACCGGTGACTTTGGCGATGTGGTGCTGCAGGCAACGGAAGATGCGGGGACGCAGGTGGATGGAGAAGGTATCCAGCACGTTGGCGTCCTCGTCGATCTTGACGGCGCCAATCTCAATGATCTCCCCCCGGAGCGTCTGCTGGACGCCGTGATAATTAAAGATAAACGGCTGATAGCCGATGTTCCACTCCAAATCAAATAAAACTAAGTTGCGCGGCATTTGCGTCTGGTATCCTTTCAAAAAATGAACTTCTCAATGGCCTCAGCCACGCCGTCATGGTTGTTGTCGGCGACGGTCACATAGTCCGCCGCCTCCTTGACGGGGGGCTCTGCATTCTGCATGGCCACGCCCACGCCGGCAAAGCGTATCATAGAGCAGTCATTGAGGCCGTCGCCGCAGGCCATGAGGTTGTCGCGGGTCAGACCCCTGCTTTCCAGCAGACTGCCGAGGCTCACGTCCTTGGCGACCCCCAGCGGCACAGCCTCGATGAAGAAGGGGCTGGACGGGTAGAGGTCGATCTCGCCCGCAAACTGTTTCCGGCCTGCTTCCAGCACCTCGTCGCGGCGGGCGGGGTCGAGGGTAATGAGCATCTTGCAGATGGGATAATCCACATAGGCGGCGAGGTCCTCCACCTTCTGCATGGGCAGCTTGCAGGTAAAGCACTCCTTCAGCGCCCACTTGTCCTCGGGGCTTTCGGTGACGACGCCCTGCTTATTATAGGTAATGATGACCACGCCCTGCTCCCTGGCGAAGGCACAGAGCTGCGGCACATACTTTGCATCCAGCTGCTTGCGGTAGAGCGTCTCGCCGGTGGCACAGTCGATGATGGCACCGCCGTTATACGAGAGGATGCAGCCGCCCTTTTTATCCAGTCCCAGCTCCTTTGCCAGCGGCATGACGCCTGCCGTGGGACGGCCCGAGGCCAGCACGATGGTCACACCCTTGGCAGCAGCTGCATCCAGCGCTGCGCGGGTGGCGGGGGTGACGACCTTCTGGTCATTGGTCAGGGTGCCGTCGAGGTCCAGCGCCAGCACACGAATATCTTTCTTTTCCATATCCAGCCTCACTTATTTTTACAGGCCGGAACGTCCCGGCCCTGTCGATTTTATCGCATACTTTTTTATTGTACAATGAATGCACCTCTCAGCGCAAGACTCTTTGTTATATTTCTTCGGCGCCTCGGAGTTTGTTTGAAAATACAAACTGTAGTTTGCGGCAAAAAACACGTAAAGATAGACATTTCAAACTACTTCCCGTAAAAAGTTAATACGTCTTAACATCGTCAAAAAACCTTGCAAATTCCGAAATCTGCGCTATAATATCCGCAGAAACACTTATTCCATGCCCTTTGGGGGTACATGAGGGAATACGATAAAAAGGAAGGTATACTACTATGGTCGATATGAAGAAGATTGCTCTGTTCGCTGCCGGCACCCTGTTCGGTTCCGCTGGTTTCAAGCTGCTGTCCAGCAGCGATGCCAAGAAGTTCTACACCCAGACCACCGCTGCTGTCCTGCGCATGAAGGACTCCACCATGGAGACCGTCAGCAAAGTCCAGGAGCAGGCCGGTGACATCCTCGAGGATGCAAAGGCTATCAACGAGGCCCGCGCTGCCAAGGCTGAGGCTGAGGTCATCGAGGACGCTGCTGAGGCAGAGACTACCGAGACCAACGAGTAATTTTGCAGTCTCTGAGCCGCCTGCGGGCGGCTCTTTTTATGGTTATTTTTTGCAATACGCAGAGGATATTCTGATATGAAATGTACTATTCTTCATGAGAGCCGCGGCCGTCTGCGGGTACACGTCTGCAATGTGCGGATGACCCTGCACCGGGCCGATGTGCTGGAAGCCTATCTGAACCACCACGACGCCGTGAGCAAGGCCAAGGTCTACGAGCGGACGGGCGATGTGGTGGTGTATTACACCGGCTCCCGCAAGGACGCCGTCGCCGCCCTGAGCACCTACCGTTTCGATGACCCCGAGCTGGACGCACTGGTCACCAGCGCCGACAGCCGCCGCATCAATCAGGAATATCAGGAAAAGATGTATAATCTCTTGGCAGGCCGGGTGCTGCGCGAGCTGTTCCTGCCCGCCCCGCTCAACGCCGCCTACACCGTGTTCCGCTCCATCGAGTTCCTCTGGAAGGGTGTGTGCTGCCTGTGGCGCCGCAAACTGGAAGTCGAAGTGCTGGATGCTTTGAGCATCGGCGTCTCCATCCTGCGGGGCGATTTCGCCACCGCAGGCTCCGTCATGTTCCTGCTCAACGTCGGCTCCCTGCTGGAGGAGTGGACCCGCAAGAAGAGCCTCGACGACCTGGCCCGCAGCATGGCTCTGAATGTCGATAAGGTCTGGGTCCGCGCACAGGGTACCGAAGTGCTCATGCCGCTCACCAAGGTCCACCCCGGCGATGAGATCGTCGTCCGCTCCGGCAACATGATCCCGCTGGACGGCACCGTCATCGAGGGCGAAGCCATGGTCAACCAGTCCGCTCTGACCGGCGAGTCCATGCCGGTGCGCAAGACCGTCGGTGCCACCGTCTACGCCGGCACTGTGGTGGAAGAGGGCGAATGCGTCCTGACCACCAGGGCCGAGGGCGGCGCAAACCGCTACGACAAGATCGTGGCCATGATCGAGGAGTCCGAGAAGCTGAAGTCCAGCACCGAGAACCGTGCGCTGGCTCTGGCCGATCGTCTGGTCCCCTGGTGCCTCGGTGCTACCGTCGTCACCTACGCCCTGACCCGGAACGCCACCCGCGCCATCTCCTGCCTGATGGTCGATTTCTCCTGCGCCCTCAAGCTTTCCATGCCGCTGGCCGTTCTTTCTGCCATGCGCGAGTGCGGCGCAAGCCACATCACCGTCAAGGGCGGCAAGTACCTCGAGACCCTGTCCAAGGCTGACACCATCGTTTTCGACAAGACCGGCACCCTGACCCGCGCTACCCCCAAGGTGGTCAAGGTCGTCCCCTTCTCCGGCT
>OGXL01002935.1_pt1 | contig 12111 bp, 11 predicted proteins | sample 1576311 | NCBI WGS metagenome assembly OGXL01 (sample SAMEA3541564, study PRJEB24748) | human gut metagenome | biome: human gut; feature: human-associated habitat; material: faeces | place: China | collected 2012 | reverse complement strand
CCGATCTATGACAAGCCGATGATCTATTATCCGCTGTCTGTTCTTATGAATGCAGGCATCCGCGACATCCTGATCATCTCCACCCCGCAGGACACCCCGCGTTTCGAGGCACTGCTCGGTGACGGCCATCAGTTCGGTGTACAGCTTTCCTACAAGGTACAGCCAAGCCCGGACGGACTGGCACAGGCCTTCATCATCGGCGAGGAGTTCATCGGGGATGATTCCGTTGCCATGGTGCTCGGCGACAACATCTTCTTCGGACACGGTCTGAACAAACGCCTGAAAGCAGCAGTAGAAAACGCTGAGACCGGAAAAGGCGCAACCGTATTCGGCTATTATGTAGATGATCCGGAGCGTTTCGGGATCGTAGAATTTGACTCCGAGGGAAAAGCCATCTCCATCGAAGAGAAACCGGAGAAACCGAAATCAAACTATTGTGTTACAGGTCTGTACTTCTATGACAACAAAGTCGTAGAGTATGCAAAGAACCTGAAACCGTCACCGCGCGGAGAACTTGAGATCACCGACCTGAACCGGATCTATCTGGAAGACGGCAGCCTGAACGTTGAGCTTCTCGGACAGGGCTTCACCTGGCTGGATACCGGTACACATGAGAGTCTGGTAGAGGCAACCAACTTCGTAAAAACCATCGAGACCCATCAGCACCGCAAGATCGCGTGCCTCGAGGAGATCGGTTACCTGAACGGCTGGATCGGCAAAGACCAGCTTCTGACCGACATCGAGCCGCTGAAGAAAAACCAGTACGGCCAGTACCTGATGGACGTGATGAACGGAAAATATATCGACAAATAAAAGCGAACAGCGTTGAAGAAAACTGCCCCGGAAGAAAAATCCGGGGCAGTTTTTGAAAAAAAGTGCTTGACCATGACATAACGTCATCCTTTATACTCATGGTACAAACAGAAAATCAGACTGAAAAACAAGAGACAGACAAAACATAACGATAACAAAATCAGAAAAAAGGAGAACCATTATGAGAGTATTTGTAACAGGTGTAAAAGGCCAGCTCGGCCATGACGTCATGAATGAACTTGCAAAACGCGGTCATGAAGGAATCGGCGTTGATATTGAAGAAATGGATATCACCGATGCAGAAAGCGTAAGAAAAGTCATTACCGAAGCAAACCCGGATGTCGTAATCCACTGTGCAGCATGGACCGCTGTAGACCTTGCTGAGGATGATGACAAAAAAGAAAAAGTACATCAGGTCAATGCAGTCGGAACCGAGAACATCGCAAAAGTCTGCCATGACCTTGACTGCAAAATGATCTACATCTCCACCGACTACGTATTCGACGGCCAGGGTACCCGCCCGTGGGAGCCGGATGATGAGCGTCATCCGCTGAACGTATACGGCCAGACGAAATACGAGGGAGAGCTCGCGGTAGAGAAATGGGTGAAAAAATTCTACATCGTCCGCATCGCATGGGTATTCGGCGTGAACGGAAAGAACTTCATCAAGACCATGCTGAACCTTGGAAAGACACACGATCATCTGACTGTTGTAGATGATCAGGTAGGAAGCCCGACCTACACCTACGACCTGTCCCGCCTGCTTGTCGACATGGCAGAGAAAGAGAACTACGGCCGCTACCATGCAACAAACGAGGGACTCTGCTCCTGGTATGAGTTCGCCTGCGAGATTTTCAAACAGGCCGCTGAGATCGATCCGGCTTACGGAAAAGTAAGTGTATCACCGGTAAGCTCTGACCAGTACCCGGCAAAAGCAAAACGTCCGTCCAACAGCCGCATGAGCAAAGAGAAACTGACCGAGAACGGATTCGAAAAACTGCCGACCTGGCAGGATGCGCTGCACAGATATCTGCGCGAGATCGAATTCTGATAGCAAACCCCGAAAATAACGCAAGTTTCTGAGATTGCTATAAACATTTCCAATAGGCGGAGCCCCAGGTAAAACGGGGGCTCCTTTTTCTTATGCCAAACCCATGCATTCAACAGGAAGAATGCCCTTTTTTCTTTTGTGAATATTGACAGAAAATGCCGTTAAAATTCTCACATCGGATCCGGGTATTTCTGTTGACATTTGAACATGCAATTGCCATTATGAAAGCAGAATCTTTACGTATCCGGCAGGGGGCAGGAACGTGAAGATGACAAAAGAAGGCATGGGGGATGAAGCAATGAAAAAGAGTCTGTTTTACCGGGCAAAAAAGATGCCGCCATCTGCGCAGATCATGCTGCTGTTTGCCGTCGAGGGTGTATTTCTGCAATATATCACATCGATTAACGGTTTCGGTCTGAATCTGTATGCGACAAACATGGGTGCAACCGACAGTCAGATCGGCATTATCCAGATGGTGCCGAACATTGTAGCGTGTGCAGCATTGCTGCCGCTTGGAATTCTGGCGGATCGTCTGAAGTCGACAAAGACGATACCGATGCTTACGCTTCTTGTGATGTGTGCCGGCTATGCATTTCTTGGAAGTGTACCGGCACTCGGCGAGAGACGTATGGAGCTGTTTTTTGTATCACTGGCATTTACTGCGGGGGCACTTGCTATTTACAATGCGCAGTGGCAGGCAATGTTCGGTGCTGCGGTTTCACTGCGGCAGCGAAACGATGTCTATGCCTTTCGGAATCAGTTCATGTTTGTGATTGGCATTCTTGCACCGGTGATCTGCGGGATTCTGATGGGAAGATGCCACACGGCCGATGGAAAACTTCTGGTACTCCGAAGCTTCTTTTATCTGTGTGCTGTCTGCGTTTTGTTGCAGGCCGCTGCAATCAAAAAAATTCCGGTGAAACAGCAGGAGGAGGGCAAAGCTCCGGCAGAAGCGGGAAATGCATCCTCACGTTTTTCTGTTTCTGACCTGCTGGAGGCGATCACAAGTGTGGGAAAAATAAAGCATTGCGCTGGTTCTTCGTGCCGGTGGTCTTTTTCTATATCACCTGGCAGCTTGACTGGAGCATGTGGTATTTAGGACAGGTCAAATACTGCAAAATGTCGGAGATGACACTTTCCATCTGCAACGGTGTTTTCAATATCGGTCAGCTTGCGGCAGTTGGAATGATCGCGAAGGTTGTCCGGAAAAAATCGCCGGATTTTGCACTGATTTTCGCCGGGATCGGTCTTTGCTTCTGCCCGGTTATTATGATTTTGGTTCCACATTTACCGTTGGCGTACCGCGGGGTTACTTTTATTGTTCTGATGACGGTTCTGAACGCTCCACAGTGTGCCGTTGCACTCTGCACGGTACAGATTCTTTTAAATGCCGCACCGGAAAAGAACCGTTCGCTTTTGATCAGCCTCTTTACGATGATGACGACGCTGACCAACAGTGTTCTGCCGTTGCTTGGTGTCCGTCTGTATACGGCACTTGGGGCAGATCTTACGGCACTGAACCGGTTCAACCTGATAGATCTTGGGGTTCGCATTTTATCCACACTCGGGCTGATATGGCGTTATCAGAAGGCGAAAAAAGATGGCTTTCTGACAAAGATTTCGGATTGAGACGGGCCGTAAAAGCCGAAAATAACATTTACAACAGGAACGATATCGTGTATGATAAATGTGGTTTTCTTTGCACGTATGGAAAAGAGAAGCGCAAAAAGGAGTTTAAACAATGAAATGGAATAAATTTACATTAAAAACAAGATCGGAAGTGGAAGACATTGTGATCTCCACTCTGGCCGATGTGGGAATCGAAGGCGTGGAAATTCAGGACAAACAGCCTTTGACCGAGAGCGACAAACAGCAGATGTTCGTGGATATCATGCCGGATATTCCGGATGACGACGGCATTGCCTACCTGAATTTTTACCTCGATGTGGATGAGGACAAGGAGAAGGTTCTTGCAGATGTCCGCGCGGCACTTGCAGAAATGCAGGAGTTCCTGGACCTTGGAGAGTGCACCATCACAGAGTCTGAGACAGAGGACAAGGACTGGATCAACAACTGGAAACAGTATTTCAAACAGTTCTATGTGGACGACATTCTGATCATCCCGTCCTGGGAGGAAGTAAAGCCGGAAGACCGGGATAAAATGATCATCCATATCGATCCGGGCACAGCCTTTGGAACGGGTATGCATGAGACAACACAGCTTTGCATCCGTCAGTTAAAGAAATATGTGACAAAGGATACCGAGCTGCTTGATGTCGGAACCGGAAGCGGTATTCTTTCGATTATTGCACTGAAGCTTGGTGCGCGTCATGCGGTCGGAACAGACCTCGATCCGTGTGCGGTTCCTGCGGTTGAGGAAAACAAAGAAGTCAATGGAATTCCGGTAGAAGCTTTTGATATGATGATCGGAAATATCATTGATGACAAAGAGGTACAGGATCAGGTTGGCTATGAGAAATACGATATTGTTGCAGCTAATATTCTGGCAGATGTACTGGTGCCTCTGACACCAGTGATCGTTCACCAGATGAAGAAGGGTGCATATTACATTACATCAGGTATACTTGATGTCAAAGAGGAAGTAGTCAAAGAAGCAGTACAAAAAGCCGGACTTACCTTGGTAGAAGTTACCAGACAGGGTGAGTGGGTATGTGTAACTGCAAGAAAGGACTGATCTCATGCAGAGATTTTTTGTAGAACCACATCAGATCGATGAAGCGGCACATCAGATTCATATTATTGGAACGGATGTCAACCATATTTCCAATGTTCTTCGTATGAAACAGGGAGAGGAAGTCTGGATCAGTGATGGTGGACAAAAAGAATACCGCTGTGCGATAGAGGCATTCAGTGCAGATGAAGTGCTTCTTCACATTATTTATGCACAGGAACCAGATTATGAACTGCCGAGCAGAATCTACCTCTTTCAGGGACTGCCAAAAGCAGATAAGATGGAACTGATCATACAGAAGGCAGTTGAGCTTGGTGCGTATGAAATCATTCCAGTAGAGACGAAACGCTGTGTTGTGAAGCTGGATGGCAAAAAGGCTGCGAAGAAAGTAGAGCGTTGGCAGCAGATTGCAGAGAGTGCGGCAAAACAGTCCAAGCGTATGCTGATTCCAAATGTGCACCAGGTACTTTCTTTTAAAGAAACACTAAAGTATGCGGAATCTATGGATATTCGTCTGATTCCGTATGAGCTTGCCAAAGGCATGCAGGAAACAAAAGAAATTCTTGCAGCAATTGAACAGGGACAGTCTATTGGGATTTTTATCGGCCCAGAAGGCGGTTTTGAGGAAAAAGAAGTAGAAGCTGCAATCAGCGAAGGGGCAAAGCCAATCACACTGGGTAAACGTATTCTTCGCACAGAAACAGCAGGGCTTGCAATTTTGTCAGTTCTGATGTTTCAGCTTGAAAATTAGTAAAACAGGAAACGATTAAGATAAAAGAGGCAGTATATGGAAGTATATTTTGACAATTCTGCAACGACCAGATGCTATGATTCTGTAAAGGATATCGTGGTAAAAACGATGACAGAGGATTTTGGAAATCCGTCTGCCATGCATCTCAAGGGTGTAGAAGCAGAGAAGTATGTAAAAGAAGCGACAAAGATCATTGCAGGAATTCTGAAAGTGCAGGAAAAAGAAATTCTGTTTACATCAGGTGGTACAGAATCAGACAACCTTGCGCTGATTGGTGGTGCTCTTGCAAATAAGCGTAACGGAAACCACATCATTATCACATCCGTAGAGCATGCTGCAGTCAGCCAGCCGGCATTATATCTGCAGGAACAGGGATTTGAAATCACATATCTTCCGGTAGATGTGCAGGGCAGGGTAAAAATGAGTGCGCTGGAAGCTGTTTTAAGACCAGATACGATCATGGTATCTACCATGCTTGTAAATAATGAAGTCGGAGCTGTGATGCCAGTCGAAGAGATTGCGAAGATGGTACATGAGAAGAGTCCAAAGGCACTGTATCATGTCGATGCAATTCAGGGATTTGGTAAATACCACATTTATCCGAAACGTATGGGGATCGATCTTCTTGCAGTCAGCGGACACAAGATTCACGGTCCGAAGGGTGTCGGTTTCCTGTATATCAACGAAAAAGTGAAGATCATTCCACAGATTCTTGGTGGCGGACAGCAGAGTGGCATGCGTTCCGGAACAGACAATGTACCGGGAATTGCCGGGCTTGGTGTGGCAGCAGGACAGATTTACCGAAATCTGGATGAGAATGTGGAACACATGTATCAGTTAAAGGAGCATATTGCGAAAGGCCTTTCTGAAATCGAAGATATCCGTATCAACGGAATGCCACTTCGTGAAGGTGCACCGCAGATCTTGAGTATCAGTGTTATGGGAGTACGGAGTGAGGTATTGCTGCATTCTCTCGAGGACAAGGGTATATACATTTCGGCAGGAAGTGCATGCTCCAGCCATAAGAGAAAACCAAGCGCTACATTAAGTGCTATGGGAATGTCAAAAGACCAGATTGAAAGTACAGTACGACTGAGCTTCTGTGAAGAAAATACAATCGAGGAAGCGGATTATTTCCTGGATACCATGAAGACTCTGGTTCCGATGCTCAGACGTTATTCAAGAAAATAAACAGGAGGAAATACCAGATATGATATTTCATGCATTTTTGATAAAATATGCAGAAATCGCCATTAAAGGAAAAAACAGATATCTGTTTGAAGATGCACTTGTCAAACAGATGAAACTGGCTCTGGAGCCGGTAGAAGGCGAATTTACAGTAACTAAGGAGCAGGGGCGTGTATATGTTTTCTGCCCGGAAAAATATGATTTTGATGAAGCAGTAGAGGCACTGCAGCGTGTATTTGGAATTGTGGGAATCAGTCCGGTTGTGATCTATGAAGACCAGGGATTTGATCAGATGGCAAAAGATGTCGTTTCCTATATGGAAGCAAGATATCCTGGATACAATGGTTCTTTCAAGGTTTACACACGAAGAGCCAAGAAATCTTATCCGATCACATCGATGGAAGTAAGTGCGGCAATCGGAGAAAAGATTTTGGATGCTTTCTCAGATGCATCCGTAGATGTGCATAATCCGGAAATGACACTTTCAGTAGAGATTCGAGATAAGATTTATGTATATTCAGAGACACTTCCGGGACCAGGTGGTATGCCGATTGGAACAAATGGTAAGGCAATGCTTCTTCTTTCCGGTGGAATTGATAGTCCGGTTGCTGGTTATATGATCGCCAAACGTGGAGTCAAGATAGAGGCTGTTTATTTCCATGCTCCGCCGTATACAAGCGAACGTGCAAAACAGAAAGTCGTAGATCTTGCAAAACTTGTGGCACGTTACAGTGGTCCGATCCGTCTTCATGTAGTTAACTTTACAGATATTCAGCTGTATATCTATGATCAGTGCCCGCATGAAGAACTGACGATCATCATGCGCCGCTATATGATGCGTATTGCAGAGCATTTTGCACGCAAGGATAAATGTCTTGGCCTGATTACGGGGGAGAGTATTGGACAGGTGGCCAGCCAGACTTTGCAGAGTCTTGCAGCAACAGATGAAGTATGTGAACTTCCGGTATATCGTCCGGTTATCGGATTTGATAAAGAAGAAATCGTACAGATTTCCAGAAAGATCAATACATTTGAGACTTCCATCCAGCCATTTGAAGACTGCTGTACTATTTTTGTGGCAAAACATCCGGTTACAAAACCAAATCTGAAAGTGATTCACAGATCTGAAGAAAAATTAAACGAAAAGATCGATCAGCTGATGGAAGAGGCACTGGCAAGTACAGAAGTAATTGAGATTCAGTAAATAGAAACGAAATAGGCAGAAATAAAAACAGCTTCTCATGCGTTTAGCAAAGAAGCTGTTTTATAACTGTATCATATTTGATATTTCAAAATAGAATCGGTGCAGATCACTCAATTACATATGGCTGAACGATTGTCATGATCGAATCAAGAGTGCTTCCTTCTGCATGAATATTCAGGTTGATCGGTTTGGATAAATCCAGGCTGAAGATACCCATGATGGATTTTGCATCGATTACATATCTTCCGGATACTAAATCAAAGTCACAGTCAAATTTACTGATCTCGTTTACAAATGCTTTCACTTTATCGATAGAATTCAGCGAGATTTTTAATGTTTTCATTTTGAGAACCTCCCTATTTAGTGTTATTATGCCATTTATCTTACCCGTACCCTCTCGAAAAGTCAAGGGAAAAGAGATGAAATTTTGGTTAATCTTTTGCCTGTATGTACAAAAAAACAATTAAAATAAGAAACAAAATGAAACTATCAGAAAATATAAGAGGTAAAATATGAAAAAAAAGGTTGCCCTTCATAATCTGGGCTGTAAAGTAAATGCATACGAAGTAGAAGCGATGCAGCAGCTTCTGGAAAATGCAGGATATGAAACTGTTCCTTTTGAAGAAGGTGCAGATGTTTATGTGATCAATACCTGTACGGTCACCAACATTGCAGACCGTAAATCCAGACAGATGCTTCATAAAGCAAAAAAAATGAATCCGGATGCGATCGTGGTGGCCACAGGTTGTTATGCACAGGCTGACACAGAGAAACTGAAAGAAGATACTGCTGTGGATCTGATCCTTGGAAACAATCAGAAAACACAGATTGTGGAAGCTTTGGAAGAATATGAAAAAGAGCATGCAAAACAGGTGCAGGTGATTGAAATTAACCATACAAAAGAGTATGAAGAACTTTCCATAGCATCTACCGCAGAACATGTCCGCGCATACATTAAAGTACAGGATGGCTGTAATCAGTTCTGTACTTACTGTATCATTCCGTTTGCGAGAGGACGTGTCCGCAGCAGAAAAATCGAAGAAGTGCTGAGTGAAGTGGAAACACTTGCTGCAAAAGGTTACAAGGAAGTTGTACTTACCGGAATCCATTTAAGTTCCTATGGAGTGGATTTCCCGAAAGAAGAAAGAGAAAGTCTTCTTTCACTGATTCAGGCAGTAAGCAGAGTGGAAGGAATCAGCAGGATTCGTCTTGGCTCATTGGAGCCAAGAATTATCACAGAGGAATTTCTGGAAGGTATTGTGAAAACAGGAAAAGTGTGTCCACATTTTCATTTATCCCTGCAAAGCGGATGCAATAAAACTTTGAAAAATATGAATCGCCGTTACAGTGCACAGGAGTATGCGGAAAAATGTGAACTGATCCGCAAGTTTTATCCGGCACCTGCACTTACAACAGATGTGATTGTGGGATTTCCACAGGAAACAGAAGAGGATTTTGAAGAATCTTATGAATTCGTAAAGAAGATTCATTTTTATGAGACGCATATTTTTAAATATTCTAGAAGACATGGAACAAAAGCGGCATCCATGGATGGTCAGCTGACTGAAGCGGCAAAGGCGCAGCGCAGCGACCGGATGCTCGAACTGCGTGAGATTCGTGCCAGAGAATATGAAGAGGCGATGATCGGAAAAAAAATGGAACTTCTCCTGGAGGAAGAGATTGAGATTGATGGCAGACCATGGTATGTTGGCCACAGCAGAGAATATGTGCGTGCAGTCATCAGCAAAACGGATGCACATAGGGTAAATGACCTTGTTACAGTAAAAGCAGTTGCTTTTGTCAGAGATCACATTTTGGAAACAAAAGAAGTGTAAGCTTATATATTATTTGATTTATGAGAAAAAATGTTCTGAAAATGTGTTCTTGTATTTTATATGGAATTATATTAAAATAAAAGGGAAATCTTATTAAGGACGTGAGTAAAATGGCAGAAAACAATTTAGGAAATACACAGTATTTCAGAACAAAACCGGATGCAGATCTTGAAGTAAAAGAGGTTCTGGACCTGGTCTACAATGCAATGGATGAAAAAGGATATAATCCGGTGAACCAGATCGTCGGCTATATTATGTCCGGAGATCCTACCTATATTACCAGTCATAAGGGTGCGAGAAGCATGATCATGAAAGTTGAGAGAGATGAGCTGGTAGAAGAACTTCTTAATGAATACATTAAGAATAAATCCTGGGAACGATAAGTGATGCGGATCCTGGGATTAGATTATGGTTCAAAGACCGTAGGTGTGGCAGTCAGTGACCCGTTGGGAGTGACTGCTCAGAGATTAGAGACAATCTGGCGAAAACAAGAAAATAAACTTCGCCGGACGCTTGCCCAAGTAGAAGAACTCGTGAAAGAGTACGAAATAGAAAAGATCGTTCTTGGATATCCTAAGAATATGAACAATACTGTCGGTGAGCGTGCAGAGAAAGCTCTGGAATTCGGGGAGATGCTTAAGAAGCGTACAGGCCTTGAAGTGATCATGTGGGACGAACGGCTGACAACAGTTTCGGCGGATCGAACCCTGATGGAGGCTGGTGTGCGCAGAGAAAATCGTAAAGAGTATCTCGACGGAATTGCAGCAGTATTTATTTTACAGGGATATCTGGATTCCCTTAAAATGTAACATAAAGGTGATAGTATGGAAAAAATCAGATTTCAGCTGGCCGATGGGACAGTAGAAGAGTTTTTTATTGAGGAACAGACAAGAATCGGAGGAGTATCGTATCTTCTTGTATCGGATTCTATGGAAGATGAAGCGTCTGCCTATATTTTGAAGGATGTATCGAAGGATACAGATCCGGAGGCCTGCTATGAAATGCTCGAAGATGAGGACGAACTGCAGGCTGTTTATAAAGTTTTTGAACAAATGCTTGAAGACGTGGATTTTGAAATGTAAGAAACATACTATAAGAAACAGGCGTCACTAGGAACGTAAGAATCAGTGACAGGCAGACTAAGAAGGAATGTGGGCGCATTCCTGCATTAGTGTGCCAAAATGTTTGATTCCAGAGGACACATGACAGGTGTTTTCTGCATTGCACAGAATATGGAGGTGCTTGATTGAGCGAAAATATAAATGAAAATGTGAGCGTAAATAAAGAAAGAGAAAATCACAGAGAATATAATAAAACCAGAAAATATAACAGCCGAAATCGTAAACCAGGTGATAATAATACAAAGAAACCGATGGGAAAACAGAAAAATTTCCGTTATAAACAGCAGAAAACGAATAGCAGACATTATGAGAAACATTCTGACAGACAGGAAATAGCTGCTGCAGGAGAATTAGCAGCAGTACAGCAGCCAAAGGCAGTAACGAAGCCGTTTTCCAGAAACAATAAAACACAACAGCCAAGAGGGAATGCGCGTCGTGGCCGTAAGGGTACTTCAAAACTGAAGATCATTCCGTTAGGTGGACTGGAACAGATTGGAATGAACATTACTGCTTTTGAGTATGAAGACAGTATTGTAGTTGTTGACTGTGGTCTTGCTTTCCCGGAAGATGATATGCTTGGTATCGATCTGGTCATCCCGGATGTTACTTATCTGAAAGAAAATATTTCCAAAGTAAAAGGCTTTGTGATCACACATGGACATGAGGATCATATCGGTGCGCTTCCTTATATCCTGAAAGAGGTTAATGCTCCGGTCTATTCGACAAAACTTACACTTGGACTGATCACAAATAAACTGAAGGAACACAACCTTGTACGTTCCACAAAACTAAAAGAAGTAAAACATGGACAGGTTATCAACCTTGGTGATTTTTCCATTGAATTTATCAAAACAAATCATAGTATCCAGGATGCTTCTGCACTCGCAATTTATTCACCAGCAGGAATTGTTGTCCATACAGGTGACTTTAAGGTGGATTATACACCGGTATTTGGTGATGCGATCGATCTGCAGCGTTTTGCCGAGATCGGTAAGAAAGGTGTACTTGCACTGATGTGTGACAGTACGAATGCAGAACGTCCGGGATTTACCATGTCAGAGCGTACGGTAGGACATGTATTCGATAATCTTTTTAATGAACACAAAAATGCACGAATCATCATTGCGACATTTGCATCTAATGTAGACCGTGTACAGCAGATTATTAATACCGCATATAAATTTGGACGTAAAGTAGCTGTAGAAGGACGAAGCATGGTCAATATCATTTCCGTTGCTTCTGAACTCGGATATCTTCGTATTCCGGAAAATACTCTGATCGAAATTGACCAGGTAAAAAATTATCCGGATGAAAAAGTTGTTCTGATCACAACAGGAAGCCAGGGTGAATCCATGGCGGCTCTTTCCAGAATGGCTGCGAATATCCACAAGAAGATTACAATTAAACCGAATGATACTATCATTTTCAGTTCAAATCCGATTCCTGGAAATGAGAA
>OGXL01002924.1_pt1 | contig 12134 bp, 10 predicted proteins | sample 1576311 | NCBI WGS metagenome assembly OGXL01 (sample SAMEA3541564, study PRJEB24748) | human gut metagenome | biome: human gut; feature: human-associated habitat; material: faeces | place: China | collected 2012 | reverse complement strand
AGTAAAGGAGATTTTCCATTTATTATCCCTCTGCCTTCCCATGCAGATAAAAGCACACGCCGCCAACCATAACAGCGCCGCCAATGATATTTCCAATAGTAACCGGCAGCAGATTAACAGTCACAAAACTGCCCCAGTTAAGCCCTGTCAGTTTTTCTGCTCCCAGCCCATATAATTCCTGGGCTTTCTGCACATATGCCGGGTTTCCTGCTGCAAAAATGCCTGCCGGAATATAATACATATTTGCAACACAGTGCTCAAAGCCAGATACTACAAAGGCCAGGATCGGGAAGAAGATCGCCAGCACTTTTCCGCCAATATCTTTTGCTGCCGCTGCCATTAACACAGCTGCGCACACCAGGATATTACATAAAATGCCGGAAAACAGCGCCCGCATAAAACTTAAGCCAGTCTTTCCCACTGCCGTTTTAATGGTATAAGCTCCTAAAGCCCCGGCAGAATAATCATACTGGCCGCTGTGAGCCACCAGAAAGGCGATCAGCACCGCTCCTGCAAAATTCCCCAGATAAACGATCAAAAGGGTCCTTAAAAGGCTTCCAAAGCCTATACGGCCTTTCATACATGCCATGGACATCATACAGTCCCCTGTAAACAGTTCCCCGCCTACAAACACGATCATCATAAGTCCCACTGGGAAAATACATCCTGCAAGAGTCCTTGCAATTCCCACATCCGTAATATTATGGACTGCCAGACTGCTTGACTGGGCTCCCATTGCAATAAAGGCACCCGCCATGATCCCCAGGACAAAAATACGCCTTTTCTTTGCTGCTGCTTTTGCAACAGCCGCATTAATATTGGCCGACACCACTTCCGCCGGCACATTCAGCAATGACTGCATCTCTTTCCCCTCCGTTTTCTTTTGTCATTTTGTTTACTTCTGTCATTTCATTTCCGCTTTGCTTTCTGACATCTGCCATTTTGCAAAAACGCCGGGGATAATCATAACACAGCCCATTTTATGGAACAATCGGCTTTTCTCCTATTGAGAAAAAACAATCATTTATGCTTTTATGTGTTCTTTATACCTGTGCTTACATCCTTTCCCTTTCTTTATCCCTTTTCCCTTATAATAAAAATATCCTCAATAAACAAAGGTCTTATACCTTACATTCACTGAGGACATCATTTATATAATTTCATTTATATGGGAGGGGTTTTTATGTTAACACTTTTTGCATTTGCGATCATTTTTATTCTGTTCACTCTTGGTTATTTGGGCATCGATAAGCTGGAGCATTACTTTAAAACCCTGAATAAATGATCACTCTACTTTGATCATGCGGTACCCGATCCCTATATGGGTCTGTATATACTGAGGGGCATCCGGTTCGCTTTCCAGTTTTTTACGCAAAGTTGCCATAAATACACGTAAAGAAGCAATATCATTTTCCCAGCTGCTCCCCCACACTTTCTGGGTGATATAAGTATGCGTCAGCACTTTACCTGTATTTTTAGCCATGAGGCACAGCAGTTTATACTCTGTAGACGTAAGATGCAGCTCCTTATCCCCCATATAGGCACAGCCCGCTGCAAAATCGATCCGCAGTCTGCCATTTGTATAAACAGACTCTGCTGTCTGGGCTTCGCCGTTCATGAGCGCCATTCTCCGTTCCACAACACGCAGCCGCGCCAGCAACTCTTCTACAGAAAAAGGCTTTGTGAGATAATCATCAGCACCTGCGTCCAGTGCGTCTATTTTATCTGTATCTTCGCTTCTTGCACTGATCACAATGATTGGCAAGTTGGACCAGGTACGTATTTTCCGGATCACATCTACGCCGTCCATATCCGGCAGTCCCAGATCCAAAAGGACCACATCCGGATTGTGGGAAGAAGCTTCTACAACTGCTCCATCCCCGGTCCCGGCAGTCAGATACCTGTATCCATGGGTCTTTAATGTAATAGTGATCAGATTTCTTACAGGAATATCATCCTCCACAACCAATATCAAAGGTTTATTCATTTAATGCCACCTCCTCTGCAGGTAATGTAAACGTAACTACCGCCCCATGAGGGATATTATCAGATATCCATATTTTTCCTCCATGGGCATTAATAATAGATCTGCAAAGCCCAAGCCCCAATCCTAAACTCCTGCGGCTGTCTGCCACCTGGTCGCTGCCTGTATAAAACATGTCAAATACTCTTTCTTTCCTGTCATCAGGGATCCCGTTCCCCAGATCGCATACAGAAATGATGACCTGGGATCTTTCAGCGTTTTCTACTTTTTCTTTCTTCACCCTGACCGTAATATCTGTTCCCTGAGGCGTATATTTTACCGCATTGCCAATCAGATTGATCAGCACCTGGACGATCAGCCTTGCGTCCATCTTTGCAAGGATCAGTTCATCTTCCTCTTCTACCTTTATGGTCCTTCCTGTCCGGCTCTGTCCCGTATGCTTTAATGCCTCTTTGATCACCTCATCCACCAGCTCTGCTGACTGGCGGATCTGCATCCTGCCTTCCTCGATCCGGGTCACGGAAAGCAGGTTTTCCACCAGATCGATCAGCCACATGGAATCATCATAAATATCCCCATAGATCTGCCGGCGCATCTGTGCATCCAGACAGCTTTCATTGTAAAGGAGATTATTTGCATTACCAGAAATAGATGTGAGAGGCGTTCTCAGGTCATGGGAGATCGTTCTTAACAAATTCGCTCTTAACTGTTCATTCTTTGCCAGGATCGCTGCCTCTTCTTTTTCCCGCACGTTTTTATCATTCTCCAGTGCAAGGGCACATTCTCCCAATATGGACAATAATACACTGTTTTCAAAGGCATCTAACGGCTGTTTCTGGATCATAATCCCCACCACTCCATAAACGGTGCTGTTTACGCGGATCGCCAGATACTGCCTTTTTGCCTGCTTAAAATGGTCTGTTCCTGTTCCGGCATGGCGGTTATTCTCTAAAGCCCATGCAGCTGCCTGTTCCTCACAGGCTTCATCTTCAATGGTGATATCCTCTTCCCCCTGGGGAACCCGGCGCAAAGGATGCTCCAGTTTTCCATCCTTTACATCATAGATCACCGTTTCTCTCTTTAAAAGTTTAACGATCTGCTGTGCCGCCCCTTCCAGGATCTCTGTCTTTCCTTTGGCCTGCTGTAAAAGCTGGTTCGTATCAAGCAGCACTTTCAGCCTGTATGCATCCCTGGCAGCCTGTCCTGCATGCTGTTTCAGCCTGGAGGCCAGAGAGCCTGTGATCAAAGCCGCAAGAAACATGACGGCAAATGTAAACGGGTAACTGCGATCATAAGCCCGAAGCGTAAAACGTGGTGCCGTAAACAGAAAATTAAAAATCAGAACACTGGCTATGGTAGACGAAAAACTGTAAAACCAGCCTTCTGTTACTATAGAGATCAGAAGCACTCCTAAAATATAAACAGTAATAATATTGGCATCTGTCAGCTTCAGCTTTTCAAACAGCCATCCTACTGCTGTTGCTGCAAATAAAATGCCTGCGCTTTTGACTGCTGCCTTAAAGGAAAATGCATTCTTTTGCGCCAGCCTGTTCCATTTACGGATCACCTCAGGTCCCATCTGGCTGTCAGGTATGATATAGATCTCCATTTCAGGCGCATGATCGATCAGCTTTTCCACAAGAGATGTTCCTGCAAAAACCCCTTTTTTCTTTGCAGCGCTGCGCCCGATCACGATCCTGGTGATCCCTGAAAGTCTGGCAAACTCCGCGATCTGAAAAGAAATATCATCACCGTAAACTGTTTCTATTTCTGCACCAGATTGTTTTGCCAGCTTAATATTCCCTTTCAGGCGCTCCTGGTCCTCTTTTCCCATTTTTCCGGCCAAAGGTGTTTCTACAAATAATGCGGTTAATGTCCCATTAAAAGCCTCTGCCATCTGGGCAGCTGTGCGTATGATCTTTCCATTAGACGGTGAAGATGATAAACATACAAGTATCCGTTCTTCCATTTTTCTTTTCCCCAGGTTTTCTGATGCTCTTCTGAAATCTTCTTAGGATCCACAAGGCCTGCAAATGACCAGATTGCAGTATTATGTTAAATATGAAAACACTTCTGGATATCCCTGCTTGCTCCCAGCACCAGCATAGTAACATCTTTGTCCAGTACTGTATCCGGAGTAATGGACATTTCCAGCTTGCCATCGCGTTTTAAAGCCATGATAGTGATGTTGTATTTCTTTCTGATGTCAATATTTCCAACAGTCTTTCCCACCCAGTTTTCCGGAATGCTGATCTCAAAGATCGCATGGTCATCAGATAACTGGATATAATCAAAAATATGCTCCGAGCTATAACGGATCGCTGTCCAGTTTGCCAGCTGTTTCTCCGGATACACGACCTCATCTGCGCCATTGCGCAGCAGAAATCTTGCCTGAACATCCCTTGCGGCCCTTGAAACTACCAGCTTTGCACCCAGATCCTTTAAATAGGCCGTTGTTTCCAAAGAGCTTTGGAAATCCCCACCGATCGCCACGATGCACACATCAAAATTTCCAATTCCCAAAGACTGTAAAAATTCAATATTGGTGCTGTCCCCGATCTGTCCGCTGGTGACAAAAGGAAGCACTGCCTCTACACGGTCCTCCTGTTTGTCTACCGCTAATACCTGATGATTTAATTCGTTTAATTTCTCCGCAATATGTCTTCCAAATCGTCCAAGTCCTATTAATAATATTGATTTCAATATGATTTTCCTCCTTATTTTTCCATTGCACATATCCGATACCCGCCGCATACGCGGCGGTATATTAATATTCCCATATTATCCCACTGTGATCTTCTCCTGGGGGAATTTTGTCATACTCGGCCGCATACCGGACAGTGCTGCAAATACCAGCGTCAGGCCGCCTACGCGTCCACAGTACATTAAAACAATCAATACCAGTCTTGCAGCCGCTCCCAGGGTCGGTGTCACACCCAGTGTCAAACCTACGGTTGCAATAGCAGAACCGGCCTCAAACAAACTTGTGAGCACAGGCAGTCCTTCTGCATAGCATAAAAACAGTCCGCCCACTGTACAAAGCACCATATACATCAGCATAACTACTGCCGCATACCGCACGGTTTCCGTTGGAATACGTCTGCCAAAACACTGGGCGTCTTCTTTTCTGCGAAATACAGCCGCCGTTGAAAGCAGTAAAACTGCAATGGTAGTCATTTTCATACCGCCTGCGGTAGATCCCGGCGCACCGCCGATCAGCATTAACATGACCATTAAAAACAGTCCGCCTTCGCTCATCTGCCCGAAATCTGCTGTATTAAACCCGGCAGTTCTTGGTGTTACCGCCTGAAACAGGGATAACCAGAACCGTTCCAGTCCATTTCCCCACTGGGATCCGTGAAACTCCCCAAAATAGAAAATAACCGTAGGTACGATCACCAGTATCAGATCTGTTACCAGTATTACCTTGCTCTGCATCCTGTATTTTTTAAACTGCAGCTTATTTGTCTTTATATCTTCCCAGGTGAGAAATCCCAGACCGCCGATCAGTATGAGCAATACAATAACTGCATTTACAAGCCCGTTTCCAGCATAATAAGTCAGTGACGAGTACTGCTGTCTGACTCCCATCAGATCAAAGCCTGCGTTGCAGAAAGCAGAAATGGAATGAAAAACACCATACCAGATCCCTTTTCCCACTCCAAAGTCCTTTATAAACACAGGTGCCAGCAAAATAGCTCCTAGCAGTTCGATCAGCGCGATACCTTTCAGGAAAAAGCCTGTAAAACGGACAATGCCGCCTACCTGTGGTGCTGAGATCGACTCCTGCATCAGGCTTCTCTGCATCAGACCGATCTTCTTCCCTGAAACCATGGCTACTGCAATGGTAATGGTCACAACGCCCATTCCTCCGATCTGGATCAGCAGCAGGATCACCACCTGTCCAAAACAGCTCCAGTACGTAGCTGTATCATGGACGATCAGCCCTGTCACACAGGTAGCCGATGTAGCTGTAAATAACGCATCCAGAAATGGCGCGCTTCCCGGCTCCCTGGATGCAAAAGGCAGCATTAAAAGCAGTGTTCCCACTAATATAACTGCCAAAAAGCCAAATATAATGATCTGAAAAGAAGATAAGCTCTTCTTTTTTTGAAATAATTCCATTTTCCCTCCTGTAACAGCCCTTTTACCAGCAATGTCATTTCATTATGACATAATCCCCTCAAAGTTTCTGTTAAAAATACAACGCTTCGTATAAAGATTGTATAAAGAATTTATCTTAGATTTTTCTAAAAGTCCCCGCTCTTATCCATATCCGGCAGTTCCATTGCCTGTTGGTCTGAAGGCGCACAGCCAAACATCTTCCGGTACGCCCGGAAGAAGCTGGAATAATCTCCAAATCCGGCTTTAAGTGCTGCCTCTGCAGCCGGTGTTCCCCCGGCCAGTTCTTTTCTTGCAATCGTCATCCTTTTATATAAAATGTATCTGGCTACCGTAGTGCCTGCCGCACGCTTAAAGATAGCAGTCAGATGATTTTTACTCATATAAAATTTTTCTGCCAGTCCTTCTAATGTGAGATGCTCCGTCAGGTGCTCATTAATGTAACGCAGGATCTCCTGGGCTACATCTTCCTTCCCCGGTCCGCGACCTACCCCCTTTTCATACATTGCAGATAGATAGGTCAAAAACGATACGATCCGTGCGCGAATTGCAATATCCTGCAGTTCCCTGCTATAAGATCCACATTCTTCCAGGGAATTAAAATACCATTCTGCCCGGAACTGTTCTTCCATATACCCCCAGCTTTTTCCAAGAATTCCCAAAAGCAGCTGTTTTTCCTTTTCCGTCAGAAGTTCCGGCACAAAGTGCAGCCGGATCCTGTGGTACTCGCTTCCGTCCAGCACCCGCAGCCCATGAAAGCAGTTTGGCGGAATGATCAGGAGACTTCCAGGCTTTGGTACATAAGAAGTCCCCTCCAGAAAGTACTCCACGTTCCCTTTTACCATGTAATAGATCTCATAACTGTTGTGGCAGTGCATCTTATACTCCATATCCGCCTCATCACTGCGGGTATGGGCATACACCACCTGACTTGTTTTAAAACTGTCTTCCTGATACATGATCTCCCTCTTTTTATTGCATGATACCGGGTCCCAGGTTCAAAAATCCTCCTGCAAACAGGCTTGCACCGGATTTCCAGCCTTTTGCCCCTAGTATCCATTGTATCAAAGTTTGTGCGATTTGCAATATTCTTTACGCACATTACAATGGTTTTTACAATGTATCGGATATATAATAGGCAACGTAAACAAGAGAAAACCGAAAGGGCCCTCCCCCTTTCACACAAACATTTTATCCCCCCTTTATACACATATGTATACAGAAAAGACCAGGTATCCCCAGTACCTGGTCTTTTCGTTTTGTTAAAGTATCATCTGGAACAAAAGCACCATAAGCGGCATCGTCACAATAGAAAACAATGTAGTCATAACATTGATGGCGCTGGCATATTGGGAGTCGTTTCCATATACCTGGCACATCTGGGTGATCGTTGAAGCAGAGGGTGTGATCACTGCCAGAAATACGATCAGCAGCAATTTCTTTCCGTCAGGACTTCCATTTACAAGACCACTGACCTTTAAAAGGAGCAACGCCACCGCCGGTACTGCGATCAGCCTTAAAAATGTAATAAAATAAACTCTTCCATTTGTAAAAATATCTTTCAGGCTCATCTCTGCGATCAGCATTCCCGTTACCATCATACTGGCCGGTCCGATCATGCTTCCCACAGAGCCAAAAGTCTGGTTTAAGATCTGGGGCAGGCGGATCTTTGTGAAAAACAGGAACACGCCTGCAAATACAGCGACCATATTAATATTTAACAATATCTTTTTCCAGTCGATCTTACTCTGCCTGCTTAAGACCCATTTTCCATGACTCCACACAAACACGATCTGCACACTCATAAACACGCAGCCATACAGTACCCATTCCTGCCCCAGGACAAAGGTCACGATGGGCATGATCAGATTTCCTGCATTGGAATAATACACAGATGCCTTTTCAACCTCATTTAAGCCCATTAAACGACCTGCGCCCCATACAATGATAAGTAATAGCACCTGAAGCATTACAGAGGCTGCGAAGGCCAGTAAAAGGCCCTGTACCTTCTCACTGGTATAATCCACCTGGAACGCATTGATGATAACGCAGGGAATGATCAGATACAGCACGATCTTTGAAATAACCTTGCTGTCCTCTCCCTTCAAAAGCCTTGCCTTTACGATCACATAGCCCATAAATATCATTAAAAACAACTCTGTGATCTGCTGCATCAAAAGTAAACTGATCTCCATAGTAAAACCTTTCCGAAAACATATGCATGATAACAAAAAGATCCTGCACACAGACTGTTTATAGCCATGTGCAGGATCTGGAATTTTAAATTACTTTATTTTTTAGACAATACCCTGAGCGATCATAGCTTCTACTACCTTCTCAAATCCGGCAATATTTGCACCTGCTACATAGTTTCCAGGTACTCCGTATCTTTCAGCTGCATCTGCTGCCTTTGCGAAGATGTCGATCATGATCTTGTGCAGTCTCTCATCAACTTCTTCAAAGGTCCAGGACAGTCTTAAGGAGTTCTGGCTCTGCTCCAGACCGGAAGTAGCAACGCCACCAGCGTTAGCTGCCTTACCAGGCATGAACAAGATCTTCTTCTCAACGAACAGGTCAGTAGCTTCTCTTGTGGAAGGCATGTTAGCACCTTCAGCAACTGCGAAGCAGCCATTTGCTAAAAGAGCCTTAGCATCATCTAAGTTCAGCTCGTTCTGGGTTGCGCATGGAAGTGCGATATCGCAAGGAATGGTCCAGATGCCCTTGCCTTCTGTATAAACAGCGGTAGGAACAGCATCTGCGTACTCTTTGATACGTCCTCTGCGTACTTCCTTGATCTCCTTAACAACATCTAACTTGATGCCGTCTGCATCGTAGATATAGCCGTTGGAATCGCTCATTGCTACAACCTTTGCACCATACTGCTGAGCCTTCTCAACTGCGTAGATAGCAACATTACCGGAACCGGAAACCAGAACAGTCTTTCCTGCGATCTCCTTGCCGTTGTGCTTTAACATCTCGTCTAACATGTATACAAGGCCATATCCTGTTGCCTGGGTTCTTGCTAAAGAACCACCGAAGGTTAAGCCCTTACCAGTTAAAACGCCTTCATATAAACCAGTCATTCTCTTGTACTGGCCAAACAGGTAGCCGATCTCTCTGCCGCCTACACCAATATCACCTGCTGGAACGTCTGTATCCTTTCCAATGTGACGGTACAGCTCTGTCATAAAGCTCTGGCAGAATGCCATAACTTCGCGGTCAGATTTGCCCTTAGGATCAAAGTTGGAACCGCCTTTGCCACCGCCCATAGGAAGACCAGTCAGAGAGTTCTTCAAAGTCTGCTCGAAACCTAAGAACTTTAAGATGCCCTGGTTTACAGATGGATGGAAACGAAGTCCGCCCTTGTACGGTCCGATTGCACTGTTGAACTGTACACGGTAACCCTTGTTTACCTGAACCTTTCCATTGTCATCTACCCACGGTACGCGGAAAGAAACAATACGTTCTGGCTCAGTGAAACGCTCCAGGATACCAGCTTTGCGGTACTTCTCCTCATTTGCATCAATAACCAGTCTTAAAGAATCCAGAACCTCTTTTACGGCCTGGTGGAATTCAGGTTCACCTGGATTCTGTGCAACTACTCTCTCGTAAATTTCATCAACGTAAGACATTTGAATACCCTCCTTGGTTTTTATTAAATTTTTTTGGAATATCGGCTCTATGGGGGGACCGGCTTCCCAGGGGATACTTGCTTTATTAAGCAGGCACTTTAGGAAAAGTATAGCAAGTTAATTTGCTAAAGTCAAGAAACAATTACATATTAAACCTATACGAAAATGCTTATTAAATATATAACTCCAAGTTATAAAAAAGCACCCTCCTTTGTATTCTTAAGAATCTGCACTTTTTCTTCTTCTGTCAGCCCAACCAGTTTCTTAAGATATTCAAACTCCTTCTTAAGCTCTGTACGGCAAATGGCCATATCATCGGTGCACACAGCTACCCTGATCCCCTGGCTTAAATATTCTCTTAAAGGATAAACTTTCATATCCGGGATCGCCTTGGTAATCCGGTTGCTGGTTGGACACATTTCCAAGAAAATGCCCTTTTCACGGATCATGCGCACAACAGCCGGATCCTCATAGCTTCTCACTCCATGTCCGATCCTTGCTGCACCCATTTCAATGGCACAGGCTACCTCTGCTGCTCCGCCGGCCTCACCTGCATGGATGGTAAATGGAATGTTCCTGTCAGCAGCCTTCTTAAACAGCTCTTTATATTTATAAGTAGGATAAAGAGCCTCTGCTCCCGCTAAGTCCATGGCTGCCACACCATAACCTTTCCTTCCGTCTGCCAGAATACGCTTCTTTACATACTCCCCGGTCAGCTCCATGGTTTCTTCGTTTGCCCTTTCATTTCCATTGCCACGCATACAGCAAAGGATCAGATTACATGGCAGTGTGGAGCGTTTAAGACCGTCCAGAGCCGCTTCTATGACCTGTGCCTGAGATAATCCACCCTGACAGTGCAGCTGAGGTGCAAAACGCAGTTCTGCGTAGGAAAGGCCTTCTGCCTTTAACTCTTCCTGTACCAGATATATCGCCTCACTAATACCTTCCTTTGTCTGCAAAAGTTTCAACGGCAGATCAAAACACTGCAAAAATTCATTTAAGCTCTGGCAGTCTTCCCCTACAGACAATGCATTGTTTAACTGCTCTCCCTCATATGGCAGTTCTATCCCCTGAAGTGCCGCCAGCTTTTTGGCGATCCGGGGTGTAATGGCACCGTCTAAATGAAGATGCAGTTCCCCATAGCCTGTTTCCTGATCTTCCATTTCCATCGTTTCCTTTAAATCTATTTCCATCTGTAATCCCCTTTCGCAGAATGTTTCACGTGAAACATTTCTTACCCTTCTTGTTTTTTACCAACAGTATAGCTGATTTTTCCGGAAAACACCAGATTTCGTTTGTATGATCCAGTCCCCAATACTCACAAACACAATTTCTCATAAACTCCCAAACGCGAACAGACCGCCTGCCCCGAAAGGCCGACGGTCTGCTCCAAACACAAAGGATAAAGGTTTTACCCACAATGGGTTCGATTTATATTTAATGATTATTTTCCGTAGTAAGCTCTTAAGTACATTTCCTTGATCTCGCTCATCAGAGGATATCTTGGGTTAGCACCGGTGCACTGGTCATCGAATGCCTGCTCTACCATGTCATCCAGTCTGTCTAAGAAATCTTTCTCATCAATTCCGTATGCCTGGATAGAGGACTTAACACCAACCTGCTTCTTCAGATCTTCGATCTTCTCCATCAGCTTCTTAACTGCCTCAGCATCATCCTTCGCCTGGATGCCTACGAAACGAGCGCACTCTGCGTATCTTGCCTGGGTATGTGGATACTGATACTGGGAGAAGGTTCCCATCTTGCGTGGGTTCTCAGCAGCGTTAAACTCAATTACCAGGTTTAATAACAGTGCATTTGCAAGTCCATGTGGCAGGTGATGGAATGCACCTAATTTATGTGCCATAGAGTGGCAAACACCTAAGAATGCATTTGCAAATGCCATACCAGCCATGCAGGAAGCGTCTGCCATCTTCTGACGTGCTTCTACATTTCCAGGCTCATTGTAAGCAGTTGGAAGATATTCAAATACATTCTTCATAGCCTTTAATGCAAGACCGTCTGTATAGTCTGTAGCCATAACAGAAGCATATGCTTCCAGAGCGTGTACCAGAACGTCCAGACCGGATGCGCTGGTCAGTCCCTTAGGCTGGCTCATCATATTGTCAGTATCTACAATTGCCATCTTAGGCAGCAGCTGATAGTCAGCTAACGGATACTTAACACCGGTGTTCTGATCAGTGATAACTGCGAATGGTGTAACCTCAGAACCAGTACCGGAAGAGGTAGGAACTGCTACAAAGTATGCCTTCTCGCCCATGGTTGGGAAGGTATATACACGCTTACGGATATCAATGAAACGCATTGCCATATCCATGAAGTCTGCTTCTGGATGCTCATAGAGAACCCACATGATCTTGCCGGCATCCATTGCGGAA
>OGXL01002920.1_pt1 | contig 12141 bp, 7 predicted proteins | sample 1576311 | NCBI WGS metagenome assembly OGXL01 (sample SAMEA3541564, study PRJEB24748) | human gut metagenome | biome: human gut; feature: human-associated habitat; material: faeces | place: China | collected 2012 | reverse complement strand
CGATATTAAAAGAAAGGAAATATGTGATAATTAACTTCCTAATTATCATACAAGATAACAATGAGGAGAATAACATGGTAATAAAAAATGTAAACCTGGAAATTGTCTGCGGTGTGACCAGCAAGGTGCCGGATACCGCATATGCGGAGGTGGCTTTTGCAGGAAAATCAAACGTTGGAAAATCATCTCTGATCAATGCACTGATGAACCGCAAAGCACTGGCGCGTACTTCCGCACAGCCTGGAAAAACGCAGACCATCAACTTTTACAATATCAACGATGCCATGTACCTTGTCGATCTTCCGGGATACGGCTATGCAAAGGCATCCGAGGAAGTGAAGGCAAAGTGGGGAAAAATGATCGAGAATTACCTTCACACTTCAAAGCAGTTAAAGGCAGTCTTTCTTTTGATCGATATCCGCCACGATCCGTCTGCAAACGACAGAATGATGTATGAGTGGATGGTGTATCAGGGATTTGCACCGATCATTATTGCGACCAAACTCGATAAGATCAAACGAAGCCAGATCCAGAAAAATGTCAAAGCGATCCGCGAGGGCTTAAATGTACAGCCGGGAACCACGATCATTCCGTTTTCTGCAGAGACGAAGCAGGGGCGTGACGAGATCTGGAAGCTGATCGATTCTTTCGTGCTGCCGCAGGAAGAAAAATAGCCTGTTTAAAAATATGTCAGAATATGGTATGCTGAAACTATAAAAATTTACAAAAAGCAGAAAATCTTAACAGGAAGCAAACTCTTATCAGATTGCGCCTGTATGAGGTTCATGCTAAAATAATCACTATGACGAAGAGTCAGTATCGGAGGATAGCCATGAAAAAGAAAAAAATCGTAATAGCACTTGGTCATGAAGCACTTGGTACCACGTTACCGGAGCAGAAAGAGGCAACAAAACGCACTGCAAAAGCGGTTGCTGACTTTATCCGCGATGATTATCAGGTAGTCATTACACACAGTAACGGGCCACAGGTTGGTATGATCCATACAGCAATGAATGAGTTCTGCAGATTATATCCGGAGTATACCGCTACGCCAATGTCTGTATGTTCTGCAATGAGTCAGGGATATATCGGTTACGATTTACAGAATGCTATCCGTGCCGAGCTGCTGAATAAGGGAATTTATAAGACAGTTTCCACAGTTCTGACACAGGTTGTTGTCGATCCATATGATGAGGCTTTTTACAAACCAGGTAAGGTGATCGGACGTGTGATGACAGAAGAAGAAGCTGAGGCAGAGGAGAAAAAAGGAAATCATGTCACAGCAGTAGAAGGAGGATTCCGCCGTATCGTTGCAGCACCGAAGCCAATGGATATCGTTGAAATCGATGCGATCCGTGCATTATCGGATGCAGATCAGGTTGTTGTTGCCTGCGGCGGCGGCGGTATTCCGGTACTTGCACAGGACAATAATTTAAAAGGTGCGAGTGCAGTCATTGAAAAAGACCTTGCAGCAGGAAAATTAGCAGAACTTTTAGATGCTGACATGTTAGTCATTTTAACAAGTGTGGACAATGTATGTCTGAATTACGGCACAGAGAATGAGAAACCTCTTTCGACCATGACTGTTGCAGAAGCAAAACAGTATATGGAAGAAGGTCAGTTCGGAGAGGATGACATGCTGCCAAAGATTCAGGCGGCCATTGATTTTATTGGAGATTCCGCAATCCGTTCCGTACTTATTACAAAGCTGAACAAAGACGGCACCTATGTGAGCGGTGGACCGGGTACGATGATCACGAAATAAACTGCCATTTTTATGGTAATAATAAGACTGAATCGATTGCCGAAAATAAATTTTTTTACGAGGAAAAAAGATGTTTAGAAAAACAAAAATTGTTTGTACTTTAGGACCTTCAACAGATAAGGAAGGTGTATTAAAACGCCTGATCGAAGAGGGAATGAACGTTGCCCGTTTTAATTTTTCCCATGGTGACCATGAGGAGCAGTTAGGACGCCTTCAGATGTTACAGAAACTTCGTAAGGAATTAAAGCGTCCAGTCGCAGCACTGCTTGACACAAAAGGACCGGAGATCCGCCTGAGAGATTTTACGGACGGAAAAGTCGAACTTAAGGATGGACAGACTTTTACCCTGACAACCGATGAGATTATGGGAGATGCAAAACGTGTTTCCATTACTTATAAAAACCTGCCGGAGGATGTAAAACCGGGAGATCGCATTCTGATCGATGATGGTCTGATCGGAATGGAAGTAAAAGAAATCAAGGTGACATCTGGCGCAAAGGCAGATAAAGATGGCAATAAGCCAAAAGATATCATCTGCCAGGTGTTAAATGGCGGTGTGATTTCCAACAGAAAAGGCGTGAACGTTCCGAATGTAGAATTGTCCATGCCATATATCAGCGAAAAAGATTATGGTGATATCGTATTTGCGGTAGAGCATGATTATGATTTTATTGCTGCATCTTTTGTCCGTACCGCAGATGATGTGCTTGCAATCCGCAAGATCCTTGCAGAAAAAGGCGGCGAGGATATCAATATCATTGCAAAAATTGAAAATATGCAGGGTGTACAGAATATTGACGATATTATCCGTGTTTCCGATGGAATCATGGTAGCGCGTGGTGATATGGGTGTTGAGATCCCGTTAGAGGATGTACCGGTGATCCAGAAGATGATAATTAAAAAAGTATACGATGCAGGCAAGAAGGTTATCACAGCGACTCAGATGCTTGATTCCATGATGAAACATCCGCGTCCGACCAGAGCAGAGGCAACTGACGTTGCAAATGCAATCTACGACGGAACCAGTGCGATCATGCTCTCCGGAGAGACAGCTGCAGGTATGTATCCGATCGAGGCTTTAAAGACTATGGTGCGTATTGCAGTCCGTACGGAACAGGATATCAATTACTTACAGCGTTTTAAAATGCGCAAAACCATGAGCAACCCGGATGTGACCAATGCAATCTCCCATGCGACATGTACAATGGCAGGAGATTTGAATGCGGCAGCAATCATTACGGTAACAAAATCAGGACGTACCGCCCGCATGGTTTCCAAATATCGTCCAAACTGTCCGATTATCGGAGGATGTCTGACAGAAAAGATTTACCGTCAGCTTGCATTATCCTGGGGTGTGATCCCGCTTATGATCGAGGAAAAGACACAGGCAGAAGAGCTGTTTGACTATGCAGTCGATGCAGCAGAAGCAGCAGGAATCATTTCCAAGGGCGATGTTGTTGTCTTAACCGCAGGAGTTCCTCTTGGTGTATCCGGTACGACCAACCTGATCAAGGTGCAGGTGGCAGGACATATCTTAGTGGAGGGACAAGGAATCGGAACACAGAAGATTTCTGCAAATCTCTGCGTTTGTCACAATGAAGAAGATCTTAAAAACTTTAAAGTCGGGGACATCATTGTTGCAAAAGATACCAGCAATGCCATGATGACACAGATGCGTGAGGCATCCGGACTCATCGTGGAAGCATCCGGTGAAAACTGCCACGCAGCAATCGCAGGATTAAGCCTTGATATTCCGGTTCTGATCGGTGCTAAACATGCGCTTGATGTCTTAAAATCCAGTGCATATGTAGAATTGGATTGTGAGAACGGACTTGTGACAGCAAATTAATTTGCAACAAATTTTGATAACTGGAAATAGAAGATTAAAGTGAAAGAGAAAAGGATATGAAAGGCTCTAGAGAGGGTCTGCATATCCTTTTTTCCATATTCCGGTCCAGTATAGCAGATACAGGATTATGGCAGAGGTTCCATTACTGATTACAACGGAATACCAGACGGATGCCACTCCCATATGAAATACATTTGCGCATATCCAAAGAGACAAAAGACGGAATATCCATATCCGGGAAGCATCTACGAGCATTGTGATCAGTGTATGCCCACATCCCTGGAACAATCCCTGTGATACATTATAAAAAGCGTTTGTAAAGCACCAGAATGCAATAATGGATAAATAGTCTGCAGCCAGAGGGATGACTTTGGCATCTGTTGAAAAGAATGATACCATAGTCTGGGAAACAGGGTGTCTTGAAAAAATGAATCCCAGAATAAGTAAAAATAAGGTACACATTTTTAATGAATAATGGAAGGTTTTCTTCGCCCGCTCTGTGTTTCCGGCTCCCATATTTTGTCCAACTATAGTAGAAACGGCGGAACCGACACCACTGGCTGGCATTGTGATAAGACTGTTGATTTTGTTGCCAATACCATAGGCGCTGGTTGCAATATAACCATAAACATTTACATTTCTGGTCATGATCAGCGTACCTAGCTGCATGGTGCTGCCGCCAATCGCAGTTGGCAGACCGATTTTGATAATGGCATATATCATTTTCTGGTCAAAGACAAAATTTTTAAAAGAAATCCGTATGAGCTGATCTGATTTTGTAAGAAGGATCAGTCCAATGAGAGCGCAGGGGATTTTTGCTATAAGCGTGGCAAATGCTGCGCCTCCGATTCCAAAGTGGAACACAATGAGGAAAAGAGGATCTAATATCAGATTGATCATGATACCAAGCAGATTGAGAAGCATGGGTTTTACAGTGTCCCCCTGCGCCTGTTTCACGGCTGTGAATAAATTGATCATGAACAGAAATGGCATATCAAGGACCACAATTCTTAAATAAGTAAGACCGTACTCATAGACCACTCCCCTGGCACCGAGCCAGTTGACTAATGCCGGGGATATCAGCCAGCACAGTAATGCACAGATGAGGGAGAAACCAAGGGATGTAATACAGATATGATTTGCCATTTTGTTTGCCTGTTCATCTTTTCTGGCACCAAGGTATTGCGATATAAGAATTGCACCTGCGGTTGTTATGCCGCTGCCAAAACTGTTAAGGATATTTTGAAATGGTGATACGAGCGTTATGGCAGACTGGTTTTCAGTTCCGATCCGTCCAAGCCAGAATGTGTCCGTAAGATTATACATCGACTGGATAAAACTATTGATCATGACCGGAACGGCGAGCATAAGGATTGTCTGGGACAGGTTTCCATTTAGAATCATATTTCGTTTATTTTCAGATATTTGTTTTGGCATAGGATCTCCTTGTGGATTTATAAAATATGTTGACAGTTTATATTCATATGGTTCATAATATGACAAAAAAACAGTATATTCCTTGAAAAAAATGATAAAAACACATAAAAGTACAGAAAAATGGAGAATTATATGTTTCAGGATATGTCAAAAGATTTTGATATTAAGAAGATCAGAAGAAGTAATACGATATCTGAAAGTAATTGCGAGCCACATGTACATCCATTTCATGAAATTTTTTATCTTTCCAGTGGAGAGTGCACCAGCTTTATTGATCACAATATCTATAAGTTTGGAAAAGGTGATCTTGTAATCGTTCCGGGTGGCTGTCTGCATAAGACAGTATATACCGGGAAAGGAATTCATGAAAGGATTGTTATCAGTTTCCGGCAGGAGATTACGGATTGGATCAAAGAACAGATCGGAGCGGAATATCTTAAGAACTGTATGGTTCCGGGGGTAATCAATATACCGGAAAAACGCAGAAACTATGTGGATTCCCTGCTGGATAAGTTAATGTTTGAAAATGATACGCCGGACATATTATCAACGGCATTTATAAAAGCAGGACTTGTTGAACTTTTGCTGTTTATCATAAGATGCAAGGAGTATGAGGACAATGTTATAAAAGAGATTGATGTTGATAACCGAAAAATCCAGGAAGTTGCAACATATATTTTTGAACATTATACGGAAAATATTTTACTGGAAGATGTGGCGGATAAATTTGACATGAATAAGTCATTTTTGTCTAAGAGATTTAAGACAGCGACGGGGTTCGGGTTTAAAGAATATATTATTAATCTCCGGATACAGAATGCATGCAGGCTGCTGCTGGAAACGAATAAATCTATCACAGATATTGCTTTTGAATGTGGATTTAATGACAGTAACTATTTTGGGGATTCGTTTCGAAAGATAAAAGGTATATCACCACGCAAATACAGAAAAAATGAAACATTTTAGTTTGGGATACAAAAGAAGCCTTCATAAAAAGAAGGCTTCTTTTGTCAGGTAAAGACAGGCAGGGAGGTTAGCCCATCGTTACTTCTACATTTACATCTTTCTTCTCAGCCGAGAATGGAATCGTAGTTCCCTCTACCGGCTGTCCATCCACGATCATGGAAAGCACACCTTTTTCCACATGATTTGGATTCTTTACGGTGATATGGTAGCTGACACCGCGGAAATCACGTTTGGCGGTAAAACCATCTAATTTGGATGGAATACAAGGATCAACAGTCAGACCATCATAATCCGGGCGGATACCAAGGATAAACTGGGAAACATTGAGGAAGGTCCATGCGGCGGTTCCTGTCAGCCAGCTGTTCTTTGCCTCACCGAAGTTCGGGGCGTCTTTTCCGGCAATCATCTGGGAGTATACATAAGGCTCTGTGCGGTGGATCTCGCTGATATCCTCAATGTATGCAGGACAGGTTCTTGTATATACCTGCCAGGCACGGTTGCCTCTGCCAATTACAGTCTCCGCGATAGAGATCCATGGGTTGTTGTGACAGAAGATACCTGCGTTTTCTTTGTATCCTGGTGGATAAGAAGAAATCTCACCAAGTTCCACATGATATCTGTGGTAAGGCGGCTGTAACAGTACGATACCGTATTTCGTGTCGAGATATTTTTCGACGGATTCCATTGCCTTTAAGCAGCAGCCTTCCTCTAAACCAATCTCAGCCATAACACAGAAGCCCTGTGGCTCAATAAAGATCTTGCCATCTTCGCATTCTTTTGAACCGATCTTATTTTTGTAATGATCGTAAGCACGCAGATACCATTCGCCATCCCAGCCGGCATCCATAACGGTTTTTTCCATCTCTGCGATTGCTTTCTCTGCAAGTTCTGCTTCCTCCGTCATGCCCTGATGGCGGCAGATTGCTGCATAATCTTTTCCGTAGCGGACAAACATACCTGCGATAAATACGGATTCAGCATTCGGGCCTTCGGAAGGACCAAAAGTCTGGAAAGATTCACCCGGCTCAGTCGAGAAGCAGTTTAAGTTGAGACAGTCGTTCCAGTCGGCACGTCCGATCAGCGGTAAATTGTGCGGTCCCAGATGTTCCATTGTATAATGGAAGGAACGGCGCAAATGCTCCATGAAAGTGGTTGCTTTGGAAGCATCGCTGTCATATGGTGTCATCTCGTCGAGAATTGAGTAATCGCCAGTCTCTTTGATATAAGCTGCAGTTCCGGCGATCAGCCATAACGGATCATCGTTAAAGCCGCTTCCGATGTCAGAGTTGCCTTTTTTGGTGAGCGGCTGATACTGATGATAAGCACTTCCGTCCTCGAACTGGGTAGCTGCGATATCTAAGATACGCTCTCTCGCACGGTCAGGGATCAGATGTACGAAACCGAGCAGATCCTGACAGGAATCACGGAATCCCATGCCACGGCCGATACCGGACTCAAAGTAAGATGCGGAACGGCTCATGTTAAAGGTAACCATACACTGATACTGGTGCCAGATGTTTACCATACGGTCTAATTTCTCCTCACTGGAAGAAATGGTAAAATGGGACAGCAGTTCGTTCCAGTAATCTTTTAATTTGACGAGTGCTGCGTCTGCTTTTTCTGCGGTATCAAAACGGGAGAGAAGTTCATCGGCACGTTTGCGGTTGATGACTCCATCCTCAGCACGTCCAACCCATTTTTCCTCTACCGGATTCTCAACATAACCAAGTACGAAAACGTAGGTCTTTGTCTCGCCCGGAGCAAGAGATACTTCAAGGTGGTGGGAACCGATCGGTGCCCAGCCGCTTGCAACAGAATTCTTTGAAGTTCCGTTTACAACAACTTCCGGAGCAGAGTTTTCACCGTAAGCGCCTAAGAACGAGTCACGGTCTGTATCAAAACCGGCGATCGGAGCGTTGACAGCGTAAACAGCGTAATGATTTCTGCGCTCTCTGTATTCGGTCTTATGATAAAGAGCAGAACCGTGGATCTCAACCTCACCGGTGGAGAAGTTACGCTGGAAGTTGGTCATATCGTCCATTGCGTTCCACAGGCAGAACTCTACATATGAGAAAACAGAAAAATTGCGGATTTCATTGCTCTCATTGGTAAGGGAGAGTTTTCCAACTTCACATGTCTCACCGACCGGAACAAAAGAGGTAAGCTCTGCGGTCAGTTTATTTTTGGTTCCTTTAAATACGGAATAACCCATACCGTGACGGCAGCTGTAAGCATCCAGTTCTGTTTTGGAAGGCATCCAGCCCGGATTCCAGATCGTGTCACCATCTTTAACATAGTAGTAATGTCCATTGGAATCGAGCGGTACATTATTATAACGGTATCTGGTCAGGCGGAGTAACTTTGCATCTTTGTAGAAACTGTAACCGCCGCAGGTGTTTGAGATCAGGGAAAAGAAGTTCTCGGAACCAAGGTAGTTGATCCATGGCAGTGGTGTTTTTGGAGATGTGATGACATATTCTTTGTTGGTGTCATCGAAATAACCGAATTTCATAATAAAATCCTCCATATACATAAATATTGATAAGTAACGATTTCGAAAACGATTAAGTTTTCATCCTTTAATAAAAAGTATATATTCAGAAAGAATAAAAATCAATACAAAACATTGAAAAACAGGCAAATATAGCAGATTAGACAAAAAAAATATACTTTTATGGATGAAAGCGACAATAGCTATTTTCTGATGAATAATTAAAATATTTTACGAAAACGTATAAGAATTAGATACAAAGTACTGAGATTACAGATAATTGGTCTAATATTTAATGTAAAAATGCACAAAAACTACTGCAAAAAAGTGTAAAAAGCGACGAATTGCCAAAAACCAGTTGCAATTTGCTTATGGATGACATATAGTAAAAGTACGAAAACGATTAAGAAATATTTCAGAAACAGGATTTCGTTTTCGAAGAGAAGCTGGAGGTTTCCATGGTATCATTAAAAACGATTGCAGAGAAATGTGGAGTATCTACTGCCACCGTAAGCAAGGCTTTAAATGACCAGAGAGATATCAGCGAAGAGACAAAGAGCCGTGTCAGAAAGACAGCAGAAGCACTTGGGTATTTTCCAAATGCGGCGGCGAGAGCACTAAAGACAAACCGTTCTTATAATATAGGAGTTCTCTTTGAAGAAGAGGCGGGAAGCGGTTTGACACATGAGTATTTTTCCGGAGTGCTGAATGGATTAAAAGTTCAGTCGGAGAAACAGGGATATGACATTACATTTATCAATACCTGTTTTGAAAATCGCAAGATGTCCTATTATGAACATTGCAGATACCGGAATTTTGAAGGAGTTGCGATCGTCTGTGCCGATTTCAATGACCCGGATGTCTTAGAACTGATGAATAGTGACCTGCCGGTCGTTACGATTGATTATGTACATCATAACTGTACGGCAGTCAGTTCCAACAATATTCAGGGTATGGAAGATCTTGTAAAATATATATACGGGCAGGGACATCGGAAAATTGCATATATTCATGGGCAGCAGGCTTCTTACGTTACGAAAGACCGGCTGGCAAGTTTCTACCGGACGGTGGATGAACTTGGTCTGAAGATTCCGGATGAATACATCCGGACAGCAGATTACTTAGAGACCAGGGAGGCAGCAAAACAGACAAAAGAGCTGCTCAATTTAGAAGATCCGCCAACCTGTATCATTTATCCGGATGACACCTCTTTAATAGGAGGAAGGAACGTCATCATAGAGATGGGACTTCGGATTCCGCGGGATATTTCGATTGCAGGATATGACGGAACGAGGATGTCGCAGTTGTTACATCCTCAGCTTACGACGATCAGACAGGACACAGAGCTGATCGGGAGTGAGGCAGCCAAGCGGCTGATTGGCTCCATTGAGAAACCGAGAACAACTCTCGTAGAGAGAGTCGTTATAGAAGGGATCTTAGTTGCAGGTAAATCTGTTGGACGCATTTAAATGTAGTTGCAGCTACATGCGGACGATATTTTTACAGAAATGTATACAAAAGATTCCAGACTATCTGCTTTCAAAGCAGAAAAACAACAAAAACAATGGTCAAAAGACCACATATTAAGGAGGAGGGTTTTCTATGAAGAAGAAAATCGTTAGCACATTATTATGTACAGCAATGCTTGTAACCATGATGGCAGGATGCGGCGGTAATAACGCAGCAAACACCAGCACAAACAGTGGAAACAGCAGCTCGGCAGATACGGGCAGCAGTGACGCCGCAGCCACAGATGAGGCAGCTCCGGCTACCGAAGCTGTAGCTTCAGATGCGAGTGCTTCCGATGAAGGAAAAGTACTTAACATCTACTGCTGGAACGAAGAGTTCAAGAGCCGTGTTACAGATCATTATCCTGGATATACAGAGGTGGATGCAACCACAGGTACGATCGGTGATGTAACTGTAAAATGGAACATTACACCGAATGATGACAATGCATATCAGAACAACCTGGACGCAACCTTATTAAAACAGGCCGATGCAGCAGCAGATGACAAGATTGATATCTTTTTAGTAGAAGCTGATTATGCATTAAAATATGTAGATACCGACTACACAATGGCAGTATCAGATCTTGGAATTACTGATTCAGATCTTTCCAAACAGTATCAGTACACCAAAGATGTTGTTACCGATTCCAACGGTGTATTAAAAGGTGTTTCATGGCAGGGCTGTCCTGGCGTATTATTCTATAACAGAGATGCAGCAAAAGCAGTATTAGGATCTGATGATCCTTCAGAAGTTCAGAACTATGTAAAAGACTGGGATACATTCAATGATACAGCAAAGAAGATGAAAGATGCAGGCTACACCATCACATCTTCCGCAAACGATACTTACCGTGTATATTCCAACAACGTTACTTCCAAATGGGTTGTTGATGGCAAGATCAATATTGATGACAACATTATGAAATGGGTTGATGATTCCAAAGAACTTGTAGATGCAGGCGAGACAGGAACATACGAACTGTGGAGTGATGACTGGAAGAAAGGTTTCTATCCGGAAGGAAATGTATTCTGCTACTTTGGACCTGCATGGTTAGTAAACTTTTCAATGGCAGCAGATACCGAAGGCAGTATCGGTTACAACGGTGGCTGGGGCGCAACCGAAGGACCGCAGGGCTTCTTCTGGGGTGGTACATGGATCTGTGCAGCAAACGGAACTGATAACCAGAGCCTTGTAAAAGATATCATGCTTCAGATGACAACCAATGATGATGTTATGAAAGATATCATCGAGAAAGATGACGATTTCGTAAATAACCAGGATGTAATCGCTGAGATGGCTGACAGCTCTTATTCAAGCAAGATCTTAGGCGGACAGAATCCACTTGGTATTTACAGCGCAGGTGTTTCCAAACTTGATTTAAGCAACCTTTCTGCATACGATCAGGGATGTAACGAAGAGTTCCAGCATGCTATGAAGAACTACTTCGATGGCAAGGCTTCTCTGGATGATGCACTGAATCTGTTCTACAAGGCTGTAGAAGAGAAGTATCCTGAGCTTACTCACTAATCCGAAATGATAAGCGAATAGCGAAAAAATAAGGAATTGAGAACCGTGCCTGCCTGGCTGGTCAGGTAGGCACGGTTTTTCTCTCAAAATTCCCGGTTGGCAGAAGCTTTTTTCAGAAGAAGATAATTAAGAACAAAAAGAAGAGAGCTGCTGCGAGCCTGATCGGAAACAAAGAAAGGCACGAAAAACGTAAAGTCGCTAAGAGAGCATGACGGCAAAAGGGAGGAATCATTATGGCAAAGGTAAAACGCGGAAAGGTGGTACGCTATAATAAGTGGGGTTATATTTTTCTGATCCCCTTTGTAGTAGTGTATGTATTATTCCAGTTGATCCCGTTGTTCAGGACATTTTATTACAGCTTTTTTGAAAATTACCGTTCCGGACTGACACAGATCGGACCGAATTTCATCGGATTTGGTAACTATGCAAAGCTGTTGTCCAATCCGGACCTGTGGATGTACACCAAGAATACATTGATCATGTGGGTACTGGGATTTGTACCGCAGATCATCATATCTCTGCTTCTGGGTGCATGGTTCTCGGATCCCAGCCTTAGATTAAAGGGACAGAGATTCTTCAAGACAGTTATCTATC
>OGXL01002918.1_pt1 | contig 12156 bp, 10 predicted proteins | sample 1576311 | NCBI WGS metagenome assembly OGXL01 (sample SAMEA3541564, study PRJEB24748) | human gut metagenome | biome: human gut; feature: human-associated habitat; material: faeces | place: China | collected 2012 | reverse complement strand
GTTCCCTGGTTTATGGAAGCTTGTCGCCAAGCTTAATCTCACCGGTAAGAATTCTTTTTTTAATATCATCGATTACCTGAAGATAAATTGGTATATTAGCCTTATAGTCCATAATCCCTCCTCCTGTAATAGGTAATGTACACATGACGCGTACCTGTGTACTAGCACAATAGTACACTATAACAATATAACTGTCAACAGGAATAATAAAAATAGTAAAATTTTTAATTGGGGTATGATAACCGAAAAGAAAAATACAGAAGTAAAAAATGAAAACAGGATGATTATGCTCCTATTTCCAGCGACAAGGATGGATTTATGAAAGATACCCGCTTGTTTAAAATATTTAATGATATCAAAGATGTACTGTGCAAAAATGATTATTATATTCATACTGCAAAACGAATATTGCATCTGATAAATACGGAACTGAAGATACCACATTTAATGGGGTTTCAATATGTTGGCAGACCGAATCAGTATACAGGGGATTTTGGTGTATATGCAGTAAAGAAGGGCAGAATTACACTTAAGTCATTAGAAAAGCTCATTAAGAAGTATTACAAAACAAAGGGAAATATTAAAATTGTGCGTGAGGATAAGATAACAAAACAGACCGAGGTTATTTACCAGAGAGAGCAGGCATCTATTAGAGAAAAATTAGGTGCCGAAAAAATGTTGCATGCAGTTGGAATAGAACCAAAAGAAAAGTTGGTAAGATATATTAAGAAGTTGAATGTAAAATTTGGAGAATAACATACGCTGTATATGCTTTCGGATACAGAACAGCTTATGAAGAAATGCAGTGACAAACGGGATGAGGCTCTGGTAAAGGATTTTATCAGTTTGTGGAGAAAATTACAGATAATATATAAACAGTAGATCACAGCATCTAAGTCAGTGACTCTGATTTTGGAAGATAAACCTACATATCAGGTTATTTAAAATGTAAAATGGTCTGAGAACAGATTAATGGAACATATTATTATTTGGACTAAAGGACTTTATTAGATAATAATGGGAGAGAGATTAATGGAAATTAGTGATATATAATTAATATAAATTAATTTGATAATGATTATTAAAAATGGGGTTGCCGTGCTGATTATTAGTGCGACAGCTCCATTTTTTAGTGTTAGATTGATGCTATAAAATTTTGCTTCTGTCATCTAGCAGATATGAAGGTGGAATGTTTAAGACATCTGCAATGTCAAATAGCTTTTCTAATGATATAGATGTTGGCATATTAGGAGCTTCTATGTTGCTTATATGTGTGCGACTTACATTAACAAGCTCAGCAAGTTGTAGTTGTGTTAGTCCCCTTAATTTCCGGTAGTAAGCAATATTTAGTCCAATAATTCTAAATTTATTAATATATTTATTGTCCATATAATCACCATACCTTTTGCAAATGGATTAATATTTGGTTGTATAAAAAATTTTACAATTTAAGGAATATTGCATAAACAATGTTATAATTTGCAATTGCAAACTATGACATTGCAATACTAAAAAGAGTATGATAAAATAATTAAAAATTAATTAAATATAAATTATTTAATGAAATTCATTATGTTTGTAAGCGAGGAAAATGATTATGGCTAAATTCAAATCAAAAATCAAAGATTTTACATTAGCTGTAAGGGTTAATCTAGGTTCAGGAGAAACTTTAAATGAAGGCGAGTTTGACTTTTTTACAAGAAAGTATATTAGGGGGCTATTGCAGGCACGGAAGATTGGAAACAATAAATTAGAATATACAGGACCATCGGGGATAAGTTTAACTAAGCGTTTAAAAGCACCTGTTAATAAGTATGATTTTCTTTATGTTATGGAACAGATAATTGATATGCTTGGAAAAATGTCGATGGCACAGTTGCCTATAAACAGGATAAATTTTGACTTGAATAATATATTTATAAATGAACAAACTAAGGAATTGCAGTTCATATATCTGCCAATAGTTGAGTATCAGAATCAACAGATAAATATGTTTAATGTTGTTTATGAGATTATTGGAAAAGCACACCCAGTTGCAGAACAAAATGATGGTTACATCGAAAGATTTACATGTTTTATGAGAGGATTGCAGTATTTTTATCCTGCACAGATTGAAGCATATATTTCTAATGAAGATAGAAGAGTGGTTGATGTTATAAAGAAACACAATCCGGGACAGAGTGGATTTATGACAGATAAACCAAAGGATTATTATGAACATTATGATAATAAAAATGTCAATGCCAATGATTCTGAAGCTACAGGCTTATTATATGATGACAATGCAACTATGGTATTGGTAGATGATAATGCAACTACCTTGCTTGTGGAGAACGAAATTCATTATCCATCTGTATTCAGAGTCAGCACAAATGAAAATATAGACATTAACAAACCAGTATTCAGACTGGGAAAAGAAAGAAGTTATTGTGATTATTTTGTAAATAACAATAGTGCAGTCAGTAGAAGTCATGCGGATATTATAACGCGTGGAAATGAGTATTATATTATGGATTTAAATTCCACTAATAAAACATTTATTAATGGAGTTAAGTTAGTTCCTAACGAGGAAAAAGAGTTACATGATGGAGATAATGTCAGATTAGGTAATGAGGAATTTGTATTTCATATTTAATGCTAAAGAGGAGAGATGATATGCACTATATGGTTGTAGCTGATACTGATGTTGGGATTGTAAAGGATACAAATCAGGACAGTATTCTTGTGAAACAAGCGAGATATAAAGAAAAAGAAATAGTTATGGCGATTATTTGTGATGGAATGGGTGGATTATCAAAAGGAGAACTGGCCAGTGCAACTGTTATAAGGGCATTGGCACAATGGTTTGATAATGAACTGCCCAAAGAAATAGATAATTTGAATATGGATGTTATAGGCGGAAAATGGAGCTTACTGCTTAAAAATCTTAATAACAAAATTATACAATATGGTCAAAGGACAGATGTAAGTTTAGGAACAACATTTACTGGAATGCTTTTTTGTGATGACCAGTATCTTATATGCCATGTTGGTGATACCAGAGCTTATTATATCGGACAGGCTTTGCAGCAGTTAACAACAGATCAGACATTTATTGCAAGAGAAATAGCAAAAGGAACAATGACCGTAGAACAGGCTAAAACGGATAAGAGAAGAAATCTTCTTTTACAGTGTATAGGGGCATCAGATAAAGTCGAACCTCAGATTATAAAGGGCAGAATAGCAGAAGGTGTGTATATGTTATGTTCAGATGGTTTTAGACATGAAATAACATCAGAAGAGATATATACACATTTTAAACCCAGCAAGCTTAAAAATAAAGAAAGTATGCATGCCAATGCAAGAACATTGATTGATGAAAACAAAAAACGTCAGGAAAAGGACAATATTTCAGTAGTTCTTATCAAGGTGTATCAGGAGGATTGGCAATGACAGAAATCGGAACAGTTATTGATGGTAAATATGAAATATTAAGAGAGATAGGACGCGGTGGAATGTCGATAGTGTATCTAGCAATGGATACACATCTGAATAAACAGTGGGCTGTCAAAGAAATAAGAAAAAAAGGTAATGGCAAAAATGATGAAGTGGTTGTTAACAGTCTGCTTGCAGAAGCAAACATGATGAAAAAACTTGATCACCCTGCTTTACCACGAATTGTAGATATTATTGACAACGGAATAACGATATATGTCGTAATGGATTACATAGAAGGAGAATCTCTGGATAAGGTGCTTAATGAATATGGAGCACAGCCGGAAGAACAGGTTATTGCATGGGCAGAACAGTTATGTGAAGCACTTGAATACCTGCATTCGCAGAAACCACCTATTATATATAGAGATATGAAGCCTGCAAATGTAATGCTTAAGCCGGAAGGCAATATTAAGATAATAGACTTTGGCATAGCAAGAGAATATAAAGAACAAAAACTTTCTGATACAACAGTCCTTGGAACCAAAGGATATGCGCCACCTGAACAGTATAGCGGACAGACGGATGCAAGGTCAGACATTTTTGCACTTGGAATGACTATGCATCATTTGCTTACAGGAATAGATCCAAGAAGTGGAGAAGCCTATGCACCTGTAAGAATGTGGAATCCACAGTTATCAGAAGGTATTGAATTAATTATAAATAAATGTGTGGAACCGGCGGCAGAGAATAGATATCAGAGCTGTTCGGATTTGTTATACGATCTTGAGCATCCAGAACTGATAACAAAGGACTATAAAAAGAAACAAAAAAGAAAAATGCGGTCATTTATTATTACTGTGGCACTAGCGATAGTTTTTCTGGTTTCGGGAATTATTTGTAACAGAATTTCTGTAAATATCAAGAATAATAATTATGATGCATTAGTTTCAATATCAACATCTACATCACTTTCAGATAAAATAGACAGTTATAAGCAGGCCATAGAAATATATCCTGACAGACTGGAGGCTTATCTAAAACTTATTGAAGCGTATGAAGATGAAGGAACTTTTAGCAAAGCTGAGAATGATCAGTTTCTTGCGATATATAACGAGCATAAAGATGGCTTTGATACATCAGATGTAAAAGAAGCAGAATTAAATTATAAAGTTGGAATGATGTATTTTAATTATTATACAGAAAATAATGGTTCATATAGCTTTTCAACAAGAATACAAAAAGCATATCCATTTTTTACTTTGAATTATGATAATAAAAATAATTCAGCAGAATTTAGCAATAAAGCGTTATCAGACTGTTATTACCAGATATGTGATTTCTACAAAAAATACATTTTAAGTTCGGCTAAGGTTGAAGAGGCATCTAAAGAAAATTACGAGAACTTATTTACAACAATTAATCAGACATTAAGCAGTGTTAAAACAGCAGGAGCGTATGACCAGCTTTCTTTCTATAATGCAGTCTTCATGCTTTTGTATGACCAGAGAAGCAATATTGCACAGGTTAATATCAGCCAGAATGAAGTGCTTAATATTCTGGATACAGTATATAAAGAAGCAAATGGATTAACAGTACAAAAAGAGCAGTCATTAAATCTGAAAAAAGAAATAATTGATAATTATGATACATATAGACAGGCTGTTATCAGAACTTATATTAATGCGGAAGAGAGGTAAGAGGAATGTCAGATATATTAAACATAATTTCACTGGTTTCTTTTGTGTTGGCTGGAATCTTGCTGGTGCTGGCAGTTGTGTTATTTTTTGTGTTTAAGATACCATCTGTCTGGGGAGATTTATCAGGGAAAAATGCCCGAAAATCAATAGAGCGTATGAGACAGAATAACGAGAAGACAGGAAAGAAAGCACATGTTCCAAGTAATGTAAATCTTCAAAGAGGAAAACTAACAGATAAAATACAGGAAACACAGAAATCGAATATTAAAGATGATGAACAAACAGCAGTTTTAAACAATTCAAATATAACGTCAGAATTAAAAGATACGAATGCAACGGAAATCCTTGTTTATAATAATGCAACAGCACTTCTTGTTGATGACAATGCGACAACACTTCTTGTCGATGATAATGCAACAACGCTCCTTAGTGATTATCAGGCAGAACAGCCAGATATAAATAATGCATTTGATTATATCGAAAACATAATCATTATTCACACAAATGAGGTGATTTCATAAAATGAAAAAATTTAGGATAGTTTATATTATTGCAATTTTGATGTGTGGATTACATGCATGTACATATTTGTTAATGCCGTTATCGGAGAATAGTATTAACCAAAGACATATTACATTGGCAATGGTAGGAGCTGTTTATTGGCTGACATTAATAATTAGTATTGCAGGAGTGATTGTTATAAAACAGATTAACAGGCATCTGGATAATAATCATAAAAGACAGAGAAAAAGTATACCGGTATTTGCTAATATTCCTCAATCAATAGCTGATGCTGCATTGATAGGTGCAATCGTTGTTATTGTTATTTTATTTATGATGGGAAAAGAAAGCAGATATATAGCATATGTAGATATAGCAATAGGTGTTTTTGCATTATATGCACATTTCCTGTTTGAAAATACTTTATATAAAAGAATAAAAAAAACGAAAGAGAGGAAAAAGCAATGAAAATCAACGAAAGAATGAAGAAAAGAAGAATAATTGCTTCATTCATGGCATTTCTTATGATATTGAATCTCATTCCGATATCAACTATTGAAGTAAATGCTGCTACAAATACTGTTACAGATGCAGTAACAATAACCGTAGTAGATGAAGAGAACAATCCAGTAGAGGGAGCACAGGTAGAATATAATGTTACAAACCCTGCCACAAATTCAATAAAAAAAGAGGCAACGGCATATACTAATGCAGATGGAGTTGTACAGGTCTTAGCATCTGGTGAATATGAAACTGGACTAAAATTAAGTGCAACTATATCAAAAGATAATTATCTTTCTGATAGTACAACTGTAAAAGATCAGATTATCGCAAGTGAAACTGATAATTACGAAGTTACACTCAAATCAAGTGAAATTAAAGAAATTAGCTGTATCGCATTCGAAGGTGATTATTCATCTGGCAAATCACAGAAGCTGGTAACAGTTACAGGAACTAAAGATGGAGATGTAATAACTTATAGTACAGATAACATTAGTTGGAGTACAGATGTTCCTGAAGAAACTAATGCTGGAGAATATCCGGTTTATGTAAGAGTTGAAAGAACAGGATATTCAACTTACGAAAGTGGTAAATTAACTGCTAGAATTAATAAGCTTCAGATTACAGGTGTGACTATCACACCATATGGCAATGGTGCATTATCTGTGGCTTATGATAAACAAAGTCATAAATTAGTTTCATTCGAAGGCTTAACAACGGGAGATAGTGTTACTGTAACATTAAATGGAACTGATTATACATATAAATACGGAAAAGAACAGGATAATATTCCCTTAATAGAGAATGTAAGTGTAAATAATTATGAAGTAAAGGTTGAGAGAGCAAACTATGAAACTTTAATTAAGAATGGAACCATAAACATAACTGCAATTGATATTGAGGGACTTAGTGCTTCGTTAAAAACAGGGCTTACATATAATGGTAGTGAACAGGAACTGGTAAATGAAGTTAAAGGTGTTAAAAATACAGATGTTGTAGAGTACAGAATGGTTCATGGTGATGAAACATTTACTGATGATACAACAGGCTGGACCCAAGATGCTCCTAAAGGGAAAGAGGCTGGTAAATATACTGTTCAGATACGTGTTACAAGAAATAAAGCAGTAAATAGCAATACCAAAGATGACAATTATAATGTAACATCTATTATATTAAATCCAACAGAGACAACTATTGTTAAAGCTTCACAGACAATTGATTTCACTGTTAAACCAGTAAAAGATAGTGTTACATATACTGGAACAGAAATTACAGAACAGTTTACTGCGGTAAGCAGTACATCATCAGATGTAAGGAAAGTAACTTATTCAGTATACAATGCAGCTGAGGATGATACAACATCAATAGATGATTATGTAACCATTGATAAAGCCACAGGAAAACTTACAATAAAGAAGGGTGGATGCATTGCTAAGGTTACAGCAACCGTAGCTGGTGATGATAATTACAATGATGCAACCTGCGGCTTTGATTTAACCATAGTTAACAATGGAAATAACCTTATATCATTTGATGTGAGTTCTTTGGATTATACTATTGGTTCCAATAATATTGTGTCAAATAAGCAGGCTGCAAAAGCGAAAAGAGATGATAATGGTACAGTTACATATAGCGCTGTTATAAAAGGAAACAATAAGGCTGTCAGTACTGCTGGTTTAAGTATTGATACAAGAACAGGAAAAGTAACAGTTTCAGATATAACAAAATTATCAGAGGCTCTTGAAGCTTCTAATAATCTTACAATTACTGTTACAGCTAATAAAGCAGAGGGTATTAAAAGAAGAAAAGTAGTATATGAGGCAGCATCCACATCATATGATATTAAGATTTCATATGAAAGCACACCTGCAAATGCCATTAAACTTGTAGAATATCCTGGACAGGTAAGTACAGAAGAGACTGTATTAACAGGGCCTAATGGTGACAATGGCTATTACAAGACAATGATTAAAGTTGTGCCGGCAGATGGATATACTATTTCTAAGACAATTAATGGAACATTTTCTGAATCAGTAATTTTTGGTGATGCAGATGATCAGGGAGAAAAGATACGTACAGTATATTTAAAGAATAGTACAACAAATGGTATTACAGCTGTTGTAAATACAAACATTGAAAAGATTGATACTATTGCACCAGATGCAAGAAAAATCGGTGTTAAGCTGCCAGATGTATTAAAATTATTTAACGACAATGTTAATTATTATAAGGATACCATAGATGTTATCCTGACAGCAGAAGATTCAACATCGGGTGTCGATAGATTTGACTGGACATATACTCGTAAAGATGGAGTTAATGAAGTTAATGCTGAGAAGCTTAGTGGAAGTGCTAAAGCGAAATTATCTTCTGATGGAAAGTATACAGCAATCATCAGCATTCCTAAAGAAGAGGTGAAATACCTCAATGGTAAATTGAGTGTTACAGCAACAGATAAGGCAGGAAAAGTTTCAGAAACAAAAGAAGCTGACAGAGTATTTGTAGTAGATAAGGTTGCACCTAAGAGTACAGTTATTAAATATGGATTAAAAGATAATAAAACTTATAAAGAAAATATAGTAGACAATGTGCGTTACTATTCAGGTGATGTAGATTTTACTATTGAAATTGAAGAAGTTAACTTCTTTGGTGAAGATGTACATGTATATGTAATTAAGGATAATGAAGGGAAAGAGTTACAGGGACTTACATGGAATAAAGTAGAAGCGTCAGATAAGTATACAACATCGTTTACATTATCTGATGAGGGAGAATACAGAGTAAGTCTTGAATACAGTGACCGTTCAGGAAATGCGATTGTTGATAACACAGGTGAAATTTTAAATTACACATCAGATACTTTTGTTATTGATAAGACAGCTCCTGTAATTACATTTACATATAATTCATACGATGCGACTGATAAACCACAGACTGCAGTTATTACTATTAAAGAAAAGAACTTCAGAAAAGAAGATATAGAAGTTAAAACCGTCGCTAAAAATAATAAGCAGGAAAATGTTTCTGTAAAAGATTTTCAACAGTATTTAAGAACCTGTGACTGGTCATATGATGAAGATAAACAGGAATATACAGCAGTTATTACATCTGACAAGAATAACGAATGCTATTTATCAGATGCAATATATCAAATGACTATCAATTATAAAGATTTGGCATTAAATCCTGCTGCTGAGGTTATAAGAGAATTTACAGTAGATAATTCAGCACCAGATACAAGCAAAATGAGAGTTGAATATTCAAAATCTTTAATAGACACATTCCTTTCAAATATTACATTTGGGTTTTATAACCCATCAGTAAATGTTACTTTTACAGCATATGATGATATATCAGGAATTGATAACTTTAAATGGGGATATAAAAGACAGGAAGGTGCAAGTGAAGTAAACCTTGCTCAGTATGAAGATGGCTATATAAAAGCAGTTCAAGATAAAGAAGATGCAAGTAAGTACACAGGAACTGTAATTCTGCCATTGAATACTGCACAGCAGTTAAGAGGTAATATTTCATTTTCCGCTACAGATAATTGTAATAATGAAAGTAATAAGTACACAGATACAAACCATATGATTATAGTTGATACTATTTCTCCAAAGATGACAGTTGAATATACATCTGCGAACAGAACATATGGTGATAAGGCATACTACAACAAAGATGTTACAGCTACATTTACAGTTAATGAAGCTAACTTCTTTCCTGAAGATGTAAAGGTTAAATTATCTAAGAATGGAGGAGAGGCTCAGCTGATTACACCTGAATGGGTAGATAGTTCAGCAGATGTTCATATCGGAACATATACCATCAATGCAACGCAAGATCATTTAGCAGATGGAGATTATATCTTTACAGTAGACTGCAAAGATAAATCAGAAAATCAGATGAAAGATGACGAAGGTAAGCCATATGTGTATTCATCTGGTATTTTGGTGGTTGATACGATAACACCTGTTGTTACCGTAGATTATTCTAATAAGAATATAGTAAATACATTAGAGGATAATAGTGGTAATCAAAGGAATTACTACAATGAGACACAGACAGCAACAATTATTGTAAACGAGCATAATTTCAAGCATTCGTAAATACTTGTTCACCGCAAAGACAGTAGCCGTAACCGAAAGCAGGATCCCCATTATCAATACACCGGCATAAACAATTATCAATACTTTAATATCCAGCAACTGGACGAAGCCAGATAATTCGTTTTGTAAATAATACAACGCTCCCGTCAACATTAATATTGCGAAAATGGACGCAAAAATACCACTGACCACATTGTACCGCACAAACGGCCTTCTGATAAAACCAGGTGTAGCCCCCACCAACTTCATCGTATGGATCAGAAAACGTTTGGAATAAATCAACAAACGGATCGTGTTACTGATCAGCACAAACGAGATTGCCATCAACATTACGGCAAGTGTAAGCAAGATCAGGCTGACACGTTTCACATTGTCGTTCACCATCTGCATCATGTCTTTCCGGTAAAGCAGATCTGAAACGGAAGTATATTTTTTTATTTTCTTTTCGATCAATTGCAGGCTGTCGGCATTAGCATATTCCGAATGCAATTTCACTTCAATGGAAGCCTGTAGCGGATTAAAGCCCAAGAACGTTTCGGGATTTTCCCCCAACTCCTCCTCAAGTTCCTTGACAGCCTGTTCTTTCGATATATATTCGGTCGATTTGATATAAGGCAAGGCATCCAGCGTCTTCTGCATCTTCTTTATATCCGCCTCTTTCTGATTATCTTTCAGCACGATCGAAAATGAAATGTTCTCCTTCACATATACGGAAAGTTTGTTTCCCAACAACCCTATCAGAAAAACGAGCCCCAGCAGAAACAGTACCAATGAGATACTTATAATGGAAGTCAGACGAGAATTAAAGAAAGAAACAGAACTAACCTTTTTACCTTCAGCCATTAGACGTAACCTTATTGTTATTAAATAAAGCGAGGAGATGCGTTCAGAGAACACACCTCCCAATTTTTCTGCAAAAGAACGAATAATTTATGAGATAGTGATTACTTTACAATTCTTTAACTACAAGTCACCGAACATAGATGGATAAAAAGTAGCATGCTTATCTTAAACAAACGAAGAGACTGTATCCATACACATAGTGTATTTCGACACAGCCTCTTGTTTTTTTAACTGCCTTCGACCTTCACAGGCTACTGGCAGAAGAACTTTATTTCAATACTTTAGTATTAATAATACGATCGCTTGTTCACCTGTCGCAGGATAATTGCCGTTATTTGTAGAGATGCACAGCCGTGCATCTCTACGGCACACGATCTTATTTAGAATTATTTGATTATAATTGTAATGTTATTATTCTGAGATTACTTTACAATTGCTTTTACAGCGTCTTCACCTTCAATAGCAACTACAACTACACCAGCAGGAGCAGCGATAGTAGCATTATCAGAAGTAACCACTGTATTAGCGACTGTCTGGCCTAAGATGTTAGTGATAACCACCTTCTTGCCGGCAGCACCTGCAACTGTGATCTGGCCGTTACCGGCGATGACTGTTACAGAAGATACTTCTACGTCTTCGTTTGCAGTAGCATCACTTTGAGCTGTCGTATTCAGCAACAAAGCCTGATAGATATCTTCATAAACATTTTGATGCCAGTTGCTGCCATTATGATCACCAGTTTCACTATAACCACGACCGGTAGAAACAATGTTGTGGTTTTGTTCCTTCAACCAAGTGTTACCATTGGCTGCATAACCATACTGTTTACCCTTCGTTTCGATATAGAAGTTTTCGTCATCACTCTGATCTTTCAAACGGAATGCGATAGAAGCTCCATCGTAAGCCTTTTCTTTCAGAACAACTTTCTTGGCAACGTTTTTGCCGTCATACAAATCGCGGTCATACTTGATTGTTGCATCAGCAGCATCCATGATGTACAATGTATCCTGATAGTGGATTGCATTTACGAATGTCGTCCAGAAGAACATCGACACCGGCATGGGCCTCGAGCGTCTGGCCGTTGCCTG
>OGXL01002917.1_pt1 | contig 12158 bp, 6 predicted proteins | sample 1576311 | NCBI WGS metagenome assembly OGXL01 (sample SAMEA3541564, study PRJEB24748) | human gut metagenome | biome: human gut; feature: human-associated habitat; material: faeces | place: China | collected 2012 | reverse complement strand
TTTCTCGCACATAAATTCTCTGGAAGCCAGAGTGCCATTTGGAGATCTGGACTTTGACCGGTATGTGATGGCAATCGATCCGGAGAAAAAGCAGAATGTGTATCGGAAAGGAAAATATTTGCTCCGCCATGCGTTTGAGAAAGGGGACTATCTGCCGGAACATATTCTCTGGAGAGAAAAGGCAGCATTTTCGGATGCGGTGGGACATTCTATGGTAGATGACCTGAAAGAGTACGCTGATACCTGCTATACAGAGGAAGCGTTTGAAAAGGAACGTCAAAAATATACTTATGCACAGCCGTTTACAAAAGAGTCTCTCTTATATCGGGAGATTTTTGAAAAATATTATCCGGGACAGGCGGAAATGATCGCAGGCTTCTGGATGCCGAATCAGGAGTGGGAGGGCTGTGATGTGACAGATCCATCTGCACGCGTACTGGCGAACTATGGCGCCAGCGGAGAGTAAAAGGTGTGAATAGAAAAATAAACAGAGAGGAACAGGATAGAATGAAAAATTACATGGAACAAGAGACAAAAAGTCTGTATCGGGAACAATTTGAGCATGATAACTGTGGAATCGGCGCGGTAGTAAACAGCAAAGGGATCAAAAGTCACAAAACCGTGGAAAACGCGCTGAAGATTGTAGAAAACCTGGAACACATCAGTGCATATAATGACAAATTCCATTATTAGATTTTTTCGTTTATGCCTCTCGACATAAGGGAATCATCATCGAATCATAAGGTTGTGAAGATAAAAATGTATAGAAACAGAAAGCCACCCACATGAAAGATGCAGATGGCTTACAGAATAAGAAATCAATGTCGCTTTCTATACTTAGCGTAAATTATTTTTTAGAAATTTCTTAAGCGAGATTGTAGTTATACCCAATAGCTTAGACTTAAGTTGTAGCCCATTGTCTGATGTAAGCATAATTGGATTCTGTTCTTTATACTTTAATGCGACTGATAATATCATATTGTCAGGTGAACGTTTATCAAAGTCATCTGGCAATAAAGAAGTATCTGCGAACTCGTATAAAATCTCATGCTGTGACTCATTATTAAGATTACGTAAAGCCTTCTCCGCGTTTTGTCTTCGTTCTTCAGTTAATTTGATTTTCATCTTATCGAGCTCATCCGTCATCTTTGCAGACAAGATGATAGGATACTTTCTGTCAATCTTAGAAATAATATCGGGATAGTCCACAAAAACATTAGTATCAATGATATAATAGTTTTTCTTTGTTATACTTAATTCCTTCTTTTTCCGTTCAAATTGAGAAAGGTCAATTTTACCTACAACTCTCAACCCTATTGTGGAGGAGACCGTTGATACTGTTTTTTCTTCAGATATAGGTTGGACTATAGGGGCTGATGATTCTGACTCTTGCAAATTAGTTCTCCATACATTTGTTTTACCATCAAACTTATCACAATTATCTATAAACTGTAATACTGTAGGTGATACAGTGTGAAATTCGTTAAGAGGCATATCTGAAATAATGAGAGTCGTACTAAGCGAACGGCTTGTTGCTACATTAAAACGTCGATCTTCTAGTGCGAAACCCGGATTCCTTCCAGGAATGTATAGAATAGCATAATCAACAGTCATACCTTGGATTCTATCTATCGTTTCGATAGTTATATCCAGTTCAAGGTCAGACGTACAGAAACGTTTCTGCAGTTCCTTTACAGAATCTCTAAAAGGTGTTATGATAGCTAAAGAACGATCAGGGTAAAATTTTTCCAGCTTTTCAATCACATCTCGTATAATAGCATCTGCTTTATCTGAATAAACTCCATTGCGGACATCTAGTGTACAATGGTAAAGTACACCGCCATCTTGTGGAAATAAGACACTATTCGCTTTGGTAAAATCTAAATAGTCTTGCTTCACAGACACAAAACGATTTCCGTAAAAGCATTTTGTAAGGGAGGCTGATCGACTCGTGAGACGGAAAGTGGTTACTATACGATAAGATTTTATCGATGTCCCCAGCACCATAGACTTCAATCCTTCAACTTGTGTTGCCACATTCCACGAATTATATTGTGGATTGTTAAGTTTCACGATAGGTGGCAACTGCATAGGATCACCTACAATTAGGCAATCAATCCCCAACTGCTTAAACGCAACTATAGCCGTGAGAAAAGCCTGAGAAGCTTCTTCTATGACTACCAAATCGTATTGTGGCAAACCATACAGAGTCATCTTCTTTTCGCTAAAAACACTTGACAACTGATAGTTTGTCGCACAGAGCATTTCGCCACCAGGAACCTGCAAGTCGGCAGAGGCAGCTTTTACACCAGACACCTGTTTGCGTTCGTCAATAGAGAGATTTGTCTTGCTGACACGACCTTCCTTCACATACTTCTGCAAAGGCTTCTGCTTTATCAACTCGATAAGACCCTTGTTCGCCATGGTGGTGACGCAGACGGTTTTGCCAGCATCAAGATACGATGAAATCACAGAAGCGATGGTGTAACTCTTACCAGTTCCCGGAGGACCTTGTACGATACAACAATGTTCATTAGCGAGCGTGTCTATGATTGTGTCAGAAATGCCTGTTGGCTTCTGTTCATCAAATGCGAGTTCCTCGGGTGTCCATTCCTCATAATCTATAGTCGGTTCAAGGTTCAATTCATCGTTTGAAGAGAATGCATCCATATAGCTGGCAAGGTTGCGGAAATACTCTACAGGAGGAAATGGATTATGGACGATAAGTGAAAGACTTTTGCCATCAACCAACGCCTTTGACAAGATATCGTACAACTTAAAACTGAATCCAGAGCATGCAACATAGTCATAGTTGGAATCACCAGTATGAACATAGTACATTGGAGTCATGTCAGAACCAGAAGAATGAAAATCCTTATTGTCAACGAACTCATCCCAACGGCAGATCCACTCCGTAACGTGTTCACCTAATGCTTGCTTAGCACCTTTCTTAATTATGCACACGCCCTTCAGAACTTTCAAGCGTGGAGCCATACGACGAGGGCATTTGAGGATAATCATGCCTGTCTCATGCTGAATGGAATCAACATAAGCAAGCGATAATTCACCTGTCTTAAATAAGTTCCGCATCTGCGAGCGATTGATCTTTTGTTGCTCGTCGATAGCCTCTTTCACTTGGTCAGCAAAGAATGACTTATAGTTTGCAAGTTTGATATTGTCAATCATAATCAATAGTCGTTATCGTTGTAATCATCGTTACCATCTTCCGCTTCTGCCATAGCACCAACATAGTGAGCGAATACGGCATCCATATTTGTACGAGCAGCCACACGAATCAAGGTGTATGCAGTACCTTTGGCATCTTCAAGTATGCCTGTATAAAGAGCCCTTACTACATCAACCTTCTCCTTGCCGGTAATCTTGATAACAACATCGTCTTTTTCTACGAGTTTCAGGAATTCCTCGGCGTTGTTAATGTAATGGAAGTTCTTGCCTTGTCCATCAAGATAAACGCAAATCTTCCACTTGTCATCAACCATCTTATTCCATACAGAAGGAGAAATATACATCACGCCACGAGCAGCACTACAAGCATGAATGTATCTGCCATCTTTAAGTTTGTGTACAGTTACATCACTCGCATTACGCACGAACTCTTCCATTGTTTCCTCAGGCTCTGCGTGCATCTCATTTCTGAGGTTCTGGTACAGACGCAACTGAGCAAGATAGTTGGTGTCGGCAATCTGCTCTGGCTTGATGTTACATTGAGCTAAGAGGTCTATTTCCTCCCTCGTTGGTGGTAATGATTCCAGTTCAAGAGGCGTTCCATGTGAGCGAAGGCGTTCTAATTCCTTTTTGGTGAAAATCTTCGGATGCTTACGTGTACGAGGTTTGTAAGGTCTGTCACCAACAGGTTGATAATTCTTGTCCTTATCAACAGATCCCATGTACCCATTACTGTCAGGATCATAATCCTTATGAGGCTTGTTTGATGAAGCGTGAGACGTGTTAGACATATGAGTATTAGAAGACGTTGTGCTGGCATTATCCGTTGTGTCAACATCTTCATCAACGTCAGCTTCTACATCGTCTGTTTCATCTGTGTCATCGTAGTCTTCAATATCCTCTTCATCAACCTGTTCATATGTGTCATACTGACCAAGGTCATTTTCTGGCTCTTCCTCTGCTGTAGATGACGTTGCTTGACCAACTAGTGATTCAGTTTGTTGCGACTGCTGTTGTGGACGAGAGTCAGAAGTTGACTGCTGCGATGCGGTTTGAATAGGTTCTTTTGGTGATGTCTCTGATTCTTCCCCAACTTCAAGTTCGTTAACAGGTCTTGACGTTACATCTTTATTTGGTGCACCAGGCTTGTCATCCTCGCGAATAGTTTTCGTATCGTCAACATGCTGATTTTCTGTTGATGTCTCTGTAGTTGCTTCAGTAGCAGAATCTGTTGGTTCATTCGTAGCATTGCTATAGTAATCGTTTTCTGTTTCGATAGGTTCTTCTTCCTCTGGCTCAACGTTGATGGTCAAATCCAACGATCTGAGATAAGCGCGGAACTTTTCATCGTATGCAAGTGAAGAGCAATACTTTTCGATGCACGCTTCTACAGAAACGCTATCATCAAGAACGTCTTCACATACATTATCATACACGTCAAAACCTACCAGTCGCTTCAATCTACTACAGAACTTTGTAAAGGTACGATTATGCTTCCATGAGCTTACATAATAAAGGTGGTTGTCATCGTTATAGATACGCTCCACATCATTATGTATAGTGTCATAACCGAGGTCTATCTTTTCACATACAACAAAATGATACTGCGACAGCTTTGTATTATAACGTTCGTAGAGTTCTTGGAATCGATCTGGGTTCTCGATAGCCGACAAGATAAGCAGACGAGGTCTGAGTATGGCAACCATATCAGCTGTTTCATCTTGTTTGCCTATAGGTGTTGCCACAAAATCAGAACTTGTCAGACATTTTATCTTCAGCATGTTGCAGACCTTGACAAACGAATCTGTATCATAAGGGAAAGCACTTGTCTGCATAACAAACTCATCGCCACGGAAGATATTCCTTTCCTGTGTCGCATCTGGATGGATAGCATAAAGTTCCGTAATATGCTTCTTCTGCCCCTTACCATTACGCCATTCTGCAGTTGGCGTTTTACGATAGTTGTCAACCAAAGTCTCATCTTGAATAGGCGAAGACAGCATCCAATTAATCACTATACTGCGGAAATTAGTTTCTTCCTCTCTTGGATGCGTAACACGAGCAAGGTAATAAAGGCAATCTTCAAAAGAGAGAGCTTTACAGAAGTTGATCTTCTCAAATAATTCACGAGCATCACGATTGTCAATAGAGTCAACAATAGCTTTGCAAGGAACCTTCTCTTGCCATTGAGGTACCTTGGCACGAACAGCATAACCAGCTATGTGAGGTGTATACAACAACTCCGGCTTTTGAACAGAATTCTCTGTTGGTATGCACACGCGGTTATTGAAACATCCATCTTCTACCCAGGATTCATATTCGACCAAGCGACGAGAGAAACATTTCGACCAGAAATAACAAGCAAATGTGCGGTTTGCGAGATACTTCAAGTCCTCTCGCGTCATATTCTGATGCACGTTCTCCGCCTTGAAATATTGTTTGATGATATCCTTGTTGCCTTCGAAGATGTAAGTGTCTGAAAGATACGACAATTCAGACACACCATTTGCCTCAAAGTCGCACGTTGGAGAATATTCTGTTCCAAGTGTCAGCTCATGAGCAAGCTTGTATGTCGTTTCATTCGACTTGACCAGATACTTTATCTGCTTACGAAGTGTGTCATTTATGTCATACTCACTCTGTATCTTGACTACTTCACGTACAAACTGAATGTGAATGTCTGCAACGCTATTCTCATCGGCAGTAAACTTTGCAAGATAATCCTTAACCTTTGCGTCAATCCACATTTGCTTTGTGGTAATGAGATTGCGATTACCGTACTCTTCAGAGATAGCATGAAGCAAGTCCTTATTTGCCTTTAGAATATCGGGATGAACCTCGTTGGCAAGAGTGATGTACTTGAATGGCTCAGATACAGAATCCTCATCCATATTGACGATTATTACCTGATCTAGAGTCTTATAACCAGCATATTGAGTGCGAACTCTCAACTGCATAATTTGGTATTTCCTTTCTGCCCATTTATCCTTCAGGTCTTTAAGGTGCTTGGTCATCATCGCTACAACAGAATCCAAAGACTCTACTTCAATAGTTGAAAGCTTAGGCAAGATGTCTGAGAAAAGAATATCCTTGTTATCGGACTTAAGACCGAGTTTCCTGAACAATTTCATCCACTCTGACTTCTCGTTCTCATTGGCGGTTTCGATGTAAGACGAAGACACAAACTGCGCCTCCTTTACATACTTAGTTACCAGCGCCTCAATTTGTCCTTGCTGATAGGTGTCAGAAATGTAAAGTGATACACAATTGATAAGCGCGTTGTTATTGTCAAGCAACGGAATAGTCTTAAACTTATCAACAGATGCAATTTGCTTCTGGTTTACCTTTACCCATCGCCAGAAATCAACGTTATTGTTTATAACATTAACCGATTGACGCAAGTTTGCGTTCTGAGCAAGAATGTCAGTTGTGGTATTGATGTCAAACTTCACAATCTTGAACAGCTGACGCATATCCTGAGAGAAATCATCGGTATATTTCTGTGAGAGCACAACATACATCTTCGGACACCATGCTTTCTCGCACAGAATCTTTGCGTCCTCGTTGTATTCGATATACTGGATATTCAGTTCCCTTGCTCTTACTATGGTTCCGTCATAGGCAAGTAAAGGCATATCCTTGATGTCGTTGAAACTCATAGTATCATCAAAGAGTCTGTCTGCGTCACGCTTCAGGTATTCCAAGAATGTGAGCATAGTTGCCTCGTCAACAAGACCGGCATAGATAACCGCCTTGTTCTTGATTACAACATCTGTGAAGAACGACTTGTCTGTGAAGGTCTTAACGCCAAACTGCTGACGCAAGAACGATTCCAGTTTCTTTACCTCTTCCTTCTCACGACCTTCAAAGTAATCATTCGATAGAGCATACATCATGCTATCCTGCAACCAAGCATGATTGATATTGTCAGCATAGGTGCTGTTCTGAGCATACGCATCCTGATTGAAGTATCGCACGTCATCGTTGCAAAGATATACCTCATTTTTGTGGATGTCAACACAACGCAAGACATAATCCTTGAAAACGTTTTCCTTCAACTGCGCTTCACAACCATACACATATTCAACAAATGCTTTGTTGGCGGCATAATTGTTTTCTATGGCAGCGTTTACTTTTGCTCGGAAATCGGCATCGCCAACTATGACAGTCGTGATGAAGGAGTCCTTGGTAAATTCGTTGAATCCAAGGTTAGCAAATATTGCAGTTATATTATCTTTCTCGTCATCAGCCAGGCTGTCAAAATAGATATGCGATAGTACGTTGATAAGATTCTCGCCCAACCATTTCTCACGTATTAAGCCATGAGCTTCTTCGTTGAAGAAGTAGTGATAATTGGTATAGTCGGTACTTGCACCACCATCCTCGGTAATGTACGGAACCTTTGTCTTGTTAGCCTTTAAATCAACTTCCTTTACTGCAAGATAACGATAGAATGCAACAGAATTGCTTGGTACGTTAAGCAACGCCATAGCATCCTCATTGGATAGAATGTAATCTGTAATCATAGACGCAGCAGAGAAAGACAGGAAATACTTGTCTGCAAATGATTTCCAATTTTCATCTTCCTCAAAATTTGCTCTTGATGCCTCGCAAAGATGCGGTACAAATCTACGCAAGAATCCTATTCCATTACAATTCGTGTCAAAATCATAGTAGAGACTTCCTGCTGTAAACAAATCGCCTTCGTATTCAATAAATATATTTTTCTTCGCAAACTCGTTTAGTTCATCCTCACTCAACCAATGTCTAATAAATCGTGTATTGTTTTCGGGAACTGTCAACCATGTCTGGAAATCAGTTTCCTCACATTTCTTTACAACAGCATCAACCTTTACATCAAGGCTCGAAGGAGAATGCTTGTACAAGAAATCCATGAATGCCTCCGATTGTCTTAACTCGTCAACTGGCAAGGAGTAGTCACCCAACTCCATAAGAATTATGAAGTCTTCGTCTGAAATGACTCCGTTCGCTGTCATGCCAGTCATGTCGTTAATAATATTGTCGATGCATTCAAAGGTTTGTTCACCATCCTTATCCACGCATGGAACAAAAGGCTCTTCTTTTATGAACTTTTCAAATTCTTCCTGGAACTCCTCTATAAACGTCTTATACACGCGTCTCTTCTTGCACTCATCAAAGTCTGGGATAAGTGCAAAGATAGAGTCAAGGTCGTATTTTTTGCTTTCAATAAGCTGCTTGATCCAATAAAAGAACTGTTTACCTGCAATACGAGCAATAACGTGATTGAGCTCGATATCCTCAATATCATCACGCTGTCCGTTGGGCACCATATCGGTATTCATTAGGAAATTGAAGCCCCAATCAGCCCGCTTTGCTGGCAGATAGCAATAAAGTATGGCATCATCAACTGGCATCAACTTTCTTTCAGCTTTCTTGCACGCAAACTTTACCGCAGTCTTACGGAAGTTCATGTACTTCTCAGGTATTTTCTCATAACCATCCGAACGAAGAGAGTCTGGATTTTCCAAGACATCGTTTATCTTATCTGTAATATCCTCAGGAATATCATCTACAAGAGAATCTGATACACACCAGTCTTTATTGTCTTTCTCACGTACAATCGGTTCATCCTGACCATCAATAAAGATGCTAACCTTCTTGATGTTCGGGATAAACAATATGACGCGCTCTGATTCAAATACATCGGTAAACAAATCGATGTAGTTATCATCTCTGTCTTCATCGGTCAGAATTTCCTTATCTCGTGGTTGGAGAGCGAACTTTACTCTGAACTCTTCGTTAGGATGCTGACGGAATACAGACTTGATTTCATTATCGATCTCATTATGTTCCGTCCAGATTGGCAATATCTGCCACGGTGTATTGATTACATCCGTAGCAGACTTGTCGAACCTGAATGTGTAATTACCAGTATTGAGGAGAACATAGTCGTTGTCAAGGAAAACGGTCTTAAAACCAATACCTTTGTAGCCGATGGCTTCGGTATTGTCAGACTTCTCGCCATCATTTATATCACAAATAGCTGCAATATTCTTCGGATTGAAATATTCACCTGTATGCTCGAATGTTAAGTAGTTCTCGGTAATATGGAACTCTACATCAACAGGCAAAGGTTGAATCTTACCATCAATTTTTGTACGAAGAGGATAGTCGTTAGCATTCTGCAGCAACTCATAGATGAATACTTCCTTACCGCTTTGTGTAAGTTGCTTTTTGAGAGTATCAAGCGAACGAGCAATCTTCTTTGCAGCACCTGCAGGGTAACGCATAATGCCCTCGTAAAGACTGCTCACAATGTCTTTGGGGTAAATTGGTGTTATTTCCTCATGCAAGTCAATACCGAACTTGAGAGGATCGGTTTCAAGCAATACCCAAGTGAACTTGTAGTATGCATAGCGGTTGAACTCCTTGTTGCTTCTGAATGAGATAGACAGATTCTTTATACCACGTTCCTTATCTTCAATCTTTGTAAAATCAGTATTACGGATATCTGTTATCGTAAACCAACCTTCATTTCTTTGAGGCGCAAACTGACCAATAAACTGATTGTTCTCAAGACGCAATCTGCGTTTGATTTTAACGACCTCCTCGGAATCTACGTATTGGGTTGCTGCACGATTGTATTGTGGTCTTCTTTGCTCTTCGTGAGATTTTGGCTTAGCTTTTTCAATTACATACCTTATAGGTTTTTCTCCCGAGAAATCTGTCCAGAATGAAAACAATCCAGAATCTGTTAAAAATTCATAGAAATGATCGTACCCCAGATTCTTATAATTGATACCTACTTTTCCAACAGCACGTAAGAAATCATACTGGTTCACCCATCCATCACCCTTGTCAACCAGTTCAACCTTAGGCAAAGATTGATATATCTCACGTAATTTTTCTATTATTGATTTGCTGACCATATTCTATTAGATTTAGTTATTACAAGATCGTCATCATAATTTTCTGATTGTCTGTAGGTACGAGCAACTCCCGAATATCAACTTCAAGTATTCTTGCAGTTTCTACTAGAGTTTCAAGAGTGGGTTGAGTTGTGTTAGTACACCATTTGCTCACTGTAGCCTGATCTTTACCTATTTGGTCAGCAAGCCACTTGTTCGTTTTCTTCTTTTCTACGAGAACTACTTTGATACGATTAATGTTTTTATTTGTTGCCATATAATTACACTCTATTGTCTTATACCTTCAAAGATGCAAAATTATTTCGAAAAACAACAATATATTTTATTGTGACATAAAACTATTTACGTATTTACCTAATAATTTGATTTAGAATATAAAATTATAGTCAATAATACGGTAAATCAAGCTTAATCGTCTTGGTAGCCTCTTCCTTTTTAGCATCAACAACCTTTGCATACACTTGAGTTGTACGGACATTCGTATGACCAAGCATTTTGCTAACAGTATAAATGTCTGTTCCTCCGGCGAGTTGCAGGGTTGCATACGAGTGCCTAAAACAATGGTAGGTGATGTGCTTCGTTATTCCGGCTTCTGCAACCCATTTCTTTATCGGACGGTTAATCCATGACGGGTCTGGCAGTCCGCCAAAAACTAATTGTTCGCCGTCCTTCCTTTCACCACATAATTGAAATGCTTGTTCGGATATAGGCATATACTCAACGCCTTTGGTCTTTTGCTGAGTAAAGTTCAAACGGTAACCACCATTGAATACCTCTATCTCTGACCACTTCAACTTTTGAATGTCACAATGACGAAGCCCGGTAAGTGCAGAAAAGAGGGCGGCACGCTTCAACAACGGGTCGCATGGAGTTTGAGCCAAGCGGTTCAGTTCTTCAATGGTCAAGTATTCCCTACGGCTTTCTTGACCTTGAATACCCTTGATCTTTGCCCCAATATCAACCGTCAAATAGCCGTCAATGAAAGCCTGCTTCAATGCAGCCTTGAATATGGAGAAATAAGTGGATGCCGTATTTTGCGAGATGACACCTTTCTTGCCTCCTCCCTGTGGGGCGTTCAATAGGAACATACGGAATGATTCTATCAACTTCAAGTCAATCTGTGAGAAAAGGATGGTATCTCCTTTCGCAAAGATTTTCAACAATTCATGTACACGCTTCCAGTTGATGATAATGGAATCGGAGCTATGGGCGTGGCGTAACCGTTGCACATGGTCGAAGTAGTCTATGAAGTTGCAACGTGAACGCTCTAGCTGCTCTGCCTGTTCTGCATCCGTTTCAGAATAAAGCGAAGCGTTATCGTATTCCTTTTGGCGCAGGCTCCTCACCTTGTCGGCATAGATACACGATTCTTGGTCTAATTGAGATTTGCATTGGATGATGCCGTTCAAGTCACGCTTTAGCTTATAAGTGGTCTTGCCGTCTTTGTCGGTTCGGGCATTCCGCGACTTATCCCATATGGGAGTGGTTATAGTACGGCTCAGATATTCACGCACTCTTTGGGGAGTGGGTTTGTCTGCTTGGAAAACCGGATAAGCTTCAACATACAGGTACCATTCCTCGCGGTATTCCGATTTGCGGAGTTTTACTGAAACTCGTGTATTGGCCAACGCTTTCTTCATTGCTTCATCCCTTTATATAGGTTATCAATTTCTTTCTTGGGCACATAAACGAAGTTACCTATCTGCCGGGTAGGGATAGAGTATTTACGGATATGTAGATAGACCGTACTGTCTTCTAAATGAAACTTCTTGGATATTTCGCCGATAGTATAACAGTCTTTAGGCTCCAAGCTATATAGTTTTGCAACGGGTTTGGGTTTTGTCAGAGCTTTCTTTCGTAGCGGATAGAGTTTCAGCAGTTCTTCTTTGCTGACACGGATTTGGTTAGTTCCAAGATTTATGTGCGAAATAGTCCCTTTATGTATCAGACGATACAGCGTATCTTTGCTGATGCCGAACATGGCATAAGCTTCCGACACCTTGATGTGTAGCTAACACTTGAAAAGGGACCCGGGTAGCATTTGAAACGTGTACCACCCGA
>OGXL01002910.1_pt1 | contig 12182 bp, 8 predicted proteins | sample 1576311 | NCBI WGS metagenome assembly OGXL01 (sample SAMEA3541564, study PRJEB24748) | human gut metagenome | biome: human gut; feature: human-associated habitat; material: faeces | place: China | collected 2012 | reverse complement strand
AGAACCAGTCCGGCTGCGGAGCAGAGATGCGCGATCACCATGGAAGCACGGTAACCGATCTTGTCCACAAATTTTACCGACAGCAGATCGACGAAAAGCTGCACACCGAAATTGATCGTCACAAGCAGTGTGATCTGGGATAACGGTATCTGATACGTCCGCTCAAATGTCAGAAAAAGCAGCGGCACAAAATTATTGATGATCGCCTGTACGATGTAACCGACGAAACAGGCGGTGATCGTCTTGTTGTATTGGTTGTTCAAGTTGAGAAACCCTCCTCTTTTGTATTTTTCACGCTGTTGCGGCGTGAACGATAACGTCAAATGGAATTATATCACAATATTTCCGTTTTTTCATTAGACAAATTTTCAAAGATACGGTAAAATATCGCAGGATGATAGAATTTACAGAAGGAAGAGAGAAACATTATGAACAAGACACAGGTGAGAAATTCGCTTCTGCTTTTACTGACTGCCACGATCTGGGGTGTGGCGTTTGTGGCGCAGAGCGTGGGAATGGACTATGTTGGGCCGTTTACATTTAATATGGTAAGGAGCCTGATCGGAGGAATCGTACTTGGCTACATCTGGCAGTTCATTTTCAAGACCATTCTGGTTTATATCGGTAAGAACGCAGGCATCGGATTTTTATCCAAGTCCTGGCTGTCCTCCCCGGTATCCGCATTTATCGCACTGATCATCGTAACGGTATGGCAGCTGTCCGGTTACATGATGCTGATCTACATCGCAGGACTGACAAGTGTATCTGCCGACCTGCGCGAGGCTGCCAAGATCGACGGATGTACGGAGAGCCAGGTGACAAGAAGCATTGTCATCCCGCTGATGCGTTCCTCCTTTACGATCTGTCTGTTCCTGACAATTACCCGCTGCTTCATGGTTTACGATCTGAACCTTGCCCTGACTGAGGGCGGCCCGTTCGGTTCTACCGTTATGGCGGCAATGTACGTATACAACAAGGCATTTGTGACAAAGTCCTACGGACCGGGTCAGACCGAGGCGGTCATTCTGTTCCTGTTTACGGCGATTATTGCAGTTTCTCAGGCTGTTATGAATAAGCGGAAGGAGGTAGAAGCGTAATGGATGAGGGAAGAAGTGTAGAATCCAGCAAAATAAGACCGATTATCCGTACGGTGGTTGCGGTATTGCTGTTCCTGTTTTATATGTTTCCGTTTTTCATGATCGTGCTGAACTCCTTTAAGGATAAGCGTGATATTACAAAGCTGCCGCTCAGCTTCGGCGGCAAGAAGGGATTCACGATTGACAACTACATCACAGCTTTCCAGAGACTGGATTTCTTGAATGTATTTAAGAACTCCTTTCTAGTAACAGGTATCAGTGTCCTTCTGATCATTCTGTTTTCTTCCATGTGCGCTTACATCTTTGTAAGAAAAGACTGGAAGATCAATAAACTCCTGTTCCTTTTGATGATGTTTTCGATGGTCATTCCGTTCCAGGTAGTCATGATCCCGCTGATCTCCATTTACGGCGGCATGTTCCATCTGCTGAATCACAGATATACGCTGATTTTCATGCATCTGGGCTTTTCTGTCTCAATGGCGGTATTCATGTATCATGGCTTTATCAAGGAAAATGTTCCTCTGGCACTGGAGGAGGCGGCGCACATTGATGGTGCAGGCCCGTTCCGGACATATTTCTCCATCGTATTTCCACTGCTGAAGGCGCCGACGGCGACACTGGTCATCCTGTATGTCCTGTCTTTGTGGAACGATTACCTGCTGCCGAGCCTGATACTGACCGACAAGAAGGTATATACCCTTCCGGTAGCGATGTCGCTGTTCCAGGGTACTTATTCAAATCAGATGGATCTGCTTCTGGCAGGCCTTGTGATGTCGATTATTCCGATTATTATCTTATATGTCGTGCTGCAGAAGTATATTATTGCAGGTGTTGTTGCAGGAGCAGTAAAATCCTGATGAATGTATAAGCAAGAAAAAGGGCAATGCAGCAATTTAGTAAAAATGCATTGCCCTTTTCTGCATACAGCAAAGCTGTTTATTTGGCAGAGATAATACGAAGATGCAAGGAGAAAAACGCATGAATCAGCGGGTTTTAATTGAAAAAAATTATCTTCGGATACCGATCAGAAAAGATGCAGTCGAAAAAAATGTGTGGCTTTACCAGGAACTGACCGCAGTGCTGCAGTTCCAGGCGGGCCTTTTTGTGGATTATGGATCCGGGGCACCGGATTTTTATGCGGAGCTTCCGGTAGAACGATGGAAGGGTTCGGTACTGACGCTTGTGCATGAGGAGGACCGGCCGGTTCCGTTTCTGCAGTCGGATGAGCTCCTGCCAAATACAGAGCCATTTCAGCCATGGATTCATTTTGCACCGAAAAGCGGATGGATGAATGATGTCTGCGGAGCGTGCTGGTATCAGGGAAGCTATCATCTGTATTTTCAGCACAATCCGTTTGGTGTTCAGTGGAACAATATGAGCTGGGGGCATGCAGTGAGCAGCGATCTGCTGCACTGGCAGCAGCTGGAGGAGGCACTGCTCCCGGAGGCAGACGGACCGGCTTTTACCGGAAGTGCCATTTTGCATGAGGGTGAGCTCCCGGAAGTGCCGGAGGATGCACTGGTGGTCTATTATACCTGTGCCGGAAATCGCAGCGTATGGAGCCGCGGGAAGAAGATGTGTCAGAAAATCGCGTGGAGCGAGGATGGAACACATTTTCAGACACTGGGTGAGATACTGCCAAATCAGATTTTTGAAAACCGGGATCCAAAGGTATACAGGTTTGGACAAAAGCACTGGTTTATGGTATTATTTCTCGATGGGCATGAATTCGGAATTTTTGTCTCGGATAATATGAAGGACTGGAGGCAGACGCAGAGTCTGGTGATTCCGGAGGCATGGGAATGTCCGGATCTTGTCCGGCTGAGAGTACAAAGTACCGGTGAAGAAAAATGGCTGTTCTGGACACCGGACGGATTTTACCTGGTGGGAGAATTTGACGGCATGCAGTTCACCGCGACACAGCCGGGAAGAAGATTTTACGGAAGCGAGAAGGTCTATGCGGCACAGACGGTCGCCAATCTGGATGGACGTGTCCTCCAGATTCCGTTTTTGCGCGGACATACGCAGCCGTATTACAATCATCGCGGCCTGATGGGCGCTCCGAGAGAAATGCAGCTTCAAAAAGACGGCGGTGAATATGTCTTATCCGAACCGCTGTGCCGGGAGCTGCAGCAGCAGAAGATTCCGTTGTGGCGGCGGACGGTTCAGAAGGAACCGATGGAATTTTGCTGGGAAGAGGACGGGGCGATGCTGCTGCAGCTGACTTTTTCCGAGGATACGTCTTTCGCACTGTGGATCTGCGGCGAACGGATTGAATGGGATGCCGAAAAGAAAAAGCTGGCATTTACCTTTATGAACCGTCTTGACATCCTGGAAATCAGAAATATGACGATTCTGGCAGACCGTGGTGTGCTGGAGATCGCAGTTAATGAAGATACAGCCTGCTATTATGTCCCGGGAAACGGGGAACTTGTGAAAAGTATTGAACTTTCCGGTGAGATGGAAGCAGAGCTGTTCCTGATTCGGTAAGAACCTTGCCCACATCTGTGTGAAGGCAGAGTAAGCATTTCCTGATTCAGATGTGCGCAGTGCTGAGCAGTTGGCAGGGAGGATGCTCCCGCTTTGCCAACGGGGATAGAATGGAGATTACTATGTTAGATAAAGCTTTAATTACAAGAGCAGATGATTTTGGGTCCAGCCATTCGGCGAACCAGGCGATTTATGAAGTGTCGAAAAAAGGAATTGTAAAAAATGTATCCGTGATGGCATGTGCACCATATCTGGAGGAGGCAGCGGAAATGCTTGCATCCAGTAAGGATGTCACGTTTGGTATGCACAGTGTGATTAACGCAGAATGGGATCGGGTCGTATGGGGACCGGTAGCGCCGAAGGAGAAAGTGAAAAGTCTGATCGATCACCGGGGCGTTTTTTACCAGGACGTGTTGGAGCTGGCAGCGGCAAAGCCGGATCTGGATGAGATTATTACCGAATACAAGTATCAGCTGGAGCGGCTGCGCAAGGTGGGTTTCCCGATTGCGTATATTGATTCTCATATGATGCCGGAGGGAGACATTCCGGGACTGGCAGAAAAATTTGACCGGTGGGTGGAGGAAGAGGGGCTGATCAACCACCGCTATTACAACCGGATGCTTCCGGATAGCGATAAGTTTTCTCATGACCGGACGCTGTTCGAAAAAGAGATCCGAAAGCTGGAGGGCCAGTACAAGCTGGTGCTGCATCCGGCAAAGACCTCAGATGAGATGAAGATGACCGGAAATCACAATTATTCCGGGGAATTTATTGCGTGGGAACGGGAGGATGACTATGAGTTTTATAATGATCCGACGGTTCTTAGCTTTTTACAGGAGCAGGGGGTAAAGCTTTTGAGCTACAAGGATGCAGAGCCTGCAAAAGAGCCATATAATTTCAGCTTGTGGAGAAAATAGCGGGAGGAACGTTTATGGATATTACAGTGAGTGAGAAGTATCTCTGGTTTCCGGTGGATATGTCCGGAGAAATGGTCTGGGTGTCGGTATATGACGGGGATCAGAAAATCCAGGAGATGAAAGTTTCCCTCGGAAAAGAGCATATTGATTTTTACGGGGTATGGAAGGCGACGGAGTATCTTGGAAAAGAGCTTCGGATTGTCAGTGAAAAGGGCGAGGAGTATCTGGATGGCGTTGATATCCGCCAGGAGAAGACGCGTCCGCAGAATGATTATCCGTACCGCCCGCGGTTGCATTACACACCGGCATACGGCTGGGTGAACGATCCGAACGGACTGGTATATGTGGATGGCGTTTATCATATGTTCCATCAGTATAATCCGTATTCGACGGAATGGCAGAATATGTCCTGGGGACATGCCACCAGTACGGACCTTATGCACTGGGAAGAGCAGGAGGTGGCAAGCACGCCGGATGAGTACGGCACGATGTATTCGGGCTGTGCGATGGTTGATGAAAAAAATACAGCCGGTTACGGAAAGGATGCACTGCTGTTTTTCTATACAGCGGCAGGAGGGATGAACGAGTGGTCGAAGGAAGCAGGCAATCTCTTCACACAGAAGCTGATGTGGTCAACGGACGGAGCGAAAACCATTCATAAGCGTGACGAAGAGCTGGTTCCGTGGATTGTCGGGGAAAACCGCGACCCGAAGGTATTTTGGCATGCGGAATCAAACGCCTATGTGATGATTATGTACCTGGAGGAAAATGATTTTCTGATCCTGCGCTCTGCCGATTTACTTCACTGGGAGCAGACGCAGAAGATGATGGTACCAGGGATGTGGGAATGTCCGCTTCTGATCGAGGTTCCGGTAGAGGGGACAGATAAGAAGGAATGGGTATTCTGGTCTGCGGACGGTTATTATCAGATCGGCAGCTTTGACGGCTATACCTTCCAGACGAAGACGGAGCGGAAGATGGCCTATTTCAGCAGACGGGCCTATGCCGCACAGAATTTTGTAAATGTTGGAGAGAGAGTATTACTCGTTCCGTGGGTGCGGCTGGATAATGCAAACGGCTGGTATCGCGGCGCAATGGGAATTCCGCAGGAAATCTGCCTGAAGGACGGAGCGGACGGATTGCAGCTGGCATTTTCCATGGCAGAGGAGCTGCATGCTCTGCGCGGCAGCTGGGAGGTGCTTCCGCAAAATGAGACCATTTTCATTGCAGGAGAAGCAAGGGAGGTTGTGCTTAGCTGGAATGCCGGAATGACAGGAACGGAGCTTCTTGAGATCGGAGAGACGACGATCCGGGTAGATTTTACACATGGAGAGCTCTGGGTGGACACCGATCGGAAGCATGAGCTGGATGGAGAGCTGCGCGGTGTGTTTGATCCAGCGAAGCCGCTTGATATGACAGTTGTGATCGACCAGGAGATGCTGGATATCCTGGCGGACGGCGGACGGCTTTGCGGCACCATTGAGACCGAGGAAAATGTACTTGGAAAAACGCTTAAGCTGCGCGGAGATGCGGCTCCAGGAGCTGCAAAGTGGTGCGTATTGAAATAAAGGCGCCAAAGAACAATGGTTGAACAGATAAAAAATCGAATACCGGAAAAGAAGTGAGGATAACAGGTATGGCAACAATCAAAGACGTGGCGATGGATGCAGGTGTATCGGTAGGAACGGTATCCAATGTCATTAACGGTGGAAAGGTAAGTGAAGAGCGGAGACAGCGGGTCGAGAGGTCGATTCAGAAGCTGGGCTATCAGGTGAATGGGATCGCGCGGAAGATGCGTACACAGCGCACCGACTATGTCGTTGTCATTTTGCCTAATATTATCAATCCGTTTTACAGCCTGTTGCTGCAGGGGCTGGAGCATGCACTTTCTGCCTATGACAAACAGCCACTGCTGTGTATTTCAGACGGCGAGAAAGAGAAAGAGATCAAATATATCGAAATGGCCAGAGCCAATAAGGTCGACGGTATCATCGGTGTCACGTTCAGTGATGTGGAGGAATATCTGGATGATACGCTGGCATTTGTGTCGATTGAGCGCCGTTTTTCGAAAAATATTCCGTGTGTATCCGGAGATAATTATCTGGGCGGACGTATGGCGGCAGAGAATCTGGCCCGGCGCGGTGCGACGAACCTGTTGCTTGTGCAGACCATTATGTCAGTGGACAATGAGGTGCGAAAGCGCAGACTTGGTTTTGAAGGATATTGTGAAGAAAACGAGATTCCATATGCAAGCATTACGTTTTCCGAGAAGCAGGTACCGTCCGTGTACTCATCCTTTTCTGCACGCAGCCTGATCGGAAGTGTATTGCAGGCACATATGAATAATCAGATGACGGAAAATGGAAGGCCGAACGGGATTTTTGCAGGTACTGATCATCTGGCAGTCGTCATTCAGAAGGAGCTGGAGCAGATGGGCCTGTGTGTTCCGGAGGATGTGCAGCTGGTAGGCTATGACGGGCTACGCTGGATGAATACCGGACAGCCGTTCGTGTCGAGTATTTATCAGGATACAGGCATGATTGCGAAGACGAGTGTCGACTGTCTGATGCGATTGATGAATGGAGAAGCAGTGGAAGATATTGTGGATCTGCCGATTGTCTTTCAGGACGGCGGGACGACGCTTCCACTGCCAGAGACTGATATAAAGGAGAAACAGGGCATCATGCTTCCGATTCTGGAGGGAGAGGATAGAAGATGAAAAGAACGAGAAAAAAGACAACAAAGCAGGAGACATTACAGCAGCCGACCGTGGCGATCACGATGACAGCTGAGGATAAGGCGGCAGCTGAGAAGGTGGCTGCACTGCGCGAGGCAGAGGCAGCCCAAAAAGCACGCGAGGATGCAATCGAAGCGACGTACCGGAAGCGGTTTGACCGGCACTTTGAGGAGCTGCGCTGGCTATATATGGAGCTTTATGGCAACAGCTCCATGTTTGCAGAGCTGTGCGACAATATGAAACGCTTCTACATGGAGCGAAATACCGATCTGCGTGCATCTGATGCGAGCAGAGAGAAACGCCCGGACTGGTACAAGCAGAATGACATGATGGGCATGATGTTCTACATCGACAATTTTGCAGGCAATATGAAGGGCGTGCAGAAGAAGCTGGATTATATAGAACAGTGTGGCGTCAACTACATTCATCTGATGCCGTTTCTGGATACTCCGGAGGGGCGCTCCGATGGTGGCTATGCAGTATCAGACTTCCGCAAGGTACAGGAAAAGCTTGGCACAATGGAGGATCTGGAGCATCTGACCGCAGCTTGCCATGAGAAGGACATTAATGTCTGCATGGATTTTGTCATGAATCACACCTCAGAGGATCACGAGTGGGCGAAGCGTGCGCGTCAGGGAGATGGCGAGTATATGGGCCGTTATTTCTTCTTTGACAACTGGGATATTCCGGCAAAATATGAACAGACGGTTCCTCAGGTATTTCCGACGACAGCACCGGGCAACTTTACCTGGCTTCCGGATGCCGGACATTTTGTCATGACCTCCTTCTATCCGTATCAGTGGGATCTGAACTACCGCAATCCGCGCGTGTTCAATGAGATGATGTACAATTTCCTTTTCCTTGCAAATAAGGGAATCGACATTGTCCGGATCGATGCGGTGCCATATATATGGAAGGAACTCGGTACGACCTGCCGGAATCTTCAGCAGGTGCATACGATTGTGCGCATGATGCGTATGATCGGTGAGATCGTCTGCCCGGGTATTCTGCTGCTCGGTGAGGTAGTCATGGAGCCGGAGAAGGTCGTTCCGTATTTCGGCACAGTCGAGAAGCCGGAATGCCACATGCTCTACAATGTGACGACGATGGCTACGACCTGGCATACCGTAGCGACACGTGATGTGAGCCTTTTAAAGAAGCAGCTGGATATCGTGGACAGTCTGCCAAAGGATTATGTATTTCTGAATTACCTGCGTTGCCACGATGATATCGGCTGGGGACTGGATTATGCGACACTGGAGCAGGAGGGCATGATGGAGCGCTCCCACAAGCAGTATCTGAATGACTATTTCCAGGGCTATGCAGGAAACAGCACGAGCCGAGGTGAGCTGTACAATGCCGATCCGGTGACCGGAGATGCGCGGTTCTGCGGAACGACCGCTTCCATGTGTGGAATCGAAAAAGCCGGTTTTGAGCAGGATCCGGCCGCGATGGATCTGGCAATCCGCAAGGATCTGATGCTGCATGCGTATATGTTTATGCAGTCCGGTATTCCGGTACTCTACAGCGGAGACGAGATCGCACAGGTCAACGATTATACCTACAAGGATGATCCGAACAAGGTGGCAGATTCCCGTTACATTCACCGTGGCGTGATGCACTGGGATCTGGCAGAAAAGAGAAACGATCTGTCTACCGTAGAAGGGAAAATGTTCCTTGGCCTGCAAAAGCTGGAGCAGATCCGCAAGGAAGAGAAGGCGTTTGTCTCCTATGCAGATACATGGACAGTCGAGACGTGGGAAAAGGGTGTACTCTGTATCGGAAGATTTTATGACGGAGAGAAAATTTACGGTCTGTTTAATTTCAGTGAGTATGACAAGACGGCATGGATCAATGGAAATGACGGTCTGTATGTCGACCTGATCTCTGGACAGAAGATGAAGGCATGCGGGGTTAATATTCCGGCGTTTGGTTACTATTATCTGAAAAAGCTGTAAAAAAGTAAATTGTAGGAGGAAAAAGAAATGAATGGATTTGGTGGTATTTCAGATCTGACGACAGCAAAAAGAGGCAGAAGCCGTTCTGTCAATGCAGAAAATCCGACAGGCGAAAAAGGAAAGGGCGGGATGGCACCCAGCAATCTGGGACCTTCCAGAAAAGGTTCTCCGTGTCTGCGAAACCTTGCTTCCGGAAGCGTGACAACGCTGGCAGATATCAAAGGGCCGGGCGTGATCAATCATATCTGGATCACGGTAGCAGATCAGACGGAAAAGGACTATTATGTTCTGCGCGATCTGGTGCTGCGGATGTACTGGGATGATGAGGAGACACCTTCTGTGGAGAGCCCGCTCGGGGACTTCTTCTGCTGCGGCTTTGCCAGGGACTGTATCGTCAATTCCCTTCCGATCTGCGTGGTTCCGGCGAGAGGTTTTAACTGCTATTTTCAGATGCCGTTCGGAAAGCGGGCAAGGATCACACTGGAAAATCAGCACGAGACAGAGCTGGAGTGCTTCTTTTATCAGGTTGATTATCTGGAGCTGGATGAGCAGCCGGAGGATACCTTATACTTCCATGCACAGTGGCGCAGGGAGAAGCTGACGCAGCTGCAGAAGGATTATACGATTCTGGATGGCGTGAAGGGACGCGGACATTATGTCGGCACGTATATTGCCCATACATCACTGGAGCGTTACTGGTATGGCGAAGGTGAGATGAAGTTCTATATTGACGGAGATGAGGAATATCCGACGATCTGTGGAACCGGGATGGAGGACTATTTCGGCGGCTCCTGGAGCTTTGCAAAGCAGGTGGACGGGAAGACGGTGGAGCAGAATTACAATACGCCGTTCCTCGGATATCCGTATTATTCCACACACGATGAGCGGGCCTGGAGTGCGTATCATAATGATGATACACTTCCGCAGCGTGGCTTTTATCGCTGGCATATTCTGGATCCGATTCTGTTTGAGGAGGATCTGCGCGTGACGCTTCAGCAGATCGGAGGCTGCCATAAGGGAAATTTTGAACGGCAGGACGATGTGGCAAGCGTGGCTTACTGGTATCAGAGCGAGCCACATCAGGCGTTTGCTCCGCTTTTGAAAAAGGAAGAGCGCTGGCCGAGATGAGTATGGAAGCACATTTTCTTCATTTTGGCTTGACAAAATAGTGCGTCTCCGCTAAGATAGCAGGTATGTAACCTGACTTCCGTCGTTTCTCTCAAAACCTAGTACTCAGTTATCAATTAGCATGGTGAACTCAAAGATATTTTCGATCTCTTTTTCTGTCAGATACAGTGCATCGAGATTGGTTAAGCCGATAAGGTTTTTGATTTTTTCATTAACACTTTGGTTCTGAGAAATATTGATATAGGTTCCATCGCCTTTGTCAATAACCCTGAAGTCACGCATAAAATTTACAAGATCATAGGAATTGATTTTATTTTTGAAACATTTGATTTCCAGAATCTTTAAAAGAAACAAACTAAGGTAGCAGATTAAAAAATGCCCATAGATTGTTTCTTTTTTTTGCACATAAACAGGCCGGGCATCCAGATAAGATTTGGTTATACGGAAGGACTCTTCTATTTTCCAGAGGTTGTGATACGTGTGGTATACCTGTGAGGGTTCCATATCTAATTCAGATGTTACCAGGAGATTATACCCTGCGTATTTCAGATCCTCGTCAATCTTTGCCTGGTTGATTTCAATTACCGGTTTTTTACTTTTTCCATCTTTATCTGTATTTGTGATCTGTATGTATTTAACGGAATCTCCCAGATCCTCCCGTGCCATTTTTTTATAAGTGGTATAGTTGGTAGCTTTGTCAACCATTTTCATGATTTCAGCTTTTTGCTTCTGGGCAAGGGAAGGGTTATAGGAAACGATGCGTTTTTCTTTTACACGGAAAGAGATTACTTTTTCTTCACCGGTTTCGGGATTCAATTCCTTGAATTTATAAGAAAAAGTATCTACACAGGATTTTAAGCGGAATAGAAGTTTCCCGTTTTTATCCCGGTAATCCGTATAGACATTGGCATCATTTTCAAGAAGCAGCCATTGTTTTTCTTTTTCACTCAGTCCTTTTCCATGGACAGATTTTGAAAAAATGTATCCGTCCCTGGCTTCTATGACAGCAGCATAAATGTTCCTTGCACAGTTTAACCCTTTATCTGCAACCTGTACGGTTTTCCCGGTAACTTTATAACGCTCCTTCATTTCCTGTATGATTTTTCGGATGTACGGTTTCTCTGACTCATTTCCGGGATACATCTGCATGGCAAGCGGAACCAGGTCTGCATCCAGAAGCAGTGCCTGGCCAATGATCGGTTCATGCCTGTTTTCTTTGGAAGGCCCCTTTTGTTTATCTTCCTTTGGGAGGTCAATTTCAAAATAGTAGTTAGTGCAGTCAAAAAAAACACTGCTGAAATCCCGCCTGTAATGCTCTTCATAGCAGTGGTTGAACAGTTCAATATATTTTTTATAGGATTCCCCGATGAAAGCACAGCCATCATAAACCTGATCCTCGGAAATAGGAACGCTATGGTAAAGACGCGGGAAGACCGTAGATACTGTTTTGGATTTTGAACAGGGATAAAGGATCCGTGCATAGATCAGCTGTGCAATCATATCATAAAGGTTAAACTGGAACCGTTTTTGTAACGCAAGGATATCGACGGTCTCTTTTACGTTCAGTTCTGAAAGAAGAGAATCGACAAGGAAGTAACCAATGTTTTTTTCAAGCTGTGTGGCAAAGACCCGGGGACGGGTTTCATCGGCAACCGAGGCCGCGTGTTCCCTGTTTTTTTCCGCCACGTATTTTTGGTAATAAGAAACAGGGTCTGGGATCTCATCGGAGATAAGCTCTGAGACGTAACCAAAGCTTTCAATATTTCTTGAACGGGGCTGCTTTTTTTCTTTATCCCAGAAACTTTCATACATCTGGAGATAGAGCCCTTTTTTCTTTTTATCCTGCCGTAAATAG
>OGXL01002908.1_pt1 | contig 12192 bp, 17 predicted proteins | sample 1576311 | NCBI WGS metagenome assembly OGXL01 (sample SAMEA3541564, study PRJEB24748) | human gut metagenome | biome: human gut; feature: human-associated habitat; material: faeces | place: China | collected 2012 | reverse complement strand
ATGTGGCTGCCAATCTGCACCTTCCCTGCTGTAATCTTTCCGAGGATCTCCTCCGGGTAATACTGCCTTGCCCTGTCATAGGACTGATTTAAAAGGTCCGCTGTGTGGGTCAGCCAGAGTGTCTTCCTGTGCAGCCTGGCCGCCAGGGCAATCCCCATCTGCGTCTTCCCGGATCCACAGGGACTCTGCAGGATCCCGCAGCCGGCCTTTTGCATTGCATTTACAGCAAGGGTCTGATAATCATACAGAGGGACGATCCCAGGAAAGGAAATCTTCCCGTTGTCCGCCAGATCCTGCCGGATCTTCGTATCCTCCCGCAGGATATACTCCCGGATCCGTTTCCCGGTCCCGCAGGGGAGCGCCAGCACATTACCATCCACATAGTAGAGATACAGGACTTCCTCAGTGTTTCCTGTCCACAGACCCATCCGCTGCTTCTTGCTGTATTCCGGATTAGGGATCACCAGGTTCTCTCTGGCCCATCGCACCAGCTCCGGCACCGGGTCATGCACATATATCTCATTGCTTATCGTGACCTGCATCCTCTCACCTCTTATCCAGCCGGTCCCGACACTCAAACCAATGTGCTGCTGTCCGTCCGATCCGGTAGGCCTCCACTTTATTGATGCTGGCCTGCCCATTCTTCTGCAGGATCTCCAGCATTCTGCATGGGACCAGGACAATCAATTCCTCAAACTTCAGCACAAACATGCCCATCGTGTTCCCCGTCTCGCTCCAGAGCCTCATTGCGTTTTTCTGATTTTCCTCGATCCGGCTGAGCTGGAAGCGACCACTGGCACACTCCTTACAGTCGAATACATAGGCTATTCCGTTTCTGGCTGCAATCACATCAAAAGGCTGCCCGTTTGCGTTATCCTTCAGGCAATGTGCCCAGAAACCGTGATCCGCGAGCATCTGCGCCCATTCCCGTTCAAAGGCAGTTCCGCTGCTTTTATTGCTCATATTCCGACAGACTCCTTTCTATCTCCAGCGTAATGCGCCGGATCATCTTCATGTCATCTTTTATCCTTTGCTTTGAAGGCTCTCGCATGTTCCATAATCTGCCATATCTTTCATTTTCATGCTTTGCCTTCTCAACTTCTCTCTGGTATTCTTGAAAATAATCTATTTCATTTTCTGCATCATCCAGAAGCATGTGCATGAAACTAAATCGTTTCTCTTCTTTCATGTTTTCGTCCCTTTCCACGATTGTCTTACCATTTTCCGGTTCTGACTTACCCGGTTCTTACCAGAAAAATGCCTATAAAGCCAGTAAATACGCGGTGTCTTACCTTCTTACCAAAAAACCGTCCAAACAATCAAATATTTTAGTAACATTTTTCATAGTTAACATATTTTTCAGCAAAAATGTTGCAATCTATATATGTATGTTTACTGGTAAGACAGGTAAGATGGTAAGACAATATATTATAAAGCCCCATTTTAAGCCATTTCTTTGTCTTACCTTTTGTCTTACCATTTTTTGAGAGGTAAGACTTTTACTCAAAGGGAAGTTTCACTTCCGTATCCTCCAGGTCCATGAAGCCTTCCCCGTCTGTCTCCGGCTCCATCCGCAGCTTGATATAACTGGCCTTCATACCGTATACCCTGGTCTGGTGTACAAATTTTCCCTGCGAGTTTTTCACCAGGCGATCCTTGGCTGCCCACTTTTTGCTCACCGCCGCATAGTCGTAGCCGCTCTTTTCCAAAAAGTCGCACAGCACATCCTTATTGATCACGGCCACCGGAGGGATCTCCGGGTGGTCTTCATCGGCATCAATCCGGCCCCATACCTCCCCTTTGTTGCGCTGTTCATCTCCGTTGGGGTTCTGGAAGCGGATTGGGTTTTTTGCGATCCAGTTCAATACCATCTGATAGGACCTCTCTGAGACGTCCACCTCTTTTGCGCTGCGAAGATATTCCTTCACATCGGCCACCTGGAGAGGCGCCTCATCCGTAAAAATCTGGTCCACAAGGATATGGTCCGCCACCAGGATACAGGACATAGCCATAGCCTGTTTTTCCGTAGTATCCAGCTTGCACATGGCGTCAAAATATTTCTTGTACTCCTCCCGGAGTTTCCCATCGTCCGCCCCCTGCAGATACGTCACCAGCTTCTTCCCGGCATGTCCGTAATTCTCTGTCAGCAGGGAAACGGTATAGTTTCCGTCCTCAATGAGCTTCTCCTCCACCTCAATCTCTATGACACGGTTCTTGGAACCAGCCCGGCTGTTGGACTTTGTGATAGGTTCCTCCCCGGTAAACAAGTAGCTGTTATGCCAGGTCTTTGTCTCCTCCACGCCGCCGGATGCCCGGCCCCGGCCCCGGTCAATTCCTTCTGTGATCTGGTAGATCAGCTGGTCAAAATTGGTGGTCCATTTGTCCTTCATGGTCTGCAGCTCGTCTCCCGCGTAGGGCAATGAATAAAGGAAGGCGGACGTGCGCATGATCCCCACCTTGGTAGTGTTCATGGTCTTCACCAGCCCGCCCATCTTCGGATTGCCCCAGATAGACATAGCTGCCATGATGGCCACTGTCTTTCCTGTCCCGGACTCTCCGCTCCATACATGGAACACAAATGGCAGAATTCGAAGTGGTTCGATCAGTGCGCTGCCAAAGCTGGCGGCAAAGGCCAGCCGGTTGATCTTGTTTTTCCGCAGGCCGGCACAGTGCTCCTTCCAGACGGCAAAACTCCCGCTCTCACGGATATTTCGGAAGATGGGATCATACTCCTTGTCCCCGTCATAGACGATATCGTCCGCATAGGGCATAAACTCTGCCCCGCACCAGCCCAGCCGGTTGATGGAACGCTTCGGTTCCAGCTTGGCCGGGTTCATGCCGATGCAGTCATTTATGTACCGCACCAGGAATTTTGCATTCTCACTGGTCACATCAATGCCGATCTTACTCAGTACCTTCACGATGCTGGTGTGATCCGCACACACTTCCCGGTTGACCGTCACCTGGTTCCAGGCGCCGTATTTAAAATAGGCAATCTTTACCCTTTCCTCTCCCGTATCCACGTTTTTGAGGATCTCAATGGGAAGGATCGGGTGCATACAGGCTGTAATCTGCACGGGCATCCCACGTCCATCAAACTTCTGCATAGTCACGCCCAGATCCGTGGCACGCCAGGCCCCACACTGGAGCTCTTCTGGCTGCCCTGTGAACTGAGTTGTATTTCCATGCTCCATCATCCGCTGCTGGTAATCTACAAAAAAGGATTTCAGCACGTTGGTAAACTCTTTCGCCCGGCCCATCTCTCTGGCCTTATTTTTCAGCGCCTCCACAAACTGCGTGCGCTCCACGTGATCCTCAATCTCAAATATTTTATAAAAGACCTCATCCGGGAATGGCTCCGCCAGGCTAAGGTCTGTCATACCATCCAGCAATTCGTCTCTGGATTTCTCCAAGCCGTCTCACCGCCTCTCTGTCTGCAAAATATTCCTCGGGACATTCCCGTAAGCACTGCAGACGGTACTCTACAACAGGAAGCTCCTGCAGGGCCTCCTCAAAATGCCAGTCCATGCAATCAAGCGTCGCTTCTGTCAGCAGGAGCCAGTATCCTTTCAGGACAGAGTAGGCATCCTCCCGGAACCTTCTCAGCTCCTTTTCACGTTCCCGCTGCTTCTGCCGCTCCCGCTTTTCCTTATAGGTAAGGTCACTAATATGGATAGGAAGCGAAAAATCGTCAATCAGACGCTTACAGGCTTCCTCGTTTTTCAGCCCATACAGAAGAGCCACAAACTTGATCACATCCCCTCCCTTCTGACACACCCAGCAATAGAATCCTTTGTCATCCGGATAAATCTTCATGCTTGGATGTGTGTCGTTATGGAAGGGGCAGAGGCAGGTTCCATCCCGCTTGACTTTGCAGCCATAGTGTTCCGCCACCTGCCTCATGCTCAGTCTCTGCTTCACTTCCTCATAGTCTTCCTTACATAAATGGCAACTCTTCATCGATACCGTCCGGAATATTCATAAATCCATCCTCGCTTGCTGCGCCCTGCTGTGGTGCTGGTGCGCTTGCTGCAGGCACATCATCCAGCAGCTTGTCCTCTGGCACTTTGGCATCCTTCAGGCCGTCAATGCTGCGGATCTGCACAATCTTTGTAGCCATGCGCTTCTCTCCGTCCGCGGTCAGAAATTCCTCACGGCCCATAACGGCTCCGAATTTCTTTCCCACAAGCGTCTTCTCGTTCCCTTGAGTTCCCCACGGGAAGTGAAAGCCCTGGTTGGACCGCTCCACACTGGTCATCAGGCCCTTGAAGAATGGCAGGCTGTTGTGATCCATGTACTGCCTGTGGACGCCCTTATACTTGGCGTTCTGGTTAGTCGCCTTTTCCGCATTGTACTGTTTCTGATAAAATCCTTTGTGCTCTCCGTCTGCAATGTCAAACTGTATGACAAAACGGTCATGTCCGTTATATTCCTCCTGCTTGGCGCCCAGGATCTCACACACATAAAGTCCTGCCGGCAGCTGCATAAATTCACCGGTATAGGCCGGCGCCTCATCATATCCCTGTGGCTTCGTGATCATTTATTTTTCCTCTCTTTCTCTGTTTTTCGGGTTCTCTATCCCGTAATACTCCCGGATCGTGTTGTCCACGTACAGGAGATCATTGTCGATTTCAATTTCCGGGAACATGTCATCTGGAGACTTGCTCACAGCCCCGTCCCTGGACTGGGTGACAAATACATATCGCTCTCCCTTTACCGCCCGGAGCACAACGGTGAACATCCCCTCCAGGCAGACTTTTTCGTCAAGGAGTTTCCCTATGGTTTTGGGCTTGATATCCCCGAACTCATTGGTATCCTCGTGCATCATGATGTAGACGATCCTGTCCTCCGGCGCTTCTGCCACAGACTGGACCAGACGGTAGAAATCATCCGCCAGCTGGTTATACAGTCCAAAGACCGCATTTCCTTTCCCCGTAGTGCTGTGTCCATCCATAAACTGCCCCGTGATCAGGTAGCCTGCGTCATCGATCACAATAGACTTCGGCCACTGGGGGCTCTTAATGGCTGCCTTGATCTTCCCGTAGTCACTGCAGACATTTCCCGGGAGCTTCCCCCGGAAGGGAAGCGGCTTGTTGAGGACTCGGATCACACCAAAATCCTTTCCTACGCAGGACTTCATGCTCCGGCTCTTTCCGGACCCGGATTTCCCGATGATCAATACTGGTACTCCCATTACAGACGCACCTCCTCGTACTCCAGGCCTGCAAGGACCTCCAGGACAGGCAGACCGGCCTCTGACACATCGCCCCGGCATACCGCCAATGCTGCGTTTTCGTTCTTCCAGATCAGAACGTCCCCTCTGTCTGTCCGCGCACACGGTCCCATAGGGTATCCGTCAGTCTCCAGTTCCCGGAGATCGATGATATCATACCCATCACTGGGGACGGGGATTATACCGCCGGATTCCCGGCACTGAAACAGACGGTAACTCCTCCACTTTGTATCATAAACAACCGGTGTGGCTACAAACGGCATCTTTGCCTCCTGGTATCTCTCCGGCAGGTTCAGGTAGGGATTGTCAGACACTTCGTACTGACTCACCTCATCCTTTTTCGCTCGAAACACATGTCCGGCTCCCGGCAGCTCCCCGACATGCTCCATAATTGCCGCCTTCAGCCAGTTGGGCACATATCCGTCCTGCGTCCAGGTTGTCCAATCTCCACTGGATAGCACCAGTCCTCCGTAAACTCGGCCCACCACTAATCCGTTACGCTGATAGGCTGACTTGATCCACTTCTTAAACATGGTCTTATTCAAAAACATCCTATTTCCTCCTGTATTCGTTCTTGCATTTCTTGACCGCTTCCAATACCAGCTCCAGGCAGATCTCACACTCATGGTATGTAGGGCTGTAAATATACTTCCCGTTTGTCAGCTGCTCGGCTATGCTTCCGGCAGCCTTGACAATCTGTCCCATCCGGTACGGCGCGATCCCCTGCACTCTCTTCTCATCCATAGGCAGTTACCGGATATTCAAGTGCCGGCCATAGGGCTCCAGGTGCGCCCAGTCAACGGTCTTCTCTTTGAGGAGTTCCCTGACGGCGTCATTGTTCACCTTGGGCGGCTGGGGTATCAGGTACTTTCCGGGGATCTCATCCAGGTTGTCCGTGATGGAAAGAGGCTGCTTTCCGCCATTCTTGGCCACGGAAAAGCTGAACAGGTCCGTCTTAAACTTGGTCTTCCCGATAAACTCCAGATTGGCCTGCAGGTTATCCTTCAGCCTCTGGATATGGTTCTCGGTAGACTTGCGCCGCTGATACAGCCGCTCCTCTTCCGCCTTCAGCACATCAACGCTGGCCTGCAGGTTCCAGATCATCTTGGCGTAGTTGTCAGCCTTGTCCTCAATCTCTCCTTCGATGCTCTCCAGGGTGTCAAAGATCACCTGCTCATCTGTCTCTCCGTCCTCCATCATGTTAAAAACAGCATCCCACTGTTCTGTAAGTTCATATAATTTCATTTACAAAATCCTCACTTTCGGTTAAAATAAAAATGTGTAATTATCCGGGCGCCCGAGCTTGCCGGCTCATGTGGGCGCTCTTCCTATGTTCTTTCCCACAGGACTTCGCCGTGGTTATCCAGGATATCGTCTATGGTCCAGGCCATGTTTGACGGGGCGCATACCTTCATGATGTCAAATTCTGTATGGTTGTCAATGTTCCGAAGATCATCTGTGTAGTCTACGAGATCCAGATACCCGTAAACATCCACCAGTTTCCCGTCATACGCCAGATACCAGTCTCCATCTCTGGTCTGCACAGTCATGCCTGTCACCAGATCCGCTTTTATCATTGTCCTCACCTCCTCTACCATCCCAGCAGCCATATGGCCGCCCCTGTAATTGCTGTCATCAGCATCGGCCCCCAGACCGGGATCAATCCCAGGAATATATTCCAGGCATCCACGGACAGTCCGTAGAGCGCTTCTCTCAGCTGGGCCCTGCGGCGGTGCCGCTTGATCTTTTCCTTCCTCATCTGTCCGGTCCCTCCCTAATAAAATCAAGTATCTGCTCATCTGTAACCCGTCCTGTCTGTCGCAGTATCCGCAGCTCTCTCAGTGTCGCAAATTCCGGCCGCCTCTTCCTGTCATACAGACAACTCTCGCTTATTCCCAGAACCTTACACAACTTCTTGGTTGGAGTATCGACCAATACATGACTCATGGTTCGCCTGTACCGGTCATCCAACACCTGTGTGCCGAGATTGACTTTTGGCATCTATTTCACCTCCTCATCTGTCTGGAACAGATAATCATGCTGCGCCTCCAAGAAATTTATTGATAAAGTACTGCTGGCCTTTTCCGGTAACCTTCGTAGTTCTAGTAATCCTTGTGCTTCCGTCCGGATTGGCAATCGAGCTTTCCTTTATCTCAAACAGCCCCTGTTCTACATATCTCTGCATCGGCATGTTGTAATCTGATCCGCTTTTCATCAGATACCCGTTCTCTCGCATCCACTTAAAGAGACGTTTCTGGCCGATTTCGTGGCCATTCTGGCAGATAAGTTTTGCAAGCTGCCCGATCAAAATAGATTGCTTTGATGTAGCAACTGCATCAGCGAAAATCTCTTTGGGACGCATACGTTCAATCTGCGCATTTTTCTCTTCAATGGTTTTCTGCGCTTCCAGAACCGCCAAAGCCAGAAGTTCTTTTCCCTGCGGAGTCTGCATCTGATATCCGCCGGTCTTTCGGATTGTCGGAAGAACTTCGGATGTCACCCAGTGTTTAAAGCGTTTCGCTGACTCAAGCTTGCTCCCAAAGATAAGAGCATACAGTCCGGACTCATTGATTACCGCTAAATTTTGCCTTCCGGAAGGGGTGTCCATTTCGTTCATCCCTCGATCTTCTTCCAAGACATGGTCTCTCACTGCCTTCTGCGGATTTGTATAACCCAGCGCCGTTGCCACGTCCTTCCCTACAAACCACGGCTCATTGTCAATAGTTACTGTCCGGATTTCTCCGAACTCTTCGTTTTTGAAAATTTGTAATCCGTTCATGCGTTCTCCTTTTCTAGTATCTTTTAAAGTTACTCCTTGGCAAAAAAAATGGACATGGGATCATCGATGTGCAATTTATCAATCATTATCTGAATTTCATCGCTCCCAAATACGCCCGTTTTCATTTTCTCATAGAACGTTTTTGGCGTAATACCAATAAGATTGGCCACATCAGACTGAGTAAGTCCATTTTTTACTATGATGCCTTTAAGCTCATTTGTCTTAATCACTTTTTCACCTCCGTATCTTGTTAAGTTACTCTCAGTATATCACATATTTGTAACTTGTCAAGATATTTTTTATTGATTTTATAACGTTTTTGTGCTATGATTAAGTTACTTCAAATAGAAAGGGGGATTATACATGACAGTGGGTGAACGTATAAAAAAAGTTCGAGAAAAAACTGGTATGAGCCAAGTTGAATTTGCAGATAAAATCAATGTATCCAAACAAACATTATACAAATATGAGAATGATATAATAACAAATATCCCATCTGACAAGATTGAAGCAGCCGCTGAATTAGGGAATGTATCTCCCGCTTATCTCATGGGATGGGAAGATATAAATACGGAAGATAAATATAATATGGTTTCTTCTACCCATTCTGCGGAAATAGATAAATTTGCAAACTACCTATTTTTATCAGAACGAAACGGAATTAACGCTAGCAATAGAAATGAATATATTGAATTTATCATTGCAGAAAAAACATATGGGCTAAATGAAACAGGAAAAATGGAGGCATTAAAAAGAGTAGAGGAACTTACAGAAATTCCCAGGTATTCTTCCGAACTTCTTCTTAATGCTGCTCACGCACGTACAGATATAGATATTCCAGAAGACGCAGATACGTCCGAAGACGACATCATGGATGATGATAATTTCTAAGTCCGTTTTATTGGACATGCTTTATAGTACACTTTAAACTGGAGGTGTTGACTCATGGATTATGAAGCACTTTTAGTTGAAGCGGACGAAGAAGGGCTTATTGTAAAAGAAAAGCATTTAAAATATAATAACGGTCGGATTAAAGGAAATCGAATTGCTATTCGCAAAGATATTGAAACTACATCAGAAAAGAAATGCGTCCTGGCCGAAGAGCTCGGACACCACTACACTACCGTGGGGGATATCTTGGACATATCAGATGCTGGCAACCGGAAGCAGGAACGACAGGCCAGGCTATGGGGATATAATAAGCTGATCGGGCTGGCCGGTATAATCAAGGCCTTCGAAGCCGGATGCCAAGATCGATTTGAAGTAGCGGAATATCTGGGCGTAACAGATGAATATTTGTGTGAGTGTCTGGAAGCCTATCGCGACAAGTACGGTATTGGTACTACTGTAGATAATTATTATATTATGTTTATCCCGCATTTAGCTGTGGGGAAAGTGGTATGAACGCCAAGAGCGTTTATATATTCTCAATGTAAGGGTACGAAAGAGAGGAAAAGGGTATGAAAAAGAAAATCGTAACACTATTAATCGCAGGAACATTGGCACTGTCTATTACAGCATGCGGAGGATCTGGGGAAGACACTTCTTCTGCTGACAGTACCGAAAGCACTGAAGAGGCAGCTGAGGAAACTCCTGTTCCTGAGGAAGAGGTAACCTATCAGACAATCTTAGATGATTATACCAAACAGCTACAAGACGCAACCCCAGGGCTTGTGGAGGAATATAATACTGAAGCAGCTGCAGCTGCTGGAGACATCAATAAACTTGCCGAAATTTCCAATTCAAAAGTAGAGGAATTAGCTGTAATTTGTAATAATGGTGTCAGCGAAATGGCAGAACTAATGACTACTAATGGTGATGAATATTCAACATATGAAGAATGGGCAGGGAAACTCCAAGATGTATACATGACACAATCTCAGCAGATTACAGATGCATATATGAATTCTGCAACCGGGCAATAAAAGTTTTTTAGAGTTTTATACCACAAAAATCGCTCCGACGATTATATTTCTCAATGTAAGGATACTAAGGAAGAGAGGGAAACACTATGGAAGAAAACTCTGTAAAAGAAGAAGCTCAGCAACAGGCTTCTCAACCCAATGATGATGCGCATACTTTGCCGGACTATTTTCGGCAGCCTGATAATCCAAAACCGAAAAAGAATTTCTTTTCTTCGCATAAAAAAGCTATTGCCATTGTTTGCATAGTTGTTGTCTTTTTAGGTATCATCGGCTCTATGGGTGGAGTGCCACAAGATGAATATGACGAACTCGAGCAAAAATACGAAGATGTACAGGCACAATTAGACGAAGCAAATACCGCTTTAGAAAATAAGACTCGACAATATGATACATACAAAGAAAAAATGAGCAAATTCGAAGGAATGTCAGACGAAGAGATAGATGCTCTTATTGCCGAGGTGGAGCAAAAACTGGCCGAGCAGCAAGCTGCGGAAGAGCAGGCTGCCGCAGAAGAAGCTGCAAGGCAGCAAGCTATTGCCAGTGCAACTACTGAGCAGAAAAACGCTTTGGACAGTGCAAAAAGCTATCTTAGTGTTATGGCCTTTTCACATACAGGCCTTATTGAGCAGCTGGAATATGAAGGATATTCCGCAGAGGCCGCTACTTATGCTGCTGACAACTGCGGAGCTGATTGGAATGCTCAAGCTGCAGCAATGGCTCAATCCTATATGGATACAATGTCATTTTCACGACAGGGACTCATTGATCAGCTTGTTTTCGAAGGATTTTCACAAGAGCAGGCTGAATACGGTGTCTCCGCTGTAGGTTACTAAAATTCTTAAAATAAAAACCGCCCCGGTGCGCCAACACCGGGACGGGAATACACACCCGAAGATGTGCACATCTGGAACAAAAATATTGTATCATCTTCGGTGACAGGTGGCAAGAGACCATCTGTTATTTTTATACAAAAGGAGATGATTGTATGCCAACAGCAAAGAAACTGCCTTCTGGCTCGTGGCGCTGCCAGGTATATTCCCATACAGAGGAAATACCGCAAAAAGATGGGAGCATTAAAAGAAAGCGCATATACAAATCTTTTACATGTTCCATTCAAGGTCCTGCGGGAAAAAGGAAATGTGAACAGATGGCAACAGCCTGGGCGGCTGACAAGGAAACAAATACAAAAATATCCATAGCCTTCGGAGATGCGATGGACGAATATATCACTTTCAGAGAACACGTGCTGTCCCCTCGGACGATCATGGATTACAAATGTATAAGGGATAATTATGCACAGGATCTTATGCCCATAGCCATCGACAGGATCACGCAGGAGGACGTACAGCGGGCGATAAACAGAGAGGCGGTACATTTATCACCTAAGACAATCCGAAACATTCACGGACTGATTTCCGCCGTTCTGAGGGCATACCGACCAGAGTTTGCGCTTAACACCTCTCTCCCCAAGAAGAAAAAAGTGGAATTGTACATTCCTTCAGACCAGGATGTCAAAAAACTGCTCGACACCGTTGCCGGAACAGAAATGGAGCTTCCAATCCTTCTCGCAGCATTCGGGCCTATGCGCAGAGGAGAGATTTGTGCATTGCGTGCAGAAGATATCCAGGGCTCTCTGGTCCATGTTCAACGGAATATGGTTCGGACAACCGACAATACCTGGATCGAGAAGGAACCGAAATCATATGCCGGAAACCGGTATATAGACTTTCCCGAGTTCGTAGCTGACAAGTTCAAAGGGAAGAAAGGCCGCATCGTAGAACTCAATCCAAACCAGATCACCGATAAATTCAAGTACGTCCTCAAAAGAGCAGGCCTGCCACACTTCCGCTTCCACGATCTCAGGCATTACTCGGCAAGTATCCAGCATGCCATCGGAGTTCCGGATGCCTATATAATGCAGCGGGGTGGATGGGGAAATGACGGTGTACTGAAAGCAGTATACAGACATGCAATGGAAGAAAAATCAAAAGAAATGTCAAACCTGGCAAACTCACATTTTGAAAGTATATGCAACACGAAATACAACACAAAAAAATAAAACCCTTGAAAAATCAAGGGTTTTTCAATGCCGCAGACCGGAATCGAACCGGTACGGGAGGTTAGTCCCGCAGGATTTTAAGTCCTGTGCGTCTGCCAGTTCCGCCACTGCGGCATATCTCATATGGAATTCTTGAGATGAATGGGGCCTATAGGGCTCGAACCTATGACCCTCTGCTTGTAAGGCAGATGCTCTC
>OGXL01002903.1_pt1 | contig 12213 bp, 16 predicted proteins | sample 1576311 | NCBI WGS metagenome assembly OGXL01 (sample SAMEA3541564, study PRJEB24748) | human gut metagenome | biome: human gut; feature: human-associated habitat; material: faeces | place: China | collected 2012 | reverse complement strand
TTGCCTGCATTCACCTGTGCGCAGGTATCAGATGGTGAAAGACCGACAGCAAGAGCATTCCAAGGAGCAAGACAAGTCCACGTATCTTTATAGCCAAAATATAACGGTTGAACTCCCGAAGCCTTGATTGTTTCGCAAAGTTCTGTAAACTCCGTCCATGTCTGCGGTATTTTCCAACCGTTTTTCTCGAACATATCCTTGTTGTAAAGGATACCTGCCGCATTTGCTACATAGGGCAATGCGTACACACCGTCCGTAGGAATAAACTCAAGCTCGTCCTCAATATCCATATAAGCCTGCTTAATATCGGATACACCCTCAAAATCTGATATATCCATAAACATATCGGCGTCAAGGAAATTTGAGTAGTTAATATCTCCGCCTATTCCAACAATGTCAGGATAATCCTCACGAATAAAGCGTGTCTTTAATATAGTCATTGCTTCATTCGGAGATTGAATTGTGAGGTGGATATTGTCGTGAGTATTATTGAAGCCTTCCTCAATTTTCTCAAACGCAGCAACCGCCTCTGGTTTGTACTGTACAAGCTCAACTTCGATTTTATCTGTACCTTCTGAATTACAACCGCTCAACATCAGCGAGGACAGCATAGCAACTATCAAAAATGAACTCAACAGTTTTTTTGTCTTTCTCATAGCATTTCCTCCTTTAATTTTCATATTAATCTGTATCTTTTGTATAAATTGTACCAATTTTTTCGCATACGGTAAATATCAAATTGCAACATAATTATGTAAAAAATCTGCAATTATGTCCGTTTTTATAATATATAAGTTGCATTTTGGCATATTTTATGGTATATTTAGCATAAATAAAATATAACGAGGTTAATAAATCATATGCAACATTTTGAATTTAAGGTATTTCCACAGAATAATTATATGGATCTTACCCTAATACAGTTTGGCAGAGAGATCTGCAAGGGCGGCTATTCCTTTGGTCCGGCTGCAAGAAACCACTATCTTTTTCATTTCGTAATATCAGGTAAGGGCACTCTGTATGCAAATAATTCATCAGGCACAACCGATGTCTATAAAATAAATGCCAACGAAGGCTTTATGCTCTTCCCGGGTCAGGTATCTACATATATAGCCGATAACGACGAGCCTTGGGAATATATCTGGCTGGAATTTGACGGATTTCAGGCAAAAGCTGCTATCAATGCAACCGGATTATCGCAGGACAAGCCTATATACCATCCGTTATCAATTGAGTTGCGTGAACTCGCATTAGACGAAATGATTTACATTATTGAGCACAAGGAAGCTGCTCCTCTGCATCTTATGGGGCATCTTTATTTGTTTCTTGATTACCTGACTCGCTCTGCAGTAACAAGCCAATCGCAAAACAAAAGAAAGAATAATTCGAGTCATTATTATATCAGTGAAGCAATCAATTTTATTGAGCTGAATTATCAAAAAGATATTACTGTTGAAGACATTGCTGAAAACTGCGGACTTAACAGAAACTATTTTGGAAAGAAGTTTAAAGAAGAATTCGGAAAAACACCGCAGGAATTTCTTATGCGCTTCCGAATGACTAAGGCAACCGAGCTTTTGGAACACTCCCAACTTTCAATCGGAGAAATAAGCTGTGCTGTGGGATATAACGACCCGCTCCACTTCTCCAGAGCATTTAAAAACACATACGGCATTTCACCCCGTCAATGGCGTGATAAATACAGCTCTGATTAATTAAACAAAGCATAGTTCAGACACCGCTGAACATAAAATCTCGTTGGCAGTCTTTTATAATATTTTCACCGAATTGGTGTAATCATCCTCTCATACTTCTGCCACGTTTACGCCGCAGAGTTCGGACAGTATTAAACTTTGCTTTGTGTGGCAAGCTCGTCTGCTCTGCATATGCCTTATATGTGATTTCTGTTCATTAGACCGAGAGTTTGCATTAGGTTTACTTCATACTCCACCTCCCGATGGACACACTTGCCCTCATCTAACAGTTCCTACTGCCAAGCCTGAAGTGGACTTTCACCACCAAGTCACTGCCCATTACGGGCAAACAAAAAAAATGCCCGTTGGAGAAATCAATCTCCGACGGGCATAAATGATTTAAATATATTCAGTTAAATTTTTGTTGCGTAGTCAAGCGCAACCCAGCCTGCACCGGATTTCAGTTTGCCCCAGACTTTTGCAGAGCCTGTGCCTTGTTTTGTTTCAACAACGGTAAAGACTCCCTTGCCTGTTGCGGCATAGTTTGCGCCGTGGCCTTTGCGGATATTCAAATCTGAAATTGAAATCTGCACCTTGAATGAGCTTGTGGTATTCGTGGTTTTTGATGTGTAAGGAAGACACCTATATTGCTGAACGCCTTTATCAGGATCTGCATAACCGTTCTAAATAAATCTAAGTCCGAGCAAGGTGCACCATGTGTTCAGACTTTCGGTTTTCCTTACCGACATCGCGTATAATGAAAGGCAGATCTTTCGTAAAGGTTGATAGATTTGCATAAACTTTTATAGCAAAATCATCTTCCACACGATTACCTATCTTTCACACAAATACCCATCTTTCACACGAATACTTTTAAATAATTATATTCAAAAGTCATTATGAACGCAAAAACACCTCGGCAGAAAGTCAATCTGCCGAGGTGTTGTCATTTGTATTCGTGTGGAAGAAGTCAGAAAAGGCTTGAATACAAGCACTTTAAAAAAAAGTCACGACTGCATATGCAATCGTGACTTAGGTGGTGGAGATGATTCGGACACGGAAAAACTCACACTCTTAAAACATTTTCTTTTAAGGAATAAAAATAAGATTTCTTAGTGTATAAAGTAAATGCTTTATATAAATGCTATAAATCATACTCTATACTACTATCCAATCTCGGCAACAAAAACAATATTGCAAGACAGTTAAAACTGTAAAACACAACACTACACGCTTTATGCGTGTTGCGGTGTTTTGGCTTGCAATAAGGTTTTTGTTGCCGAGTCGTTTTTATATTGATGTACTCTTACAATGATTTATATAAAGTACAAAGAATTTTAAAAATATATAGATTTGGTAAAATTAAATAAATATTCCAATAGTACTGATTTACTTTAATTTAATAACAGCAAGCTTTTTCCCTATTTGGGGAATTTTACAAGGAACAAGACAAGGTCAGTATAACTCTATACTATTCCATAGCATTATAATATAATTTGAGAGGAGATGTCGAAATGCAAGGAGTGATATTTGAAATGGATGTAAGTAATATTAAGTGTGAATATCTAAACGGAGCATATAGTGAACTTGCTAATCTGTTAGGTATTGAAGCAGTCTTGAAAATACATTCAGCATACAGAGGTCAGCAAATCACTTTTCCTGTGCAACTATTTAGTAAAGAATTTTTAAAAAAGCAAATTGTTGATGAATACAACGGATATAATATCAAACAGCTTGCTACTAAATACGGATACAGTGAAAAATGGGTACGACAAATTTTAAAAGAACACATTGACAAGCAAAAGTCTGATTAAAGAGGTGATTTTATGCCAGATAACACAAAAAATAAAAGTAGTATCGTTATTTTGATTATCATAGCATTAGTAATTTTCGGTGTGCTTGGATATGGTATATATCAAAATTACCCTAAAAGCAAAAATAGTACACCAGATGAAATACATACTACACAAATTGCAACTACTCAAGTACAAACAACTATGCAGAATACCACTGTAGTTCCGACAACAATAGTGCCGACTACTGCAGAGCCTACAAAAGTTGCTCCTACAACAATAGAAGTAACAACTGTTCAACCTACCACCAAAGCCGAAATCAATAAAGAAGATGTATATCAAGCCTATCTTGAAACAATTAATTCAAACGAAATAGAAGGCTATTACATTTATGATGTTAATCACGACGGTATATCAGAACTTATTATTAGCATTGGAGATAATTTATCAAAACTTCATTACGATTTTTATACTTACGATGATAATAAGGGACTTTACTATGTAGGTACAATTAATAGCAGTAGAGTTTTTTATGAATCTTATGAGGGTTCTTTAAAAACATTTTGGGCAAAACAAGGCTCATATTGTTTTGCAGAAGTCGAACTTAATAATGGAAGAATTAATGAAAATATCATTATTAACGATTATACATCAGGTGCTTATCCTGATATTGACGGTGTTAAATTAACTGAATCAAGTCCTTATGACACCAATCTTTTAGCTAATGAATTTAATTAATAAAAAGGAGAATATAAATGGACAAAATAAATTCTAATACAATCATAAAAAATCTTACAGGCATATTATGCGGTACAATTATCATATCTCTGCTATTTCCTTTTGTTTCAATAGGAGCTTCAGCAAATGCAGGAGGTATGGGAGAAGCAGAAGAAAGTACTGTATTAAATGGGTTTCAAATAATTACGGATGGTGGATTCTTAGGAATACTACTTATTGTCTGCCCTATTGCTATACTTATTGCTAATTACTTACCACAACTTCAAAAATATAAAAAGATTGTATCACTTGCTTTATCTGTTGTTGGTATTATAATGATGTTTTTAGTATCAGGTAATATATCTGCTGGTGCAAATGCAGGTGGTGAAGCAGTAGGTCAAATGACAGGAGGTTCAGTATCAGTAGAAATGAAAACCAACTATTTATTAGGTTTTTGGCTTATGCTCATATTCTTTATCGGAATAGTTATTTTATCAGCTATACAGTTTTTCAATCTCAAAGGAAATAAAGTTTTTGACGCAGTAAATAATGGCACTTCTGACGAAAATGCACCTGAAATAAATTTACAAAAGATTGCAAATATAGCTAAAAGCAAAACAAATTCATCTACAGAAAATGCAAAAAGCAGTTCAAATGATTCGCAAAGAAATACAAGTATTATTAATGAGTCTTCAACACCACAAAGTAACATTAATTACATATCAATGAATGCAACTGACAGTAATAGCTACACATCAAGCGTATCTCAATCAAATCTTCCCATAAATCAAACAAATGCAGAAAAAGAAAATCCAGAAAAAATAATGGAATTGATTAAAAAGCTTTTTGATATGAAAGAATCGGGAATTTTGACTGACGAAGAATTCAATATAAAAAAGCAAGAATTATTAAATAAAATGTAATATAAAATGAGGTAAGTACATATGAAAAACGGTTTTGTCTTTATAAAATTAATGGTATTCTTTCTTATAATTGCAGGTATTAGCTTTGGACTGTATTATTTTCTTAAAATGCCAATGTTATTCTATACTTGTGATGGATGTATAATTATTGCAGCTATATTCTTTATTGCATGGTTATTCAGACTTTTCTTTAAGAAAGATATTGACCGTAGCTTAAGTAGTGTTGATACAACAAAATGGAATTGTAACTACTGTGGAACGGAGAATCCAACAGAAGCAAGATTCTGCACAAATTGCGGCAAAGAACATTTACAAGAGGTGAATATAAATGACAAGTAAGGTATCACGCAATGCCAAACAATGTGTTACCTGTGAATATTGGAGAGGTCGCAGTGTTGAAGTTGATACACCTAATTTCATAATATGTGACCCAAAAGAGCGTGCTAAATGCAATCAAACTGGCTTTATTAAAGCTGTTTGGCAATCTTGCAGTAAACATCAGAAAAGGCATAATCTTTAATTTAATAGTTTTTTATGTACTCGCCAATTTATTGGTGGGTGCATTTTTATATAAAAAACAAGAAAGGAGCGAACAATGGAAGCACTTTGGTTTGTACTTGGTTTTGCGGTAACAACAACCGTTGTACTCGCAACAGAAAAACTCATCATAAAAAATTAATTTGGAGGAAAAAATATGTTTGGACTTATTATGGCACTTACAACAAAAGTAGCGGTAGAAATGTTTGCAACAGGTGCAGGAACGGCTATTACACTTCTCTGCACAGGTACAAAGCTAAGGAAAAGAAAATGATTGAAATATTTACACCTGATGATATATTAAAAATCAAGGACTGTTACATTGCCAAGTATATCAAAAATCTTTTCACAAATCTTCTGACACAAACCTCTGATTGTTCGCTTGAAACAGTCGGAGGTATTTTTTATGTTGAAAATGAAAAAGACTTTGACGATTACAAAAGTTTTGGTTTATCCTCAAAAATAACAGAAAGCAGATTTGAATGGATTGACTTGATAGGCAATGATTTTCTTGACGGATGCATAGTCCTTGACAATGACAGGGCGATAAATATCATCGGAAAAGCTTACTATTTCAGAAAAGGAGTATTAAATTATGAGCCTGACAAACACAGTTGAAGCAATCAGTACAGTAAAAACAACAGCGGTCTTTTCCAAAAACAGGAAAGACCGCTATTTATTAAAAATCGAGTGGGATAATAACAAAAAATCACTTACAATAATAATGACATTTCCCTCATCAGCAGATGAATTGACTTTAGACCAAACAACAATGCTTGTTAGGAACGAAGCAATAAAGAATGATTTTGGTTCAGTTTCAATAGTTAATGTATTTTCAGGTATTAATAATGAAGCACCAAAGATTGACAAGACAAACACTTCTATTGTGATGAGAAAATGCGAAAATGCAGATGTAATAATAGTTGCATATGGCAGAAGCACAAGCTTTGAGGAAGAAAAGAAGGCTTTTCTCAATGCTTTGACAGAAGACTATAATGACAAACTGCACACAATCATTGACTCAAAAGGCTTGATGTTCTCGCACCCTCTCTCACCCTTTGCACACCAGTGGAACATTCAGAAATTGGATTTGAAAAGATGATTGCATTGCCTTGAAATTTTCTCTTTGTGTGCGACTGTGCATTGATTGAAAAAACGGGATTTCGGGGAAGAAGATTTTTCAAAAGGACTCTCAAAGTGAAAAATCTCCCGAAATTCCATCCACATTTTCGGTCTGCCCCGAAAAAGCCTTTTTTCTCTTTTGGAATTTTGTCTGACAAAATCTCCGTCAATTTGCTCAAACAATGTTTTTTATTTTTTTGCCAAAAACAACCTCTGTCAGAATTTTTCAGAAACTTTTGAGGAAGACTTTCAAGGGCAAAAATCTCCGCCACAACAATTCAGCAGTTAAATAGCAATAATACACAATTTGTTCATATCCACAGTTATTTTTTAAAGCATTGACAACAAAAAAATTCGAGTCTATAATAGCAATACCGAATAAATAGGAGGTGTTATTATGCAAAATAATATAAATTCAAACGATTACATAAAAGAAAAAATTTCTTTGAGTAAAAAGTTCCAAAGAATTGATATTTCAGAAGAAGAATATCAGAAAATTATCAGTACCATAAAATCACATTACATTGTCGATAAGGAAAATAACTTCATCGGTGTTGTTAAGAAGAATAAATATTCTTACGAAATCCGATACATAATGACCTATTGCAAGGTATTGCGAAAAATTATTGATATAGGTACAAAACAAATAAAGATTAAATATGAATACCACAACGGTATTGAAATTGATACTGTAAAACTTGACGGTGAATCTCTGTCAAAGTTTGGTTTAAAAACACTCTTTTCATATGGTGTTAGATTCAATGAAACCGATATTGATGAAGTAAACAAGTATCTTATGAATACCGATATGAAAGCTGAAATTGTATATGGCTACTCTAAGCTTGGCTGGGATAAAATTGACAATAATCTTGTATTCAGATATAACCATCTAATTGCCAATGAACAACTAAGTAAAGAATACATATACAACGGCAGTCTTTGTCTGAACCATAAAGGTACATTAGACGAGTGGTGCAATATGATTCAAAATGAAGTATGCGGAAATATTCCAATGACCTATCTTTTAATGGCTTCTTTCTCTTCCCCATTGCTTTCAATGTTGAATTATACACACGATTTTGGTTCTGTACTATTCTGTCTTTGCAACAGTTCAAGCAAAGGAAAAAGTACAACTGCAATGCTTTGTGCAAGTATTTATTCTTCCCCTGTGCTGAATAAAGGTGTGGCAATAAGCTTTAACGGAACAGAAAATGCACTGCAAGAGTTTTTAAGTCAAATAAATGGTCTTAGTGTAGTATTTGATGAACTCGGTGCTTCTACAATATCTAACCTTGAAAGAGTTTTATATAGCTTTTGTTTAGGCAGAAGTAAGCTAAGACTAAACGGTGATGCTTCACTTCAAGATGTTAAAGAATTTTCTTCTGTGATATTCACTACATCAGAAATAAGCTTTATAAGCGAGAAATCTATTGACTGAATAAAAACCCGTGTATTTCAGATTGAAGATACTCTTACAAAAAATGCTCAAAATTCAGACAATATTAAGAATGTTGTAATGCAAAACTATGGTGTTGCAGGTAATGAGTATTTACAAATGCTTGTAAACAAAGGTCAAGAAATAATCGAAGCCGACTATCAGAAATATAAAGATATGCTCATAAAGAACAGCAAAGAACTTGATGAGAAATTACAAGTCAAAGGCTCAAATATTTTGACCGATAGTACTTTAGCTGCTTATGAACAAAAGAAAAGATTGACAGACAGAATATTATCAAAACTTGCTATAGTTGTTCAAGCGGCAGAATATGCAAAAGAATTATTCAATTTTAATATTGAAATATCTAATATGATAGATTATTCCTTGAATCTGACAAATGCAATAGAATCTGCTCAAACACCAGAAGATGAGTTATTGACAATAGTTCACGAAGATTTTGTAAAGAATATCAGAAAATACAAAATGAATTATCCTTTTGCTTTAAAAATATTTGGTAAAAGAAAAGCGGAAGCGATTGATTATAACTCAATAAATATCGGCTATGTCGGACTGATAAGAATTAGTGCAAGCGACAATTATTATGAAATTTGTGTAGCTAAAAATTATTTTGAACAGTTGATGAAAAATAATCAAATATCAGATTTTCGCAAAAGGCTTAAAAATCTAAGAGCATCTGGCATACTTGTAGCAGAAAAAGACAGACTTGTAGCGAGAGAAAAAATCATTGAAATAATTGACCTAAAGGTATATATATTCAGATTTCTTTTTGACGACAAAATGGTGTCGCTTCATAATGCGTGTGAAGAAACATACTTCGACAAAATAGAAAATTCGGATAATATAGACTTTTTATCAGATGATGAAGTACAAAACATAGAAGAATGTATTTGAGGTGAATGATTATGCCAACTTTTGATTTTATTCCCAAAAGAAAATATGAATATATTGCTGACGGAACATACACAGGTACTCTGGATGATATATATTTCAGTCCCGATTGTCGTAACTGTTGGTTCACAATAAAGGTAGATACCATAGACAAAGGTTACTTTAACTGTATGTTCTCTAATATGGATATGGTTTTAAATAACTTCTGTTGTGAGTATGTTGACGATAATAACCGCTTTTGCAGTGATGAATTAGTAGGCAAAAAAATTAAATTTTCCGTAAGTCAGAGAAAATACGGCAACAAAACTGTTTCTAAGATAACATCAATAAATATTATTTCTAATAAAGAATAATTATATATTCATTAAATAAAAAATCCCTACTTGCAGTATTATATATACGCAAAAATAATCATCAGGTTTTATTGTAAATGATTATTAGTGGTTTGGTATAAGAGTTGTGTAATACGGGATACACAAGCCAAGCATATAGAGTTTTACTCTATTTTAATCTCTTGATATAAAAATATTAGGAGGTTTTAGTATGAAAGAAACATTAGTGTGTTGCAGTATACTCCGAAATCTTTTGCTTAAGCAGGATTATGACAAGAGTATAGATAAAACTGAACATACAGATAATTGCATTTCTTCTGATTTCTACAATGCTTTAGTAGATTTACTGATAGAAATGGTTGATATAGATATAAAATAAATCATAAATTTTGAAAATCATCTGTGCAGTTGCTTTTCAGTGACTGCACTTTATTAAATTTTAAATATATATTATATACTTGAATAATACTTGAGGAGTGATAATAATGAATGAAACAATAAAAGTAGTCGGATATGCACGATTTTCTTCTTCAATGCAAAGAGAGGAGTCCATAACAGCTCAAAAAAGATATATGATGATGTATGCTAAAAGAAACAATATGGAAGTTATTGATTGGTATTGTGATGAAGCAAAATCAGCAAAAACAGTCAACAGACCTGAATTTCAGAGAATGATAAATGACGCAAAGAACAATCCTGAATTTAAGGCGGTATTGGTACATAAAACAGACAGATTTTCAAGAAATTTGAGTGACAGTATTCAATATAAAAAAATTCTTGAAGAATACGGTGTGCAAGTCATATTTGTTAATGAGCGTTTTGAAGATAATCCCGAAAGTCATTTATTGTATCATATAATGGGTTCGGTCAATCAGTTCTACAATGAAAATCTTGCGAGAGAAGTAATGAAAGGACTGAAAAAAAATGCTTATCAATGCAAATTTACTGGTGGCAGACCACCTTTAGGATATGATGTTGACAAAGACCTTAAGCTTGTCATAAATGAAAAGGAAGCCGAAGCAGTTAGATTGATATTTGGAATGTCTGCCGAGGGATACGGCTACGGAGAAACAATAGACAAGCTGAATATTCTCGGATACAAAACTAAAAAAGGATTGCCTTTTGTCAAAAACAGTCTGTATGAAATACTCAAAAATGAAAAATACAAAGGTACATATATTTTTAACCGAAATTGCTCTGCAAATAGTTTGAATAAAAGAAATAATCACAGAAAAAAACCTGAAAGTGAAATCATAAGAATTGAAGGCGGATGTCCTGCAATAGTTTCATCTGGCTTATGGCACAGAGCAAATGCAGTTAAAAAAGCAACTCGAAGTAGCTATACAAATGCAAGAAACACTTATTTACTTACAGGCTTAATATATTGCGGCGAATGTGGAGCAAAATTTCACGGAAATATAAGATACAATAAGAATAATACAAACTTAGTATATCGATGTAGTGGCAGAGTAAATAAAAGAAATTGCGAAGCCAAAGAAATAAGATGTGAATATCTTGACAGTTTTGTTATAGATAAGTTTGTGGAATTTTTCTTTAATGACGATAATATTAAAGAAATAACAAAGCAATTAAATGAACAATACAGCAAGGCTTGCGTATCCGATTTAGAATATAACGAAGCAAAAGCAACCATAAAAATACTTGAAAAAAGCAGAAATAATCTTGTAGAAGCAATCGAGCAAACAGGAGTAAACCCTACAATTTCAGATAAAATCAAGGCATATGAGGAACAAATCGCCAAGACTTCAGATTTTATTAAAAAGTACGAAAAGCAAAAAATTGACAGAGCAATAACAGAAGATGAAGTGCGAGAGCAAATAAATCATCTCAAAGACTATTTCTACAATCCTAAGAATATTACAAGGACAAAGTTTGTTCTCTCACAATATATAGAAAGAATTGACATCACAAACGAGAATGTGCAAGTTAAATTCAAGGTATCAATGACCCTATCAGATAAAACTGATGGGGATTTTTATTGTGTTCATACCGAAAGGATAAAAAGAAAACATCTTTTGAATTACATATGTAAAAAAATTGATTTTGAAGAATGGAACATAGAAAAACTTAGTAATACTGACTCGGAACATAAAAAAGGAGCATAGAAAAAAGGGACTTATTTGGTGGCGACTGACCGTATACATACTCACAATACTAAAAATGCGATTGGAATGGGAAATTTTTATATGTGGTGAGTTATTCTGTGTACGGTTGCATAATTTATATTGTGTTGTTTTATACTTCATAAATGATTCTTGTTTTGCCTTAAAAACTGCATAAATATTGGAATAATCATATAATAAAAAAGTCACGACTGCATATGCAATCGTGACTATAATGGTGGAGCAGGGGTGCTCAAGGATGAACACCCCTCCGAAGCTCCGGTTTCGCCTTCAAATGCCGTTTCTATATCATCCAGCGGGATATTGTCAATGCTCAACGGCTTTTTGCTGGCGTTGATGATGAGGGTAAAGTGGTCGTCATACAGATAGATGGAATGAACAAAGATATTGATGATAGCTCGGCGCTTATTCACATCGTCGGCGGGCATCTCGCAGACATAGTCCAGAAGCGCCAGAATCTGTGCCTCCGTCAGCGTGATCTTCTTGTTTTCCTCGATGGCGAGCTGCGCCTCCAGCTCCGCCTTTTCCGCCATGCGCTTGTTGAGTCGATCCGTCAGCATCTCCACGGCCTGCCCCTGCTCAATGGCTTTCCAGAGATTCTCAA
>OGXL01002900.1_pt1 | contig 12221 bp, 10 predicted proteins | sample 1576311 | NCBI WGS metagenome assembly OGXL01 (sample SAMEA3541564, study PRJEB24748) | human gut metagenome | biome: human gut; feature: human-associated habitat; material: faeces | place: China | collected 2012 | reverse complement strand
CACGCCTTAGAAGGGCGTTGCTCTATCCAGCTGAGCTACGGAACCATCCTTATTTGCGGATGCAAAGGTAGTGCTTTTTGCGAGAACTCAAAAACTTTTCGACACTTTTTTATTCATATTTTTCTTTATAGCTAGAAATCAGTAATTTATAAAAGTACTATTCAGACCCCTGTTCTAGGGTTGAATTATTTTTTCTTATCCCGATATCCCATATATCATATATCTTATTTATCTTTGTACACCGTTAAATATAAAATCAAAAACTATGTTGAGTCGTATTATCGTATTGGTCATAGCCGGAGTTGCTGTCGTTTATATCGTCCGCTTTATAGATAACTTCTTGTCCCAGCACAGAAGAAAATATTAAATAAGATATATACCTATCAGGAGAAGTTCATTTAAAACTTCTCCTTACGTTCAAATTCACCTTCCTCGGTGTAATACTTCCATGTGCCTTTAGGCTGATTATTTGAATATTTCCCACGAAGCTTGAGCTTTCCATTTTCGTGATATTCACGATAACGTCCGTGACGTTTTCCTTCTTTCACTTCCGCTTCGCTTTTCAGTGCTCCTTCCGGATAGAACTCACGCAGAACATTTCCTTCAAACTTCTCAATATAGAAACGCTTTAACTCGCTCATCTGCTCCTTTTCGGTCACAGCCTCTTCGTCCATATCCTGATCTTCCTCATCGCTGACAACGGCAACTACCTCTTCCGGCTCGTATGGACGGTAATCCATCACATACTGCAGAGAAGCCAGATTGTTATCTCCGATCACCTGCATCGTCCAGTAAGGGAATGAATACAAGACATCTTTATTCGATTGTATTTCATTCCATGTAGCAGGATTCATCATAGGTTTCAATTGTGAGTAGAACTTGTGCATATCTGTATACAAGAAGATTGTGGAACTTGATTTCATATACGAATAAGCATCCTTAAATCCTGCATTATTCTTCAGTAAATTCTTCTGCTCATAGTCTTCTACAAAAGAAAGCAAGGAAGCAGCTTTATTACTGAAAACGACGTAATCATCCACATAAGTATAATATGGCTTCTCAAATTTATCAAACAGCTTTCCGAAGAACAGACGGAAGAAACCTTTCATTTCAACATAATTGATTTCAAAGTCCTTATAATTAACAGACTTTATCTTAACCGGAGACCGGCGTTTGATCTTCTTTTCAATAAACTCCATATTTTTACGGGCGTCTTTGATGCTTTTTGCCCGAATAGCCAGAATCACTTCAGGATCATGTCCTAATAACCCCGGTTCGGATTGCGTTATGGCAAACTCTCCGGACATCCAGCTCAGGAAGTTCTCTTCCAGAGAAATACCAAACAGGCTTTCTATCTTTTTCCGTGAACTCTGATAAGAGTCATACAACAGTTTATCATGAACAGACAGAGCATTCTCCAGTTCCTTCACGAAAGTTACCGGACTATCAAAGCCGATATTTGTATAAAGAGCCGTTCGCCCGGACAAAATCTCGTGAGCTTTCATTTTATGCTTCCCCGAATTCAGCAAGGCAGTGATATAAGGATCCACCGCATCTTTCTTCAACGTATAACCTTTCACCTCCATCCGGTCTTTATCCATATTCAGGTAAAGGCCCGCAAAATTCATAGAATTACTGAACAGATCGACATATTCATTTCTCGCTCCCAGATAAATGGACATAAACTGAGGAATACGGGCATAGTTGATAAATACCCTGACAAGCCCTTTACCGGAAACTAATTTTTCCGTTTCAATAAAAGACTGGTCAAGTCCGATCTTAGGCTTATTACGGGAGTTGATGGCAGATTCAACGAGTCCGGAAGTATAAGAACCTACCAGGTGATTATCTACAAAAGCAGTATAAAAGACATCACGGGTATCCGGATCACGCATTTCAAGAATGTTAATTCCATTATGCATTCGATTAGTGACGGTAAAGCCGGACATTGCCAGCACTGTTTCGACCTGATCTTTCAATAAATCCATTTTAGAAGCTTTCTGCATATCTACTATAAGCAGAAAATCCCAATCGGTAGCGCGGGTCTTATGAAGTGAGATAAGCAGATCCCGCTGACCGACCAGTGATAACAGCACTTTATTGCTTTTGACAACCGAGTCAAGCTTTTCTACACTCTTCGCAACTTCTTCAAATGATTTCGCTTTTCTCAGACATTGCCAGGTTTCGCTTCCACTAAACTTTTCCCAATCTTCAATCGGAGCAGATGACTGAATAATAAATGCCGCATCCTCCGGCACCAGATAGATCTGCTGAATATTACGGTCGGGCGAAATAAACAGATAAACGATGGAGTATACCATGTATACAGCCAAAGCTAGTCCTGCCGTAAGCAAAGTCCTTTTTACAATTTTTCGTGTATTATTTTTCTTCTCATTTTTCCCGGGTTCAACATATTGCCCTTGTTCCCCATTGTTTAATTCATCCATTATTTATTTGTTATTGAGTTGATTGGGCAAAATTACTAAAAAAAGATGGAAGTTGAAATTCACAGGTCGGTTTATACTTTAAATCTTCTCATCCATCTACATCCACCATAAATCAGAGCTATTCCCCCCAATATAAATATCCCTCTTTTCCACCTATTGACACGTTTCACAGAAACAGTTTTCTTCACCTCTTCACTCGTTCTGAACTCTACCCCGGACTCCAAAGACAGAGAATCTTCTTCCGCTGACATACTACCGGCAACCACCTGCTGCAGCTTCCCTGTCCTTCGGTCAAGAGAATTCTTCATGATCTTCACAGAAACCTGCGAAGCCGTATCCACAGGATATATGAAAACGATCTGTTCCAAATGCTCTTCCACTACTTCCGAATCACTTCTCGAAATGAAAGCCTGCTGAAGCAAACTGTTCCTGCGTCCGACCGTAGAACTCGAATCAACTTTAATCTCCCGGCTCTTACAGACAATCTCCTTCTTACCTCTGCACCCCAAGCACAAAAAAGGAATCATTAAAGCCACCAACCATACAAACAAGGCTTCCCTCCCACTTCTCAGAAACTCCTTCACATCAAAACAAGGACAAACCTTTACGTATTCATTAGCCTCAATTACCCCATCTTCATTCAAATCCGGCGAAGTGTCCCGATGTCCCAAAACCTGAAGGATACCATACTCTTTCTGCAAATCCATGATCAATTGATAAAGCACCCTTTTCTGAGCCTTCGTCCGAGTATCCGCAGGATGCCCGTTTACATCCAGCCCACCAATATAGCATATCCCGATACTATGCTCATTCCAGCCTTTGCAATGAGCCCCCGCCAAAGAAATATCCCGCCCTCTCTCCAATCTTCCGTCCAGACAGACAACATAGTGATACCCTATACCATTAAATCCACGTTCACGATGCCAACGGCCAATATCTGCTGCTGTAAAATCCTGCCCGACTTTTGTAGCCGAACAATGTATAATAATAGAATCTATTTTTCTCATGATATTCATATATTAGTCATTATTTAATAATCCGAAGGTGGCATTCTTTGGGTACATCCTCTGATCTCACACTTTTTCACTTCAGATTCCTTTTGAATCAGCTCCACTTCATGACACTTATGTATCCAATTTATTTTCTCCTCCTGTTCCTTACGCAGTTCGATATAGAGGCCATCTATTTTTTCATCCCGCTGAGTCAGGCGATCTTCCAGCCAGTCCACCTTCTTACGTCGGTTTTCTTCTTCCAGATTACAGACCGAAGCTTCCTCTTTTCTGACATCCGTCTTACGACAGAAGATATATCGTACTATCCATTCACCGCTTCCAGACCGCCCATAGCAGTAATAAAAGCAAGGATTGTTGTTATTTGCATACTCTTATTTACTTGTAAATAAGTCGAAACTTTAATTAGCTTTCGAAAAGCTTATAAGAAAGAATGAGGCCGAAGCCCCATCCTTATAATCACCCTGTTATAATGAGCTACCTTACTTTTCATATTATACTGTCGGATCCGGTGCTTCATCATCGTCACCCGATCCACCACCCGGATTCGGGTTTTCTCCATCATTCCCGTCATCCGGATTTCCTCCGATAACATCCGATTTATTAATATGATCCAGATCCTTGAATTTCAAGCCATCCGAACGAGTTGATGTTCCGGTAGACAGACGAATATCCGAGTTGGCACGAAAACAGATGCGTAATCCTTGAATATCAGCTGAGGTAAAGTCTTCCGCTTTCTCTGTCCCTTTGCTTTGGGCAGACAAGAAAAAGTAACCCAGTCCTTCGATATTTACTGAACGCCCCGCCAGTAATGTTTTTCTCAATAAAGTACGAAAGTCCTTTAAAACACTAATTGTTTCACCCTCACTTACTCCCGAATTGGAGGAAATCTCTTTTGCAATTTCTTTCAAAGTTGCACTCGTATCGTATTGATAAGAGATTACCGGATACACTTTCTTTCCTAATTCTTTGTTGGTAGGGTCACACAAACGAGACACTCTTCTAAATCTAATTGCCATAATTTTGGTCCTTTCTTTTTAAGATAAATACTAATGATTATTACTTCGCTAACGTTAACGATGCAAAGATGCGCCATCTTCATTAGGAATGAAAGGACAAGATTAAATCATGATTAAAGAGTACTGGGAAGAGATTTATAAGAAAGAAAAGCTAGTTAAGACGAAAAAAGGGACAGGAAGAGGAAACGGGAAGCTAAAATAATCAACCTTGGACAAGTTTTTTCTCCATATATATAAAAAATTTGCGAAAACATGCCTGGCATATCTCCGCACTACAACAGCCATCGATCTATATTCCTTTTCTCCGCACTGAACTCCACTCCCACTTTCACCACTTCACGGTCGTCTGCCTGATAGGGAATTAAATAACCTTTCTCATCAATCTGCTGCAAAGCTTGTTCAGCGGTTCCATTCAGTTTAAATTCGAACACATAAATATATTTAGGCGTTTTCACCACTGCATCGGCACGTCCACGAGCACTACGGACCTCAACTTCGGTGAATTGCCCCATTAACTTGAACACTAAATAAAACACGACCTGATAATGACGTTCGGTCGAATCGCTCAACTCATAAGGAAAATCTGCGAAGAAAGCCTGAAGACGGGTAAGGAAGGCATCTACCTCTCCGGCACGTAATTCCTGAACGAATTTGCCTATATAGAAATTCTGTTCATCTTCATTGACCGGTGTATAATAAGGAACCAGAAAATTGAGAAAGCCATAACGCACTTCATCATTGGGGAAAGCCAGACGATAAAGTTGAAACTCTTTGTCATAGTCCTTGATAGTCAGATAACCACTCTGATAAATCAACGGAATCGGATTGTTGGCATCCACCCGATATTCCATAAATGAAGATGCACTGGCTTCTATCCCATCAATTAAAGTGCGCAGGTCATAATCACTCTCTTTGAGCAACTCGACAAGGAAAGTAGGTGTTCCGGTCTGAAACCAGTAACTACCAAACTCCTGTTTTGAAAATGAGTTGAGCACACTGAACGGATTAAACACACCCGCACCTTTCGGATGAAAATGATAACCATCATATCGTCGTGTCATCATTTCCATAACCGCTTCTGAAGTCATATCATTGACTGCCGCCTGTCGCTCCAGTTCAGGAACAAAAGTTGAGCCAAGTTCTTCCTTTGTAATCCCACACAATGTAGCATAAGCAAAATCCAGGCTAATATCATTCAACTGATTCAAATCACTGAACACACTGACTTGTGCAAACTTGGTCACACCTGTCAGAAATACAAAACGGAGATAACGGTCAGAACTCTTCAATACTCCATAAAAAGCCTTCAGAGTCCTACGGTAATCATCCAATAGAGAACCATTACCCAAAGCCTGCAACAGAGGTTTATCGTATTCATCTACCAATACCACTACTCCACAGCCTGCCTGTTCACTGGCGCGACGGATCACTCCTGCAAAACGTCCGGAAAGAGTTTCCTCATCCTCTCCTTTTCCATATTTCAACTCCCATTGCGTCAAATGCCGGCTAAGAATCTCAACCAAAGCTTGGGATGAATCATATTTTTCTGCATTCAAATCCAAATGAAACACCGGATACTTCTTCCATTCCTTCTCAAGTTCGGCAACAGCAAGTCCTTCAAACAATTCCTTCCTGCCTTCAAAGTATGCTTCGAAAGTGGAAAGAAGAAGACTTTTTCCAAAACGACGGGGGCGACTTAGGAAATAAGGAGTCTCTGTAGAAGCTATTTTCCATACAAAAGCCGTTTTATCTACATAAAGATATCCCCCTTCGCGGAGTTTCTCAAAAGTCTGTATCCCAATTGGAAGTTTACGCATTATGCCATCCATCATTATTCTTCATTTTTTGTGATTCAAAGATAATCATTATTTCTATATTCCATTACTATAACTTTCGATTTTTAATATCGTTCATTAATCAATGCTTATTATATATCTCTTCATCCACCTATATCCGCTACCGGCAACCACCTGCTGAAGCAAACCTTTGGGTGCATCCTCTAATCTCACACTTTTTCACTTCAGATTCCTTTTTAATCAGCTCCACTTCATGACACTTATGTATCCAGTTTATTTTCTCCTCCTGTTCCTTACGAAGTTCGATATAGAGGCCATCTGTTTTTTCATCCCGCTGAGTCAAGCGATCTTCCAGCCAGTCCACCTTCTTACGTCGGTTTTCTTCTTCCAGATTACAGACCGAAGCTTCCTCTTTTCTGACATCCGTCTTACGACAGAAGATATATCGTACTATCCATTCACCGCTTCCAGACCGCCCATAGCAGTAATAAAAGCAAGGATTGTTGTTATTTGCATACTCTTATTTACTTGTAAATAAGTCGAAACTTTAATTAGCTTTCGAAAAGCTTATAAGAAAGAATGAGGCCGAAGCCCCATCCTTATAATCACTCTGTTGTAATGAGCTACCTTACTTTCCCATTATACTGTCGAGTCCGATGCTTCATCATCGTCACCCGATCCACCACCTGGATTCGGGGTTTCACCTTTACTTTGGGCAGACAGGAAAAAACACCCCAATCCTTCGATATTTACCGAACGAAGGTGCATATTTATCACCTTTTAATACATATAAGTACAATATAATATCAAATATTTATATTCATATTTTAAAACAAAAACCAGTCATTCCATCTTACATATAGAATTTCCAACATTTCATATACAATACATTTAGTATTAATCTAAATCTATTATACAACTTTCTGCTTCGATTAATCAATTAAATAAATAATTCTACAACAATTCGTCAAATCACACAAACAAAACTATTGTTTTTATGTTATTACAAGTTACATTTACATCGTAAATACAATTTCCTACTTTATCAGAAGGGGACAAATGTATTTTATTTGATATTAATTCATGATTGAGCACAAACAAACAGCTATTGAGACATCATGGTCCGATAGCATACTTAATATTAGACCACCTCCTCCCCTGATTATTCACCTGAGGCTAGTTTACTACGCCTAATACAAATAAATGAAAATAATTATTGTTACTTGGGGGACATTGCTTTTTTATTGATAGTTCAAGACATTTAGAATCTGAATTCTCAATAAGCATAACTCATAACCAAATATTGACCTCCCCCAAAACAAACAAATTAGAGATCATATTATTTGAGTTTATGGATGTGCACAATTATGGAATCATAGTTGGCACATAATCTTTCATGTCTCTTGAATCAGAAAGAAAAAGCAAACTCCATCGAGTGACGTCATTTAAAATATAATAACATGATGTATTTAAAGACAATATCTATTGCTGCATCTTTCTTAATAGCAACAATATTTGAAAATCAATCATATTTAGTTTTATTGCTGATAGTAGCAGGTTTCTTTCTCTACTGGCATTTATTTCATTATCTTTCCATACAAAAAGAAAGAAATTTCCTCAAAGAAGAGAACCAGTATTTTATAGATTCTTTCCAAAGTATTCGAAATCCAATTACATTAGTTCATGTTCCTTTACGAACGATCTGTAATGATAACTGTCCCGAGAACATAAAGAATGATTTGTCACTGGCTATTCGAAATATAGAATGTTTAAATGAGAATCTGGACAAATTGTCCGGATTAAAATATTTGCATAATCATCCCGAAGTCCTAAACATTACCGAACATGAATTAGGAAACTATTTAAGAAACAGAATTTGCTCCCTACAAGGTTATGCAACGAACAAACACATAAAAATAATAATCAAGACAGAATTCACTTATGCCAGTGTATGGTTGGACAAAAACAAAATCTCACCTATTATCGATAAATTCATAACGAACGCGATCGACTGTTCTGAGCCGGAGTCAAACATAACATTGCTAATTTCTATCAGTCAGGAACATTGGGAAATAAGTGTACCCGATTCAGGAAATGGTAAACTAACAAAGCTTTATAATCAGAATAAACACCGGATGATAAGACAGAAAGCAGAATTTGAATGCCATTTTTCCAAAAGCATGTTATTGAAGAAACTAGCAGATTTGTGTAATGGCAAGATCTTAGTAAGCAATATAAATCATACAGTCACATTAAGATTTCCTGTGAAATGCTCTTGTGAAGACCAATCAAATCATTCGCCGCTGTGTTTCACCAATCATACTGAAATTGAAAAGATAGACCGTTTGCTCGTAAAGGCTCCCTGCAAAAGAAATTCCCACAAACCGACAGTCGTACTTGCCGACAGTAATGATGATTTCCGATCCTATCTGACAAGTTGTTTAACGGAAGAATTTACTATTAAAAGTTTCAGAGATGGCGGCGAAGCTATGACCTGCATAAAAAATGAATATCCTGATTTAGTGATTTGTGATACAGAACTTCAGAACATGGATGGTGTCGAACTCTCGTCAAGATTGAAAACATCCTGCGAAACATCAATCATACCTATCATTCTTTATAGTTCGCATATAGATATTGACCAATACAATAGAAGAAAGACTTCTTTAGCTGATACATTCTTGCAACAGCCCTTTAGTATAGCAGATTTAAAGATTGAAATGTCAATCCTTATCAAGAACAATCGTTTTCTTCGAAAATCATTTCTACAACGATTGTTTGGAGAAGAGTTTTTGGAGATAAAAGCGTCAGAAATATTGCAGGATGGTGAACACCCTTTGATAAGTAAAGTTACTAAAATCATTCTGGAGAATCTGAATAATGAAAAACTAACCATAGGCTCCATTGCCAAAGAGCTTGGAATTAGCAGGACCAGTCTTTACAACAAGTGGACGCAATTAACAGGTGAAGCACTTAACAAATTCATTCTCAAAATCCGCATGGAAAAAGCACATGAAATGTTAGAGAGTGGGAAATATCGCGTAAACGAAATACCAGAGAATATCGGAATGAAGGATATGGATCACTTCCGCGATAATTATAAGAAGCATTTCGGAAAAACACCTGCTCATACCATTAAAAACGTTTGAGATATTTACATTGAAAAACGGGTTTAAATAAAACAACCTGAGACCGATAGAAGAACTGTTGACGCAATCAACCAAACTTCTTTCTATCGGACTCAGGTTTATATTTACGATAACGACACATAGCTAGTCAGGCATAACATTCCTTAACTATCGGTCTATATTCCTTTAAGGAAAGCATCAACCTCTCCGACACGCAATTCCTGAACGAATTTGCCTATATAGAAATTCTGTTCATCTTCATTCACCGGTGTGTAATAAGGAACTAGAAAGTTAAAGAAACCATAACGAACCTCATCATTTGGGAAAGCCAGACGATAAAGTTGAAACTCCTTATCATAGTCCTTGATAGTATAGATTGCCAAATATCTACTTCTTCTTTTCTTGACCATACCCATAGCCGTATCCATAACGTTTACCATAACCGTAATGCTTACCATACTTGCCATAGCCATAGTAGTAGCCATATTTTCTCCTCTTCAGGTCTACACCATTAATGATAGTACAAAGATTAGGCAATTTCTTTTCGTGATACAATTCATTGATCAATGTGTATTCCGCTTTATGTGTATAATCAGTACGACATACGTATGCTGATAAATCCGCCACACGACCAATTAATAAGGTATCAGTCACCATACCAATAGGAGCAGTATCAAGAATGACATAATCAAAATTCTTCTTCAGAATCTCAATAGCCTTGTCCAATCCATCACGTGCCAATAGTTCGGTAGGATTGGGAGGAACGGTACCACCCGGAAGGATATACAGATTCTTATTCACATCGGACTGTTGTATCAAACTCATCAAATCCATTTCCGGATTGGCAAGATATTGAGTTATCCCTTTCTCCTTGCTCGAAAGATTAAATACTTTATTCAGTCCCGGCTTACGAATATCAAGACCTACAATCACCACCTTCTTTCCCAAAAGAGAAAGACTGATAGCCAAATTCGACGAAACGAATGATTTTCCTTCGCCACTGACAGTTGAGGTCACAAGGATCACCTTCTGATCATTATCGACTGCTGCGGCAGCTGGGGTTAGTGCATTCCTTATCTGCGTTGTTGACGGAACTGCCGCCGCAGTACAACATGAGCAGCATGCAGGAACAGATCGGCCGCAGTACCGCGCCCAGCGAAGCCGATCAGTCAACCTTGGATCTGTTGTGTCCGGATCAGGATGCCCGCATGATCTCGATTTTTATCTGGAGTTCTTTTCTCAATGTATCGAAGAGTGAATACCGGTTGTTTCTGTGGCGGAAAATGACAGAACAGGCGCAGCAGGACTTAAAAGGATCACTGAAATATGTAGCCCGGATCATCTATGCTTTGGATTCTGAATGGATTGAAAAAGATGCCCGGCAGAGATACCGCGATACCCAGGCGATACTCAAGCTGGATGAAACGACCTTTCCGATCTATACGCAGAGAATCTTGGACTGCCTGCATCATTTGGTGGAGGATGATCGTGAACAGGCTTATTGGAAGCTCAATTATGAAAAGGTAACGCTGCCGCTCGTACAGTTTTTCAACGGTCCGCTGGGAACGCTGATGGCTGAGTATAATCCGGAATACCGCCTCTATCTGACAAAGATGCAGCAGCTGGTGGCGGAGGTGGTTCGGCGTCTTCAAACCGGCGGTGAACAAGCGTTGTACCAACAGCTGCAGACTCTTCTGGCAGGCCAGCTGGATATTGAAAAGGATGGGAATCTATTAGGCTATTATGCGTTTGAAATGGGACTGTACCGGAGTTTGCCTCTGGACGTTCAGCGCCGGCTGCTGATCGAGTCCAATCGGGAAGCTTCCCCGCTTTCCCGATGAGGAAAGCTGTCTGAATTTTAGGGGAGCTTTAATGGTTTACAATAAAACAGGATCAGAGCCTGAAGTGAAAAACTTCCGGAAATCTGATCCTGTTTTTAAGCGGGGACTAAGCAAGGGCTTTAACGTCTGGTGCTTTCAGACTGGCTAAGCTGAGCCTGCAGTGATTCGATGCGTTTTTCAGCCCGGCGTTTGAGCAGGAAAACGCTGAGAATTTCCGCGACATGCGTCAGCACGTCAATCTGATCCTGATCCCACAGCCGTTTTTCCTGACATTCATCGAACCCGATATAGCCTTTAATCACACCCTGATCCTGGATCGCACATTGAAGCAAGGATTTGATGTGCTGCGGTTCAAGGATTTCAATGTGTTTTGGATCCAACGTCATGATGTCCGGACAATAAAAGATTCCGTTCTCATCAAAATTGTCGAGATAATTGCCGTTGAGATCCTCTTCATAGGAAACCCGCTGCAGCGCGTCTTTTTCCGGAAGAATCCCGGCATTGCACCATTCGAAGGTATTGCTGCAAAAACGGTCGTCTTCACTGTTTTCAAAGATGTAAACACGGCTGACGTTGAAATGCAGACCGACAACTTCCAGAATATGTTCGATGCATTCCTCAAGATTCTGGGTGTTGTATAACGTACTGAATACATAATCGCTGACTTGCGCATAAGCATTTTTCTGATTGGTGTCGGAATCGATGCGGGTGTTGACTGCGGTCATACCGTCGCGCAGCGGGAAGGTTTCTGAGCGTAAAAGCTCACTGTAAAAGGCATAGCGGTTCTTGCCTTGATTCTTAATCGAATACAGAGCCTGATCCGCCCGCTGAAATAGCTGATGGTAGCTGAGTCGGGAGTCCGTCGTCAGGGCAATGCCGATGCTGCAGGAAACATTGGCGATCTTCTGATTGCGGATCTCAAAGGTGCGGAAGGCCTCAAGAATTTCCTGGGCTTTTCGCTCTGCCAGAGAAGGGCCGGG
>OGXL01002896.1_pt1 | contig 12228 bp, 9 predicted proteins | sample 1576311 | NCBI WGS metagenome assembly OGXL01 (sample SAMEA3541564, study PRJEB24748) | human gut metagenome | biome: human gut; feature: human-associated habitat; material: faeces | place: China | collected 2012 | reverse complement strand
CGACCGCCGCCAGTGGCGGAAACAGGGAGTCGCTGTTGGGGCCGCGGCCAGCAAGGCGCAAGCAAAGCGCTGCGGATGCTGGGTGCCGCAACCCGGGCAGTGGCATCGCGCAGCGATGACGGAGAGGTTATTCCTTAGCCCAGCTGCTTCTCCACGATGCTCTTGACAGCGGCCAGAGCCTCGTCGATCTTGGTCTCATCCTTCAGACCAGCCATAGCGAAATCGGGCTTTCCGCCGCCCTTGCCGCCTGCGATGGCAGAGATGTCCTTGACGAGATTGCCGGCCTTCAGACCCTTTGCCTGAGCGTCCTTGGTCACGGTAACGGCCATGGTGATCTTGTCGTCAGACTTGCCCACCAGAACAGCCACAGCAGCAGCCTTGGCATTGTCACGGATGGTGTCGCACATGCCGCGCAGGGTGTCGCCGGAGGTGCCGGTGAAGTAAGCGGAAGCGATCTTGACGTCGCCGACGGTCTCAGCGTTGTCGAACAGGCTGGTGACCTTGGAAGCAGCGACCTTTGCCTTGATGTCCTCCAGCTCCTTGCTCATAGCCTTGTTCTCAGCCATGACAGCCTCCGCACGAGCGGGCAGAGCGGCGACGTTGTTTGCCTTCAGGGTGTTAGCCACAGTGTGCAGCATCGCTTCCTGCATATTGGCACGAATCAGCAGATTGCGGCCGGTGACAGCCTCGATACGGCGGATACCAGCAGCAACAGAGGACTCGCTGACGATCTTGAAGCCGCCGATCTGAGCGGTGTTCTTGACGTGGGTGCCGCCGCAGAACTCGGTGGACCAGCCCTCAATATCAACAACACGGACGACCTTGCCGTACTTCTCGCCGAACAGAGCCATAGCGCCCAGCTTCTTGGCCTCTTCGATGGGCATCTCCTTGACGGTGACGTTCATCGACTCGAAGATCTTGTCGTTGACGATCTTCTGCACACGGATCAGCTCCTCGGGAGTGACAGCGCTGAAGTGGGTGAAGTCGAAGTGGGTGATGGAAGCGTCCTGATAGGAGCCTGCCTGATGGACGTGGTCGCCCAGGACCTCGCGCAGAGCTGCCTGCAGCAGGTGGGTAGCGGTGTGGTTGCGGGCGATGGCCATGCGGTATTCCTTATCCACGCGGGCGGTCAGATGGTCGCCGACATGGACGATGCCGCTCTCGAGGGTGCAGGTGTGGACATAGTAGCCCTTGGGGGTCTTCTTGACGTCCTGCACGCGCAGCACACACTCAGCGCCGGTGATGACGCCATGGTCTGCGGCCTGACCGCCCATCTCAGCGTAGAACGGGGTCTTATCGAGAACGACCAGCACGCCTTCCTTGGCCTGCTCGTCGGTGGCGATGGCATCGGTCAGAGTCTCCTCGTCGCTCAGCGCCACAACGACGCTGTCGCTCTTGAGGGTGTCGTAGCCCACGAACTCGGTGGGCTCAGCGGTCAGAGTGCCGAACAGGTCTTCGCTCCAGCCGGAGATGTTTTTCTTGAGGCGCTCTGCACGGGCGCGCTCCTTCTGCTTGGTCATCTCGGCGTGGAAGCCTTCCTCGTCGATCTCGATGCCCTGCTCCGCAGCGATCTCCTTGGTCAGGTCGAGGGGGAAGCCGAAGGTATCGTTCAGCTTGAAGACGTCCAGACCCTTCAGCAGGTGCTCGTGAGCCTTTTCCAGACCGTCGATCATGTTGTTCAGGATGTTCATGCCGGCGTCGATGGTGCGGGCAAAGTTTGCCTCCTCGGTGCCGATGACCTTCTTGATATAGGCGTCGTGCTCACGAAGCTCGGGGTAAGCGGACTCGCTGGACTGGATGACCGTCTCCACCAGCTCCACGAGGAAGGGGCGGCTGATGCCCAGCATACGGCCATGGCGGGCAGCGCGGCGGAGCAGACGGCGCAGCACGTAGCCGCGGCCCTCGTTGGAGGGCAGGATGCCGTCAGACACCATGAAGGTGCAGCTGCGGATGTGGTCGGTGATGACGCGGATGGAGATATCGTTCTTGTCGTCCTCGCCGTAGGTCTTGTTGGCAATGTGCTCTACATGGTGCAGCACGCTCTGCACAGTGTCCACCTCAAACAGGTTGCCCACGCCCTGCATCACGCAGGCCAGACGCTCCAGACCCATGCCGGTATCAATGTTGGGGCGTGCCAGACGCTCGTAGTGGCCCTTGCCGTCGGCGTCGAACTGGCTGAACACCAGGTTCCAGATCTCCATATAGCGGTCGCAGTCACAGCCCACGCCGCAGGTCGGCTTGCCGCAGCCATACTCGGGGCCGCGGTCGAAGTAGATCTCAGAGCAGGGGCCGCACGGGCCGGAGCCGTGCTCCCAGAAGTTGTCTTCCTTGCCCAGACGGACCATGTGGTCGGGGGCAACGCCCACCTTCTTGGTCCAGATGTCGTAAGCCTCATCGTCCTCTTCGTAGACGGAGATGTGCAGCTTATCCTTCGGGATCGCCATCCACTCGTCGGAAGTCAGGAACTCCCATGCCCAGGGAATGACCTCTTCCTTGAAGTAATCCTGGAAAGAGAAGTTGCCCAGCATCTCGAAGAAGGTGCCGTGGCGGGCAGTGATGCCCACGCGCTCGATGTCAGGGGTGCGGATGCACTTCTGGCAGGTGGTCACGCGATGACGGGGCGGCTCCTCCTGAGCGAGGAACCACTTCTTCATAGGTGCCATGCCGCTGTTGATGAGCAGCAGGCTGGGGTCGTTCTTCGGGACGAGCGGGAAGCTGTCCAGACGCAGGTGGCCTTTGCCCTCAAAGAAGGTAAGGTACTTGTCACGCAGTTCATTCAAACCGGTCCATTGCATAGTTTTAATCTCTCCTCGTGTATCGGCGTCCTCCTCCGGACGCAGTTTTTATGGCAGTCGGGCAAAAAACAAAAAACAGCCCTCATCCCGAAAAGGGACGAAGGCTGTCTGAAAAGCTCCGTGGTACCACCCAAATTGCAGAAATGCCGCCGGGGCGCTCCTGCCGCTTTGTGCGCTGTAACGCTGCGCAGCGTCCGGTTTGTTTCGCCGGAAGCTCCGGGGTGGCGTAAAAAATGCTCTGCCGGAACGCCTTTCAGCCAAGGGCGTTCTCTCTGGGCGGCGGCACACATCCTTCTGGCCCCATCCTTGCCATTTGCCATAATTACCATTCACGCACAAAGGGCATACTGCTCCTTTGCGTTCATTTCAGATTATAGCATAGTCAGGCCATTTGTCAACGGGTTTTCCCAAAAATCGCGCGTCACGGCACCCAGATGCGGAGGATATTACTGACGACGCCGTCCTTCGTGAAGACAGTGGTGTTGTAAAGCGTCCAGTTGCCCTTGTCCTCCGAGACGGCCTTGCCCACCTCGATGGCACCGTTCGTCTCCACCGGCACAGCGTCCACGCTGGCGGAGCTGTCGCTGAGGGTCACACTGTCGCCCACGGGCAGCACGAGTTCCCCCATCATGTAGTAGACCGGGTAGTCGTCGTAGGTGACGGTGCGGTAGATGTCGCCGCTGCGCCAGAGGTCTACGCCGCCCTCTTCGATGCCGCCGTTGATGGAGACGGTGCCGTTGTCCTCATTCCTTTCGATTTTTTCCACAGTCACGTTCTGTGCTTCCACAGCGCCGTCCAGATGGGAGCTGAAAACGCTGCCAACGTCCAGCGCATCCACGTCCTCGGCGCGGTAAGCGTCGTAGCCGTAGACCGTCAGGGTCATCTGGCGCTTCTTGGTGTCCACGCTCGAGATGTTCGCGGCGAACTTGTAGGAACCAGTCTTCATCTCTTCAAGACTGCCCTGATCGATGGGCATCATGACGCCCTCTTCGCCGGGCAGGACGCACACTTCGCTGCTCACCTCTTCCACTTCACTGGCGGCGGGCATCGAACCGGCCATACCGCTGGCGGCACTGGCAGCGCTGGCAGAGCTGCATCCGGCCAGCATCCCCAGAGCCAGAACGCCTGCAAGGAGCATCAGTTTCTTGTCGTTCGTCATATCAATACCTTCTTCCCTCTTCAATCATGTAAGGCTCTCATTATACCATAAATGGAGATCCGATGATTAAGCCATCGTTAAATTCCGATGAATTCTTTTTGCACCGGCACAGTATACTCTTGTTTTTCGAAAAAGTAAACAACCAACTTGACGTAAGAAGGCGGATTCGCTACAATAAAAGCAAATCTTAACCTATTCTTAATTTAGAGAGGAAATTTCCGTGAAAATATTGAAAGTAAAATGTCTCGCCCCCACCCGGCTGGACAACTATCTGATGCAGCAATTCCCCGCGCTGAACCCGGGCCGTCTGAACAAGGCCCTGCGTGAAAATAAAATCAAGCTGAACGGCAAAAAGCAGCCGCTCTCCACCCGCGTGATGGCAGGCGACGAGATCAAGCTGTTCATCCTTGACGACGTTCTGGACGCTGACAAGCGTGTGGACGGCCCAGCGTGGAAAAACGCCCGCGGCCCGGCGCAGGTGGTGTACGACTGCCCGCAGATCCTCATCGTCAACAAGCCCGCCGGCCTCGCCGTGGACGGTCCCGACGACGACACCCTGCTGAACCGTGCTCTGCTCTACCTCAACCAGCAGGGCGAGTACAAGGAGAATGACGTCTACACCCCCGCCCTCTGCCACCGCCTCGACACCGGCACCAGCGGCCTTGTCATCATCGCCAAGACCCCCGAGGCCGAGGAGCTGTTCCTCGCCGCCATCAAGAGCCGCGAGGTGAAAAAGACCTACCTCTGCGTCACCTTTGGCCGTCCCACGCCCCCGGACGCCACCCTCGGCGGCTACTTGCTCAAGGACGCCGACCGTGGCATCGTGAAGATCGCGGAGGACAAGCAGCCGGGTGCCAAGGACGTGGAGACCCGCTACGAGACCATCGCCGTCTCCGGCCGTCTGGCTCTGCTCAAGGTGCAGCTCATCACCGGCCGCACCCACCAGATCCGCGCCCACATGGCAAGCATCGGCTGTCCCATCCTCGGCGACAGCAAGTACGGCAACAATACCGCCAACCGCGAACTGAAGCTCAAATATCAGGCCCTCTGTGCGTGGGAGCTGACCATGCCCCACTTCAACCAGCCCGATTTCGAGTTCCTCAGTGGCAAGACCTTCCACGCCCCGAAGCCGTGGTACTATCAGCAGGTCCTGGATGGAACGCTGAAATAATAATGTAAAGCCATTTGGCAGGGAGTGATCGTTTCATGGCGATTCCAAAATACAATGAGCTTTATCGCCCTCTCTTAACCGTCCTTCAAGATGGAGCGCCGCACTCTATGAAAGATGTGCGGAGTTCTATTGCGCAGATGCTCCATCTGACAGAACAGGACCTCAGTGAAACGCTTTCCAATGGTTCATCTGTTTATACCGGGCGTGTGGGCTGGGCGAAGACCTATCTCAAAAAAGCAGAATTGATAGACTCTCCCCAACGTGGTTATATTAATATCACGCCTTCCGGGCGAAAAGTTCTGGCCAGCAAGGAGCCTATCACAAACCTCATTCTCGCTCAGCAATGCCCTACATTTGTTGAGTTCTATCAGCGCAAAAATATTGACGGCGTTTCAGTCGTTCCTGCTCCGACAGTGGTTCATGATGATACGCCCGAAACGCCGCAGGAAACTTTTGACCGCGTTTACTCGCTCATCAATGACCAGCTGGCAGATGACCTGCTGACAGCTGTTTTAGAGCAAAGCCCGGCTTTCTTTGAACAGCTCGTGGTCGATTTGATGAAGGCAATGGATTATGGTGACGGCTTCGTCACCAAATACAGCGGCGATGACGGCATCGACGGTATCATCCACGAAGACAAGCTTGGCTTCAACCTTATCTACATACAGGCCAAGCGCTGGAAGACGGACATTACCATCGGAAAGCCGGAGCTCCAGAAATTTGCCGGTGCCATGATGGGGCCGCCTAAAGTGGAAAAGGGGCTCTTTATCACCACCGCCAAATTCTCACCGAAAGCCAAAGAGTATGCGACTGCACAGCATATCATTCTGGTGGATGGCAAAAAGCTCACTGAGCTGATGATAGAATACGGTGTGGGCGTCTCGACCCAGAAAGCCTATCTCATCAAACGCATCGACAGCGATTATTTCTCCGATAACGACTGATACACAAAAAGGGGCTGTTGCAAAATAAAAATGCGATAGCAACTTGCACAAAGAAATAGTGCAAAAACAGAAACCCGGAACCCATTTTGAGCCGTTTTGGCCCTGAAAAGGTTCCGGGTTTTGTGCATATTTTTTCAGAGAGCTATTTTGCAACAGCCCCTTTTTTCTTTATTACATCAGACCCGCACCATATCCGGCGTGATCTCCTCGATGGAGTGTGCGCCGCACATCTGCATGGTATCGGCCAGCTCACCGGCCAGCTTGTCGATGTAGCACTTGACGCCCTCGGCACCGCCGCCGTAGACAGCCGTGACGAAGGGGCGGCAGATGAGCACGCCGTCCGCGCCCAGTGCCAGTGCCTTGAAAACGTCCACACCGGTGCGGATGCCGCCGTCCACCAGGACCTTGACGCCGGTACCCTTGAGGGCTGCGGCGATCTCAGGCAGGACTTCGGCAGTGGCAGGACACTGGTCGAGGACGCGGCCGCCGTGGTTGGATACCACGATGGCGGCGGCACCGGCCTCCTTGGCCTTGAGAGCACCCTTGACGGTCATGACGCCCTTGACGATGAAGGGACGCTCGGCCAGCTTGACGATCTCAGCCAGTTCGGCCACGCTCTTGCTGCCGGCCGGAGGGGTCATATTCTTGAGGAAGGGCAGGCCGGCGGCATCCACGTCCATGGCCACGGCAAAGCAGCCGCTGGCCTTGGCCTGTGCCATCTTCTCTTTAATGGTGTCGATGTTCCAGGGCTTGATGGTGGGCACGCCGCAGCCATCGGTATTGCCGATGGCCTTGGTGGCCATGGTCATGACGTCGGGGTTCGTGCCGTCGCCGGTGAAGGCGGCGATGCCGCTCTCGGCACAGGCCCGCACCAGCACGTCGTTGTAGGTCATGTCGGTGTAGGTATCGGAGTAGTGGAGGTTCACCGCGCCCACAGGGCCGGCGAAGAAGGGGTACTTGAAGCTGCGGCCAAACAGCTCCACGTGGGTGTCGGGAGTGCCGTTCTCGCAGAGGGTATCCATATTCACACGGATGTCGGCCCACTTATTATAATTGCGGATGGCCGTGTCGCCCACGCCCTTTGCGCCGGGGCCGGGGATCTGATTCTTGCAGGCCACGCCGTTGCACACCGGGCAGGCCTTGCAGTATTTGCCGATGCACTCCCGCGCATTGGCCAGCACTTCAGCATAGTTCATACAGAGTCCATCCTCCTTGTTTTCCATTTCTGCGGCAGGAAATGCCCTGCTGCTGCACTCTCTGCCCCCATCATAGCCTTGTTTTGGCTCCCCGTCAAGGGCTCTGCACACCTTTTGCCCGCCTCTTGTCATTTTGCAGTACGATGGTACGTCATTTTGAAAAAAGTCTGATCTTTTTCAAAAAAATCCTTGACAAAACAGCTGGTTTCAGGTATTATAGTGGAGCGCCAAGGGTACCCGCCCAAAGGCAGAACAAAAGATGTGGAAAGATGGCTGAGTTGGTCTAAGGCGCACGACTGGAAATCGTGTAACGTGTCAAAAGCGTTCTGGGGTTCGAATCCCCATCTTTCCGCCAGAAATCCGAAACCTTACGGTTTCGGTTTTTTTGTTTTTTCAGCGCTTCTCTGTTCCTCCTTGACTTTTGTCCGCTGTTCCGCTATGCTGAATAAAACATCTGAGGGAGGATTTTTTTATGGCATCTTCCAAACGAAAAAAGCACGGCGCGGGCTATGTGGTCCTGATCGCAGTGCTCATTCTTGTACTGCTTGCAGCCGTGGCCGCTGCAACCGGGTACAGTCTGGTAGCCCGCCGGGTGAAAGCGCTGCAGGCAGGCGCGGCCTTTACCTTTGATTATGAGATCACATCCACAGCCGATTCCCCTGCCCTTTACACCATCCTGCAAAAGACAGGCTCCACCAAGGGCACCGTCAACGGCCTGTATGCGCCGGACGCACTGCAGCTGAGCATCTCGGCCCCGGATGCCGTTATCCCGGCAGACCCGCTCACCCGGGTGTATATCAGCAGCAGCGAGACCTTATACGATGTCGGGCAGCTGTACAAAAATATCCGCTCTTCCATCACCGGCAGCTACCCGCTGGCGAGCCTTCTGCTGCCGGACTGGAGCCTTGGCAGTTATATCTCGCAGGCCCAGCTGGCAAGCCTGCTGGGTGTGGACACCACAGCCACCAGCCTGCAGGACATGACCGAGTTTGAGCTGCCGCAGAAAAAACTGCAGCGCGTACAGCCGGAAAACGCAAAGGACGGCTACCTTTATTTTCAGCTGGATACCGGTGATGCCAGCGCCAATGCACCGGTACTTGTTATCGGACTGGAAAAGAGCAGATTCTTTGCGGATGCCATCCCGGTGCACATCCTGCTCACCATCCCGGAACACGGGGTCAGCATCCAGCTCACTGGCACCGTGAGTGCCCAGACCGTGGTGCTCACTGCGCCCACATCCCGCATGAAGGACGAAGACATCCAGACGCTGGTGCAGATCCGCGATACCATCCAGAGCGTGCTGCAGTTCGTGCAGACCGCTGCCAACAGCGTACAGAACGCGGGCTGATCTTTCCGCAAACATCAAAAGCCAGAAACGGCAGCAGTCGTTTCTGGCTTTTGTTCTGTCATTTTACCGGTCGAGGATGCGGCCATCGGTGGAGAAGGTGACTACATTCCACGGGATGAACTTGCCGCTGTTCTTCAGAGCAGTGATGGCAGCGTGCTCCAGCCCGCCGCAGCAGGGCACCTCCATGCGCAGCACGGTCACGCTCTTGATATCATTGCTGCGGATGATCTCGGTCAGCTTTTCGCTGTAATCCACAGCATCCAGCTTCGGGCAGCCGATGATGGTCACATGGCCCCTCATGAACTCCTCGTGGATATTGGCGTAGGCATAGGCGGTGCAGTCGGCGGCGATCAGCAGCTTGGCACCGTCAAAGTAGGGCGCGTTCACCGGCACCAGCTTGATCTGGCAAGGCCACTGTGCCAGCTGGGACTGCATGGGCACTGCGGCTGCGGCAGGTGCGGTCTGCTCACGGTGGAACTGTTTCATCATGCTGCCCGGGCAGCCATGGAACGCCGGTGCGGCGGGCTGTGCCTGCTGCTGGGCGGCAGCGGCCTTTTTCTGCTTGTTTTCCAGCACAGCCTGCTCGTCATAAGCGGCGGCTTCGCGCTCGGTAAAGGTGATGGCACCGGTGGGGCATCCGGGCAGGCAGTCGCCAAAGCCGTCGCAGTAGTCGTCCCGCATCAGCTTGGCCTTGCCGTTCACAAGGCCGATGGCACCCTCGTGGCAGGCGGTGACGCAGGCACCGCAGCCGTTGCATTTTTCTTCGTCTATATGAATGATTTTGCGGATCATGGAAAAATCCTCCTTGCTTTGATGTTCTGAGTATACTATAATCAGACCGTGCTTTCGGTTGTTATAACCACAGAAAGAGGATTTTTATGAAAAAGATCGCGTCGCCCCTGTTTCAGGATCTTTCAGAAGCCGAGCTGGATACCCTTGCCGCTGCCGGGCACCTGCGCACCCGGCAGTTTGCAAAGCACGAGGTCATCTTCCACGCCGGAAGCTGCGTGCGGGAGATCGGCATTGTGCTGCGTGGTTCCGTGCACATTGAAAATCTGGATCTCTGGGGCACCAAAAGCATCCTGAGCAGCGTAGGTGCCGGGCAGGCCTTTGCCGAGACCTACGCCTTTTGCGGCGAGGCCTTGATGGTGGATGCTGTTGCGGCCGAACATTGCGAAATACTGTTCCTGCACACTGCCGCCCTTACCGATGCGAGGATCGAGCCAGCGCTGAAAGACAAGCTGCTGCGCCGCCTGCTGGCGGTATCCATGCGCAAGAACCTCAGCCTTTCGCAGCGCATCTTCTGCACAACGCCCAAGACTGTGCGCGGACGGCTGCTGACCTATTTTTCCGCACAGGCAGCACGCTGCGGCAGGATGGAGTTCGAGGTGCCCTTCAACCGCCAGCAGATGGCCGACTACCTCAATCTGGACCGCAGCGCCCTCTCCAAAGAGCTGTGCAAAATGCGGAACGAAGGTTTGCTGGAATTTGATAAAAACCGCTTTGTTTTAAAGCAGCTTCCAGAATAACCAAAAGCGCCCGCCGGGCAGGGCTGGACCTCCGGCGGGCGCTTTCATTTTAACAGGTCAATAGAACGAGATCAGACCGTCTCCTTCTTCTTGCGGGGTGCGCACTTGCGCTTGGGCTTCTCCGCAGCGGGCTTTTCCTCTGCAGGTGCTTCTGCCTTTGCAGGCTCTGCTTTTTCGGCAGCCTTGGCGGCGGTCTTTTTTGCGGCAGTCTTACGGGCAGGCTTTGCGGGCTTTTCTGCCGGTGCTGCGGTCTCTGCCTTCCCCTCTTCTGCAGCTTCTGCCTTGGCTGCAGCCGCCTTTTTGGTGGTGCGGGGCTTGCGGGCCGCAGTCTTCTTGGCCGGTGCCTTTTCTGCAGCGGGTGCAGCTTCAGCGGCAGCCTCCACAGCAGGCGCCTCGGCCTTCTTTGCGGCACGCTTTGCGCGCTCCTTCACCTCGGCAATGGTCCACAGCTGGTCATCTGCGCCGGACACCTCCTGCCAGATCTGCAGCACGGTGCCAACCGCAGCGCCCATGCCAACGGTGTCCACGCACTTGCCGCCGGCCCAGGAAGAGCGCAGGCGCACAGTTCCTTCCGGGGTGGGCTGAACGGTCCACATCTGAGAGGTACCGCCCACATCCTCCCACAGGTGCAGCCAGGTGCCGTTGGCGGTGCCGGTCATGGTCAGGTCCAGCAGCTTGCCGGATGCGCGGTTGCGGATGCGGTAAACGCCGTCACCCACGCGGATAAAGCTCCACTCCTGCTCAGGCTTATGCTCGTACTTGCCCAGACGGACGGTACCGGCTTCCTTGGTGCCCTCCACGGCCTGAATGACGTTGCCGGTGTGCGCGGCAATGGTGTAAAAGTGATCGGCTTCGATCACGGTCTGTGCAACAGTTTTCATGGTTTGTTCCTCCTATGGATCGCAGCCGCCCGGCTCTGCCTGCGGCTGCCGCTTGTATTTTGTATGCAGCCTGTACAGATGCACAGGCTTTTTTGTTTCCCTTATGGTAAATGATACCACATATCGTGATTTTCTACAAGTAATTCGACCAGCCTTTAGCAAAACAGACAAAAACAGTCAAGCTTTCCGTCCGTTTTTCTCCCGCTCCATGGGCATTTCAGGCACCATTCTGTACCGGTTCGGCTCTCGACTTTTTGCCGCAGCTGCGTTATACTATGGAACGTGCATCCCGTGCACACATTTAAATTATCCGCCGCTCTGCTGCTGGGCGGCTTTTCTTGACCTATTCCTTATGATAAAAGGAGGTTCTTGCATGTCAGCAGACGAGCTCAACATTCAGCAATACAAAAAAATGACCGAGACACCCATTCCAAAGCTGATCCTCGGTCTTGCCGCCCCTACCATTTTAAGTATGCTCATCACCAGCATCTACAACTTGGCCGATACCTTTTTTGTGGGCCAGATCTCCACCAGCGCATCCGGTGCGGTGGGCATTGTTTCCAGCCTGATGGCCATTATTCAGGCGCTTGGCTTTACACTGGGCCACGGCTCCGGCACCATCATCAGCCGCAGCCTTGGCAGCCGGAACACCGATGCCGCCACCCGCTTTGCTTCCACCAGCTTTTTTACTGCTCTGGCCGCTGGCGTGGTGCTGGCCGTTGTGGGCCTTGCCACTCTGCCCAGTTTCATGATGCTGCTGGGCAGCACCGAGACCATTCTGCCCCACGCCTGCGCTTATGCACGGCCCATCCTCATTGCAGCCCCGCTTATGATCTCCAGCCTTGTGATGAACAACATCCTGCGCTATGAGGGCAAGGCGAACTTTGCCATGATCGGCCTTGTGACCGGCGGCGTGCTGAACATTGTGCTGGACCCCATCTTGATGTTCGGCTTGAGCCTTGGCACCGCCGGTGCAGGCATTGCTACGGCTCTCAGCCAAAGCATCAGCTTCTGCATCCTGCTGTCCATGTTCCTGCGGGGCAAAACCGTCAGTCAGTTCCGTATTACTGCCGTCACCCGTGAAGCGTGGGAGTTCGCCATGATCCTGGTGGGCGGCGCGCCCAGCTTTGGCCGTCAGGGCCTGCAGAGCATCGGCGGCATGCTGCTGAACATTGCCGCCCGCAGCTACGGCGATGCCGCTGTGG
>OGXL01002895.1_pt1 | contig 12233 bp, 5 predicted proteins | sample 1576311 | NCBI WGS metagenome assembly OGXL01 (sample SAMEA3541564, study PRJEB24748) | human gut metagenome | biome: human gut; feature: human-associated habitat; material: faeces | place: China | collected 2012 | reverse complement strand
GGTGACTCCCCGCAGTGCGGGGAGATGTCGCGCAGCGACAGAGGGGACGGGCGCCAGTTAGGCGGAAGCGGCATAGCCGCAGGGGGGATTACAGCAGAGGTGCCCTGAAATGAGCACCGAAAACAAGCCCCCGCCCTACGATTACACATTATTTTTTATTGCCAACAACGAAAAAAGGACCACCCATACGGGTGGTCCTTCTGTTTTGTCGGTTTATTATTTTGCAGCGTTGAACTGGCGATCCAGCAGCACATAATCCCGGGCGTTAATGATCCCGTCGCCGTTCACATCCAGCAGCTGCTCATAGCGGTCGCTGCCGGTCTTGGCATTCAGGCAGTCCAGGAAGGTGACCGTGCGCGTGTCTACCCCACAGCCGCCGGTGCAGGAGATGGTGGCCACGCCATCGGTGCTAAAGGCGGTAACTGCGTAGTGGTGATCGTCCGTGTACAGGGCGTACACCTCTTTATCCGCCGTGATATTCTCCAGCGTGTCGCTCCAACCGGCCAGCGCCTTACACTGGGGCAAAGCAAAGTCCGTAGGTGCAACCGCCGTTTGGCCACTGTTCACCGCTACGGCAGAAAGGAGCACATTCTTGGTTTCGTCCCCATAAAAGCGCACCTGATAAAAGTCTTTGACAACCGTCACATCTACCGTCAAGGCGCCGGCCAGATCCGAACCGGTGGCGTACTCATAAGTAAAGCCGTTTTGCATCAGCGCATAATCCGCGGTGACAAAATTGCCGTTCTCATACTTCTCCGTATCCTGGTACACCACGCCATCCGCAGCCAAACCGTCCACCGGGGCATAAAACACATTATCCTGTTGCGTAGCGTTCACCGTAATGGTCTGCTGGCCCAGGGTCACGGCGGCCAGCGCCGTATTGGCGCGCAGATCCAGCGACGGCAGGTGGTTATTGGACACGATCAGGGTGGAAAGCGCTGTGTTGGCACCCAGGTTCAGTGTAGCCAACTGGTTGTTGGCACACTTTAGATAAGTCAGCGCTGTGCAGCCGGACAAATCCAAGGCGGTAAGCGCGTTGTTCTCGCACAGCAGGCGCTGCACACCGGCAGGTAATTTCAGCTCCGTCAGCTGGTCGGCAGCACAGTTGATCTGGGTCAGCGCCGTGTTTTTGCTTAGATCCAGCGTGCCCAACGCATTGTCCATACAGGTTAGCTGGGTCAGCTTGGACAAGACACTCACATCCAACGAGGTCAGCCCAATGTCTGCGCAATAGAGATTTTGCAGATTATAGAAATACTGTATGCCCTCCAGGCTGACAATGGGGGTACCTTCCCCCAGCACATCCTCCTGCCACGCAGGCAGCATCATACGGGTGATGCTGCTGCGCTCAGAATCAGAGAGAATACCGTCGCCGTTTTTATCGCACTTCTCTGCCACGATTTGACGGAAGCCGGCGTCCGGGAAATGGGTCTCATCAATCGCCACATCCTGCGCCGCCCGTACAAGGAGTGTACCCGTAAAACAAGCGGACACCAGCAAGACGGCCAGCACCAGACTGAGCCATTTTTTGGTTTTTTGTTGCATAACTTAGAGTCCTTTCGTTGACGGGTTAAATTCTGTTAAAGGTCACCTGAATGGAGTTGGTCACAGTGGAGCCGTCCTCCAGGGTCAAGGTGCAGGTGATGGTGGCGGTGTATTTGGTGCCGAACATGACGCCGCTGGCAGAAACCTTACCGGTTTGGTCCACCACCAGGTTCTTATTGTTGGAGGTCCACAAAGCGGACACATAGGCGTCTGCGTCTGCAGGATAGGTGCTCACGCCCAGCTGAATGCTCTTGTTGGTGTACACACCGCTGCAGCCGTAAGACACAGATTCTACCTCATTGCCGTCGTAAGTGAACTTGAAGCTGTCAATGTTGATCTTCTGGTTCACCAGCTTGACGGTGATGGTCTTGGTATAAGTCCGATCGTAAGCGTCCTTCAAGGTGTAGGTCACCTTCACGCTGCCGGAGGCGTCTGCGTTGGTCTTGGTAAGCACCAAGTTGCCGGCAGCATCCGTAGCAGCGGTTACATTGTTTTCTGCCGCCGTGGTCCAGGACGGATCCTGTACCATCGCGCCGTCGGCATAGGCAGCAGACAGGGTCACCTGCTGGTTGTCATCCACAACCAGCGCCTTGCCTTCGGTCACCGCAGCGCCGCTGCTGGTAAAGCCAATCTCACCGGGGCCGACGAACTCGTGGCCCACCAGGGCGTTCTGGGCCTGTTTCAGTGCGGAGGTGGCAGCGTCAATGACATCCTGTGAGGACTCATAGTCCGCATTGACCGCCACGGCCTTATCGTAAGCGGTCTTAAACGCCATACCGTAATCGTAAGCGTAATCCTTGTAATCCACCGCACCAGCATCCGCAATAGCCTGCTGCAAGGCGGAGAAATCATAAGTCGTATAGGCAATCACCGTGGCGGTGTAGCCGCCGTCCACCGTGGTGGCGGTAATGGTGGCCTTGCCCTGGGATACAAAGGTGATCTTGCCGCTGTTGTCTACCGTAGCGATCTCCGGGTGGTCACTGGTAAAGGTGCAGTCCCGCAGCGCCAAGGAAGCAATGGTGGCAGAGGAGGTTACCGTGGGCGTAATGGTCACGGTATCCTGCGGTGAGCCGTGGACCATATCCGTGTCCATGCTTACACCGGTCACCGCATAGCGGGTGAAGCAAACCGTGGTGGTGGCGGTGAAGCTGTCGCCCTTCACGGTGGTGATGGTGCAGGTGATCTCTGCCCACTGGTTGCCGCTGTCTGTATTGGTCACCAGCCCGGTGTCGCTGACGGTGACCTTGTCGTTGGAGCTGGACCAGGTAATGCTCTGGTACAGACCACCGGCAGGCGCCGTTACAGCAGACAGCTGAACGGTCTTGTTCTTCAAGCTCAGGTCATTGTGCAGGTAGCGGATATGACCCGGATTGGGAATGGTCACGTTGGCCTGGGCCTCTGTATCTGCCGTCAGGCTCACGCCCTCGGCGATAATGTACTTCACCAAACCGTTGTGGGCGCTCTCCAGCAGCTCCACCTGAGCGTCAATCTCTGCCTGGGTGGACAAACCGCTGTCAATCATCGTCTTGGCCTGGGCACAGGCGGTCTCCAGCACAGCCAGGGAATCCTCCGTGTATATATAATGGCCCTTCGACTGATTGACCAGAATTTGGTATTCGGCGTACTTGGCTTCCAGCACGGAGTAGTCCGCACGCACGGTTACGGCGCAAGTGGCGGTGTAGCCGCCGTCCAGGGTTTTCACGGTGATGGTGCAGTCGCCCACATCCACCGGGGTAACCAGTCCGTTCTCTACCGTAGCCACAGCCGGGTTCGAGGAGGTCCAGGTCACATCGTTAAAGGTTTTGTTAGAGGAACCGGCAAGCGTTGCATTCAGCTGTACCGGCTTCTGGGTCACCAGCAAATTCAACTGGGTCTGATCCAGACTGACGCCGCTGATCACACTGCCGCTCATTACAACGGTAAAGCTGCGGCTCAGTGTGCGGCTGTAATGGTCTGTGTTGGTCACCGTCACCTTCGCCCAGCCGTTGGCAGAAGCAGAGGAGGGACTCAGCACCAACTTGCCATCGGTCTGCGTGGCTTTGATGTTTTTGCTGTCGTCCACCGTCCAGCTGATGCCATTGCTGTCTGCACCCGCCGGCACTACGGCGGCGCTCAACTCCAGCTTGTTGTTCTCATGCAGCGTATTGGCGTAGCCGTTCTTGCTCAGGTCAATAGACAAGGCGTCGTTGTCGCCAATCGTACCGCTGGTGCGCTGATTATAGCTGCCTATGGCGGTGTTGCGACTGTAACCCACATAGCTTACATCAATAGACTGCACTTTGATGATCTGATGACCTTCCAGCGCAGCACCGGCCTCTATCAATGCCTGTGCGGCCTGGTTGATCTCGTCCTGGGTCTTGGTGTTGTCGTTCATCACGGACTGGGCTTCCTCATAGGCCTGCTTAAAGGTAATGCCTACGGTGTACTCATAGTCCTGATAATCCGTATCTTTATACTTCTCCAATGCGGCCTGCAGCGCGCTGCGATCACCGCCGGTGGATACGGAGCAGGTGGCGGTGTAGCCGCCGTCATAGGCAATGGCACGCACGGTGGTGGCGCCGGTGGACACAAAGGTCACCAAGCCTTTATCGTCTACGGTGGCGATATTTTCGTTATCGCTCTCCCAATAGATGTCAGAGATGGAGGCCTTGCCCACGCCCAAGGTGCCTGATGGCTGTACCGTTGCCGTCAGCTGATGGGTATCCCCAATGGAACCACTGACAGCCGACTCAGAAATGGTAATGCCGGTGGCAGGTGTGTACGCAAAGGATACCCACACATCGTCCGTCCAGGTCTGGCCGAAGTGATCCGTAACCGTACAGGTGATCTTGCCGTAGTAGCCCTCGTTCTTCAACACATTGAAGGAGGTGTTCTTGGCGGGAGAGGCCACGCCGTTTTCAGAAATCACGATCTTGTCGGTAGAAGAGGTCCAGGTAACGGACGCATAGTTGGCATTGTTGGGGTACAGGCGTACATTCAGATCCAGCTTAGCGTCCTTGTATGCGCCGTCGGTAAGCAGCGACACATCATATTGATAGAAGTTGCTGGCCTCCTCGCCGTCCAAGTAAATCTCTACATTATTAATATGCGTATATTTCTCCAGGCCCTTGTAAGCGGCGATCAGCTTTTCCAACTGGGCGTCCACTTCTTTTTGGCTGGATGCGTTGGCATCGATCAGCGCCTGGGACTCGGCAATGGCATCCTGGAAGGCCTGCCAGGTGGCCGGGTAATAGTTGGTTTCTGTCAGCTCCAGCGACTTATAGGTATCGATCTGGGCTTGCAGGGCGTCATAGTTGGTCACCACATTCACCTTGCACTGGGCGGTATAGCCGCCGTCACAGGTGGTCACAGTCACCACGCAGTCGCCACCGCTCTTAAAGGAAACCACGCCGCTCTGGTCCACAGTGGCAATCTCCGGGTCAGAGGTGGACCAAATCACATCTGCCACAGAGGCCTTGCCCACGATGCCAAAGCCGGTGGGCTCCACCGTTGCCTTTAAGGTTTGGCTTTCGCCTACCTTGCCGCCGACGATCTCCGTGGTGTCCAGCTTAATGCCGGTAACCGGATCGTTGGCAAAGGCCACATACATGCTATCAGTGTATACATTATCCATATAGTCGGTGGCGGTAACGGTAATCTTGGCCTGGCAGGCCTTGTTACCTGCAGGCTTCACAATACCGTTGGCGTCTACCTTTACACTGTCGTTATCGCTGCTCCACTTGATGGTGCGATACATAGCGGTCTTGGGTGCCACCTGGGCGTCCAAATCCACAGAGTAGCTGTCATACCGCTTAGAGGTAGACACCTTCACGCTGCGGAACGCGCCGGCGTCCGATCCGTCCTTGTTTACAAGGCTCACACCGGTCAAGCCGATGTAGCCGCCCAGCTTGTAGAAAGCGTACAGCAGTTCACGGGCGTAAGTATTACAGCTGTCCTGGGCAGCCATAGGCTCATCATAATAAACATAATAAGCATAGTCCAGCTTTCGGCTGAAGTCCTTATATAATGTTTTATTTTCGTTGGTGCGCTCAATCACCGTGTCCTCGCAGATGTTAATCACCTGCTTTAAGTAATCCTTGTCCGGGTACACAGTCACCTGCTTCTCCGCCACAATACCGCCGGAAGCAGATACGCAGTACAGGGTAGCGGTGCCTACATCCACACCGGTAACCACCGCATCGCCGTTGTCGTTGCCCTTGGGGGCTACGGTCAGCACGCCCTCATCGGAGGAATACCAGTTGGCGCCGTAGCAGGCCTGTGTCGAGGAGGTGGAGCCGCTAAAGGTCATGGCGTGAGACACATCCAGGGTCTTGCCGTTGATCACGGACAGATCGTCACCGTTAATGGTATTGGTCTCTGCGGCGTTACGCACCACGCAAAGGGTCACCACATCGGACTGAATATCGCCGTCCTCAGACACGCACCAAATATGTACGCTGGAGGCGCTGGTGCAGGAAGCCTTGGCCACCACCTTTACGGTGCCGGCAGTCTTGTCCTCGTCCTTCAGCTCAAACTGATCCGTATTATCAATATACCATTTTACATTCTTATTGGTGGCGTCTGCCGGGTCCACATTGGCCTTAACCAGCACACCGGAGCCATCGTACACCGTGCTGGCAGTAACGGTGGCAAAATCCAGAGTTTCACCGGCCACCTCCGTCTGCTGCTGCTGCAACTTCACGCTATTGGCCAAAACAGCACTCTTTACGGCACTTTCAACAGTCACATCAATGCCGGACACCGGCAGACCGTTGAAAATCGTGGCCTGGGTCTGCACCTCAGAGATGGTGTAATAGCTGCCATCCAGCAGTTTGTAGCCGGTGGAGGCTTTCAGTACCACCGTGGCGGTACCGCCGGCCAGCGCCGTGTAGTTACCGTCCTTGTCCAGCCTGGCGATTCCGTCCTCTACTGAGCCGTCGTGGTGGACCGTGGTAGTCTCGCCGGTGGTCTCGTCGGTCACCGTTTCATCATAGGCGTCGCCCGCCCACAGATACTTGGGATTGCCGTCAGCGTCCGTACCGTCCAGCAGGCCCCAGGTAATGTTCAAATTATTGGCCTTGCTTACACGCACCGGGTACACCGTGTAGGTCAGCGTTTGCTGATCGCCAATATTGCAGTCCCGCTGGGCGTGGATCACCGCGTCGCTGAGCACCCGCCCGGTTTTGCCGGTTACGGTAAGCTCTTTGGTTCGCACCACCTGATTGGCAGCGGAAGTCGCCGTGATGGTGCACTTTTTACTGTTTGCAACCGTGCCCATGTTGCCCCCTGCGTCACGACCGGTGATGATACCGGTTTTGGGATCTACATAGGCCACACTTTCATCCGAGGAGGACCAGGTAATATCCGAAACATCGGCCGCAACGGGTTTTGCGTCCGTAATGGCCATTTGGATCTGGGCGCCCTCCTGTACCGTATCCGGACCGGTAATGTTAAAGTCCGTGCAAGGCACACCGTCTACAACGTTAAAAGTGATGGTATCATTATATTTCAATTTGAGCAGAATGTTGGCGATGATCTTCACCGCAGTAGCCGTCAGCTGTATCGCGTCGGCAGAATCGCCCACAATATCCTTAATGGCAAAGCAAGCGTCCAACAGCGCCGCCAGCACATTGCGGTCAATGTCGATACCCAAATACTTGATTAGAATATCCGCCAGTTTTTTGGTATCAATGGTGCCGGTATGGTCCAACTTGTAAATATAGTTGACCAGCTTTAACAGATTGTTGATAAATCCTTCCGTGTCCGGCGACACAACGATGGTCACCGTACCGGTGTTCTTAAAGGTTACCAAACCGCTGTCATCCACCGTGGCAATCACCTTGCCCTGGGTAAAGACGGAAGAACTCTTTACAGAGTAGACCACGCCCATGTGCAGACGTACCGGGGTGGTCACGGCACTCAGCTGGCAGGTGGTGCCCTTGGCTACCGTGGTCTCAATCTGGGACTTATTGGTGATATGGGTACCGTTGGGCAGGAAGTTGGCATAAAACGCATCGTTCTTCGTGACCGTCACAGCCAGCTTGTCGTCTGCCTTTACTTCGCCGTTGGCGTCATACAGGGTAACATGAACAACGGAATTGATATTGTCCAGGTATTTGCGCAGGGACTCGATCCATTTGGCGGAATAGGATTCAAAAATCTTGCCCAGGGCAGAATCCGCACCCATGGTCTTTTCAATCAGGGCAATGATCTCGTCCGTGTCCATGGTGTCCACATTCACCTTATCGTTGAACAGGGCTTTTTCCAGCGCGGCGCCAGCAATCTTGCCCACCAGCGGCACCGGCTTTACCTCATTGTCAATCCAGTTGTGGATCACAGCACCCTTAGAGGAGTCAAAGGCCTTGACCAAGCCATTTTGGTCCACATCCACCAAAGTGGGCGCCTCGCTGTACCACTTGACATAGCCGTTATCCGGGATCTCGCAGTCAATGAGCTTGTAGCTCAGTTGCAGCGTGTCGCCCTCCTTCATCGTCTCATGGTAGGCGTTGCCCTCCGCGTCCGTATCTTGTACCGCATTGCCGTCTTCATAAAACAGCTGAATGTTGTACACGCCGATCACGTCGCCCGCCCAGGCAGAAAATGCCGGAGTCAGCACGGTGATCACCGTGAGCACGGACAAAAAGACACTGAGCAAGCGCTTCTTGCTGTACATAAACTTCATAGAACCATCCTTCCCCTTTGCCGCAACGACAGCACCCCTTGCACTGCCCGCTTAGCGCCTGTATTTCGGCGCACCGCGACAACATTTATACATAATAATTATAAAACATAAATAAAGTTATTGCAACGCACTTTCCGCGGTTTTGCCCCGAAAACATGCCAAACTTTGGCACCGGCTTTTGTGGATTATCGACAAAGAAAAATGAAGAAAAAATAAATAAAGGACGGAATGCGAATATCCGTCCTTTAACTTTTTGTATATGTTTATATTACATTGAGTACACCCAAAAAGGCTTTAGAGCCGTCCGGATGTTCAATCACTTTGCGGCTGTCCCGCACACGCAGGGCACAGGCGTCACCAATATAAAGGGTGTATTCCACCGTTAAGAGTCGCCGATCCGCTGCGCCGGTGCGCAGTTGCACGGCCACAGCCGCCGCCTCGTTCTCATCCATCAGCCGCGCCAAATTGCCGGAGAACAGCTGGAACAGCTCCGTTCTGGAATAGCCGATAAACTGGATAAAATCCTCGCTGACCAAGTCCAGCTGCAAAGGGTCGTCCGTGCCTGTAAAGAAAGTGGCGCCGGGCAGGTTCTTAAACAGACTCACCATCCGCTGCGCCTCTCGGTCCGCCTTTTCCTCCGCCGCCTTAATGCGGGTAATATCCGTAAATACGGCGTGAAACACCGGGCACTCGCCCTCGTAGCGCTGAATACCCGCCCGCAGCTGGCACCAAATAAATTCGCCCTCATGCACCCGCACCCGGCACTCGCAATCCACTTCCTCACCTACAGCCATGGCGCGACCGATGGCCTGAAATACCCCAGAGCGGTCGTCCGGGTGAAGCAGTTCGTCCAGTCGATAGGCCCGCAGGCGGCTGCTCTCCTGGGAGGTGCCGAACAACCGACAGCAGCCTTTGTTCAGATACAGGCACTCAATGTGCATTTCCGGCGTGACCTTAAACAGACACACGCCGCCGCACACCAGGTCGATAAGCTCATTCATCTCCACCGCCTGGGCCCGCAGCTGTTCCTGGCGCCGCCGGCTCTCGGACACATCCGCAAAGGTCATGCGGCACAGGGTGGAGTCCTCGTAATTCTGACCCACACAATGGACAAAGAGCGGCGTGCCCTTTTTGTCCAGCAGGTCCATGGTCATATATGTAAATCGGGCGCCCTTTTTGCAGATGTTTTGCATCACCCGCTCCCGGTCCGCCGGTTTTAATTTGTCGTACAGGAACAGCTTGCCCTGTTTGATCTTAGACGGGTGCACACCGGCAAACTGGGCAAAGTGGCTGTCTGCGTCTGTCACCTGCAAATCGTTGGCCTTATCCACCACCACATTCATAAATTCAACTTCATAGGGGGCTGGGTCCATATTTTCCCGCTGCGTGGCTCCCACCTCTCTTTCTCTGCTTCTCTGCGCTGTGTATCTCTGCAAAATTCTTTCTGAAACGGCGGCAGACCGCCTGCCTGCGCGCCATAGCCATTATAGCACACTTTCTTCCCCATTTGCGAACGATTTTTTACAAGTTAGTAAAATTTTCATAAAGTCCGTAAAAATTTCATAAAACGGTAGGCAATCGGCCGGATTTGTGCTATTATATCTTTATTCTATACACCCGGAGTGAATACTATCAGTTAGGAGAACCCCCATGGCAAATGTTTATCGGATTTTTGTGGAAAAGAAGAAAGGCAACGACATTGAGGCCATGCAGATCTTAACGGATCTGCGCCAAAATGTGGGCATTACAGCGCTCACCGGCCTGCGGCTTATTAACCGCTACGATGTGCAGGGCGTCAGCGAGGCGGAGTTCCGCCGTGCCGTGCACGGGGTCTTTGCCGAGGACAATCTGGACAATACGGCAGACGAAGTGACCTTCGCCCCCGGCGAGCGGGTGTTTGCCATGGAGTTTCTGCCCGGCCAATACGACCAGCGGGCAGACAGCGCCGCCCAATGTATTCAGCTGCTCACCGCAGGAGAATGTCCCCGGGTAGCCAGCGCCAAGGTGATCGCCCTTGCCGGCGACATTACGGATGCGGAGTTCGACAAGATTAAATCCTACCTGATCAACCCGGTGGAGAGCCGGGAGGCCACCATGGCCAAGCCGGAGAGCCTGGATCTGACTGCCGATGTACCGGCGGACATTGCGCGCATTGCCGGCTTTATCGCCAAGAGCGATGACGAAATCGCCGCTTACCACAGCCAAATGGGCTTTGCCATGAGTGTGGAGGACCTAAAGTGGGTGCGGGACTACTTTAAGAACGAAGAACACCGGGATCCCAGCTTAACGGAGCTGAAAGTGATTGACACCTACTGGTCCGACCACTGCCGCCACACCACCTTTTCTACCAAGCTGGACAAGATCACCGTGGAGGAAAGCAAGTACGCCGCCGCAGTGGAGGACGCCCTGCGCCTGTACCTGGATATGCGCGGCGCCCTGTATGCCGGCAAAAACAAAGACATTTGCCTGATGGATATGGCCTGCATCGGCACCAAATATCTGAAGTCCCAGGGCAAGGCGGACAATCTGGACGAGAGCGAGGAGATCAACGCCTGCTCCATTGAAGTACCGGTAAAGGTGGACGGCAAGACCGAGCAGTGGCTGGTGCAGTTTAAGAACGAGACCCACAACCACCCCACGGAGATTGAGCCCTTCGGTGGCGCGGCCACTTGCCTGGGCGGCGCCATTCGCGACCCGCTGAGCGGGCGCGCCTATGTGTACCAGGCTATGCGGGTTACCGGCTCCGGCGATCCCACCACCGCCTTTGCAGACACCCTGGAGGCCAAGCTGCCCCAGCGAAAGATCACAACCGGCGCTGCCCAAGGTTACAGCAGCTACGGCAACCAGATCGGACTGGCCACCGGCCAGGTCACTGAGCTGTACGACGCCGGGTATGTGGCCAAACGTATGGAGATCGGCGCAGTGATCGGCGCCTCTCCCAAAGAGAATGTGGTGCGGGCGTGTCCTACGCCCGGCGATATCATTGTGCTGCTGGGCGGGCGCACCGGCCGTGACGGCTGCGGCGGCGCCACCGGCTCCTCCAAGGCCCACAATTCCGAATCTATCGAGACCTGCGGTGCCGAGGTGCAAAAGGGTAATCCTCCCACCGAGCGCAAAATTCAGCGGTTGTTCCGCAACAAGGAAGTATCCACCCGCATTAAGCGCTGCAACGACTTTGGCGCCGGCGGTGTGTGTGTAGCCATCGGCGAGTTGGCTGACGGCCTGACCGTGGATCTGGACAAGGTACCCAAGAAGTACGAGGGATTGGACGGCACAGAGCTGGCCATCTCCGAGAGCCAGGAGCGCATGGCTGTGGTGCTGGATCCCAAGGATGTGGACGCCTTTATTGCCGCAGCTTATAAAGAGAACTTAGAGGCCACCCCGGTGGCCGTGGTCACGGACAACAATCGACTGGAAATGACCTGGCGTGGCGACAAGATCGTGGACATCAGCCGGGATTTCCTGAACACCAACGGCGTGACCCAGCATGCCACCGCGACCATTGCCCCCATTGATGAGAGCAAAAACTATTTACATACCGTACCGGCAGAGCTGCAAGGGCTGTCCCTGTCCGCTGCGCTGAAAGCCAATCTGTGCCGACTGGAAGTCTGCTCCCAAAAGGGACTGGTGGAGCGGTTCGATTCCTCCATCGGCGCCGCCACGGTCAATATGCCTTACGCCGGCGTGTACCAGCTGACCCCGGAGGAGGCTATGGTAGCCAAGCTGCCCCTGGAGCATGGCCAAACGGACGACGCTACGGTGATGGCCTACGGCTTTATCCCCGGCGTATCTCGCTGGAGCCCCTTCCATTCCGCCGCCTTTGCAGTAACGGAGAGCCTTGCGAAACTGGCTGCCGTGGGCTGCGACCCGGCAGAAGCACGGCTCACCTTCCAGGAATATTTTGAGCGCCTGGGCAACAAGCCGGAGCGCTGGGGCAAGCCCGCTGCCGCCCTGCTGGGCGCCCTGACCGCATCCATAATACGCTCCAGACGCTGATGGGTGAATGTTCCTGTGAACGAACAGCCTT
>OGXL01002890.1_pt1 | contig 12252 bp, 7 predicted proteins | sample 1576311 | NCBI WGS metagenome assembly OGXL01 (sample SAMEA3541564, study PRJEB24748) | human gut metagenome | biome: human gut; feature: human-associated habitat; material: faeces | place: China | collected 2012 | reverse complement strand
AATCAACGGGTCTGCCAGCTCGTCCGTTCCAAAACCGGCTGTGAGCCGCTGGCACTTGTCGTGGCGTGGGGTGCCCGCACGGCGGGCCGCTGTGCCGCCGGGGTGCTGGGAGCCGTGAAGCATCAGCGCTTTTCCGACCAGCAGCTGGAGACCTTTGCCGCCCGCGCGCCGGGCATCTGCCCGAAGCCGGTGTGCGATGCCGGGGAGCCCTGCCCGCTGCCGCCGCAGGACGATGCGGTGGATGTGTCGGTGATCGTGCCGGTGCACAACGGGGAGCGCTTTTTGCGCGCCTGTCTGGACAGCATCCTGCACCAGAACACCACTCGCCGCCTGCAGGTGCTGGCGGTGGAGGACGGCTCCACCGACGGCAGCGGGGCCATTCTGGCCGAGTACGCCCGGCAGGGAGGGGTCACCGTGCTGCACCCGGAGCAGGGCGGCAGCGCGGCCCGCGCCCGCAACACCGGTCTGGCCCGGGCGGTGGGCCGCTGGGTCCTGTTTGTGGATTGCGATGACTGCCTGCTGCCGGACGCAGTGGAGACGCTGCTGGCGGCACAGGCGCGTACCGGGGCGGATATCGTGCAGGGCGGCTGGCAGTATTGCGACGAAGCCGACACCCGCGGTGCGGTGCAGCAGTACGCAGAAGCGTGCTACACCGGCCCCCGGCGGCTGGATGTGGTGGAGCTGCCCGGCACTCCCTGGGGCAAGCTGTACCGCCGGACCCTGTTTGAACGGGTACGGTTCCCCTCCGGGTACACCTGTTTTGAGGATGCCATGATCCATTTCTGGGTCTTTCCGCGGGCGAAGTGCATTGCTTCGACAAAACCTCTGGTATATTTGTGGCGCAAAAATACAATGGGGCTCACCGCGACCTCCCAGAATACGGCCAAAGCATTGCAGGCCTACTGGGTGGCTGAAGAAATGCTGGATGGTGCGGTGCGTCTGGGCCTGCCGCAGGATGCGCTGTTTGCCTGCAACCTGATCCTGCAGCTGGCCAATTACTGCTATGTGTGTGTGGCCGGTCTGCCGGAGGCGGACCGGCAGACGGCCTTTGCCTGCTGCTGCCTGCTGTACCGCCGGTGGGCAGCGAAGCTGCCGGACCCCCGGACGCTGCCCTATGCCGTGCGGCTGGCGCAGCGGGCGCTGGAACAGGCGGACTATGGGCTATGGCAGCTGCAGGGCAGACTGTTCCAGCTGATCAACTGACCGGTTTACACCGGCACGGAAAGCGAGGTGGACCGCGTGCAGGATGTTTCCAAGATCCTGACCCGGAAATATTACGGCAAAAAAGACCCGTTCCGCAGCCGGGAGTTCCGCCAGCCCCGCTGGATGGAACTGCTGGCGGTGCTGCTGTTCACCGTGTCCGGGCTGGGCGAAGGCAAAAGCATCAATGTGGTGCTGGGCGGTCTGCCCAAGGCGGTGACGCTGGCCTTTGTGGGGCTGGCCGGGCTGGAATTTTTCATCCGGGGCGATTTTGACCGGTTGAAAAAACTGGCCGGGCCGTCCGGGCTGTACATCCTGTATCTGGCGGTGCTTGCCGCCTGGTCCATGTTCATCTGGGTGCGCAACTTCACGGCCTTTGCCTCCATCACCCGCGGCGTGGAAAAGATCCTGTATCAGAGCATCGCCACGGTGGTGGCCATCTGCTGCGTGTACCTGTACGGGCGGTTCAGCATCGACCTGTTCACCATCGGCATCTGCTGCGCAAACCTCTTCATCCTGTTCAGCGAGGTGCCCGCCTATGGTGTGGGCGAGAGCGTGAGCTCCCTGCTCACTAGCATCCTGTCGCTGGGCAACAATACCTATGGCTATGCCGAGCGGCTGGAGATCCACGAGGTGACCTTTCTGGAGGGCATCTTTGTGCTGTACTACCTGTTCTTTTCGCCAAAAGAAACCAAGCAGCAGCGCACCCGCAACTGGGTGCTGGCGGGCTGCTCCTTCTTTTTTGTACTGGCGGGCATGAAGCGCATCCTGCTGCCGGCACTGGTGGTCTCGGCCTTTTACATCTGGATGCTGCGCCGCAGCCATGCCAAGGAAAAGCTGATCATGCTCACCGGCGCGGCCTGGGTGACCCTGTTCTGGGTGTATCTGTATCTGGTGCACACCGGGGCCATCTCCCGCATCCTGAACGCGGTGGGCATCAACATGATGGGCCGCGATTACATCTGGAGCCTGGCCAAACCCTATTATCGGTTCTCGCCTACCTTCATCGGGCTGGGGTTCGAGGCGGTGGACGCCATGGTCACCCGCTTTTATGAGATCGGCCTCATTGATGTGGCCTACCCGCTGCACAACGACATCCTCAAGGTGTTCGTGGAGCTGGGGTTTCCGGGGCTGTGCTTCTGGTGCGCGTTCCTGTACCTGATCCTGCCCTGGTACTGGACCAAACGCTACGGGCCCGAGGCCGGCATCCTGTATTTTGCCATCCTCAACCCGCTGTCCATGACCTACCTCACCGACAACACGGCCTTTTATTTCTGGTGTACCATGGGTCTGCGCATGATCCCGCTGGCGGTCTGCTGCTTTGCAAAGCCGACGAAGGACCCTGCCGCCCAAAAACAGACATGGCAGCCGCCCTCGGCGCAGGAGGTGCAGCGGCGCATCCGGGCACAGTACCGGGAGAAAGGAAGTTCTTCATGATCCACATCCTGCAGTCGGTCAGCAACATGGACCGGGGCGGCATTGAGTCGATGCTGATGAACTATTACCGGCATCTGGACCGCACGCGGTTCCAGTTCGATTTTCTGGTCAACAAGAAAAAGTCCGGCTTTTTTGATGACGAGATCCGCGCACTGGGCGGGCGCATCTTCCAGAGCCCGGGCGTAGCCCCGCAGAGCTACCCGGCCTACCTGCGCTCTATGCAGCAGCTGCTGGCCCAGCACCCGGAGATCAAGGTGCTGCACGCCCACAACGAGGCCATGCAGCTTTTTGCGTTGGAAGGCGCTAAAAAGGCGGGCCTGCCGGTGCGCATCGCCCACGCCCACAACACTCGTCTGCCCAAGGACGCCAAGCTGCCGATCAAATGGTTCTGCAAACAGTTCATTCCCGGCGCGGCCACCGATTACTGGGCCTGCGGGCGGGAGGCCGGCATCTACTACTTTGGACAGAGCGCGTGGGATGCCCGGGGCGTGACCCTGCGCAACGCCATCGACCTGGACCGCTTTGGCTACCGGCCGGAGGTGCGGGCAAAGATGCGGGCAGAATATGGCCTGAACGATAAGCTGGTGGTGGGCTGTGTGGCCCGCCTGATGGCGCAGAAGAACCACACCCGCCTGCTGGACATCTTTGCGGCCCTGAAAAAGGTGCGGCCGGACAGCTGCCTGCTGCTGGTGGGCGAGGGCGAGCTGCGGGCCGAGCTGGAAGCCAAGGCCGCCCGGCTGGGCATTGCGCAGGATGTGAAGTTCCTGGGCGTGCAGAGCGACACCTCCGTCTGGTATCAGGCCATGGATGTGTTCGTGATGCCCTCGCTGTTTGAGGGCCTGCCCGTGGTGGGCATGGAAGCGCAGGCGTCCGGTCTGCCCTGCGTGTTCTCCACCGGCGTCACCGAGGAAGTCCTGCTGCGGCCGGACAGCTGCCGCATTTCGCTGGAACAGCCGGACGAAGCATGGGCCGCAGTGCTGAAGGATGCGGACCGCAATCTGCCCGACCGTGCGCAGGCGGCGGCACAGGTGCGGGCTGCCGGGTACGACATCCGGCAGGAGACCCTGCGCCTGCAGCAGCTGTACACCAGCCTGATCGCCAAAAGGGGTGCCGCACATGCCTGAGATCAGTATGATTGTTCCGGTTTATAACGTAGAGCAATATCTCCCGGCGGCACTGGACTCTCTGCGGGCCCAGACCTGCCCGGACTGGGAGGCTATTCTGGTGGACGACGGTTCCCCGGACGGCTGCGGGGCGCTGTGTGATGCGGCCGCCCGGCAGGATGCCCGCTTCCGGGTGATCCATCAGAAGAACGCCGGGGTCGGCGCGGCCCGCAATGCCGGGTTGGCTGCAGCCCGCGGCACCTATGTGCAGTTTCTGGACAGTGATGACGCACTGGAGCCCCAGATGGTGGAGGTGCTGTGCCGCACGGCAAAGCAGACGGATGCCGACCTGATTTTGTTTGGCAGTTACGATGACCGCTATGCGCCCGATGGCACCCGGGTGAGCAGCACGGAGGTCGCACCGGTGCTGGAAGGGGTGTACCGCGGCGACCCCTGCCCGCAATTGTTCCCGCAGCTGTCGGCCATGTCGCTGGTCACGCGGCAGCTGTTCCGCCGCCGCTGCATCGAAGAGGGCAGCTGCCGCTTTACCGATTACAAGATCGCGGAGGACGCGCTGTTTTTCGTGTCCTTTTACCGGCAGCGGCCCCGCTGTGTGGTGGGCATCCCGGACCGGCTCTACCGCTATCGTCTGCGGGATGACGGCTCGGCCTCCCAGAGCTACCACCCGGAACGCCTGACGGATAACTTTTACCTCTCGGACGCGGTGGAAGCCGTGGCAAGGGACTGGGGCCTGAACGACGACCCCGCCTGCCGCCGGGCCGTAAACCACAGCCGGGTGCTGGACCTGCAGCTGGGCATTAAGAATGTCTGCCTGGGGCCGCTGAGCTTCCGGCAGCGCACCGCATGGCTGCGGCAGGCGTTGCGCATCCCGGCGGTGCGAGCCGCTGTGCGGGACATGCCCCTGCAGGACGCCCGCAGCCGCAACGACCGCATCAAACTGGCCTTGCTGAAGGCGCGGCTGTGCGCGGTGGTCATTGCCCTGTCCAGCTGGAACAACCGCCGCTGAAAAGACGAAACAACAAAAGCGCCCCTGTGCACCGGATGGGTTCCGTGCACAGGGGCGCTGTATTTTATAAGGAAAAAGCGGGGGCTCAATCGTCGTCGCTGTCCAGCTTGAGCACGGCGGTAAAAGCCTCGCTGGGCAGAGAAACGCTGCCCAGCTGGCGCATCTTCTTTTTGCCTTCCTTCTGCTTTTCCAGCAGCTTCTTCTTGCGGGTGATATCGCCGCCGTAGCACTTGGCCAGCACGTCCTTGCGCATGGCCTTGACCGTCTCACGGGCGATGATCTTGCCGCCGATGGCGGCCTGCACCGGGATCTCGAACAGGTTGCGGGGGATGTTGTCCCGCAGCTTTTCGCAGATGCGGCGGCCCTTGGCGTAAGCGTTATCCCGGAACACGATCATGGACAGTGCATCCACGGGGTCGCCGTTGAGCAGGAAGTCCAGCTTGACCAGGTCGCTCTCGCGGTACTCCTTGAACTCGTAGTCGTAGCTGGCGTAACCGCGGCTGCGGCTCTTGATGGCGTCAAAGAAGTCGTACACGATCTCGCCCAGCGGCATGGCATAATGCAGGTCTACGCGCACATCGTCCAGATACTTCATGTCGATGAGGGCACCGCGCTTGTTCTGGCACAGATCCATCAGGCCGCCCACATAGTCGTTGGGGGTGTACAGGTGCACGTCCACAAAAGGCTCTTCCTGCTTGACGATGTTGGAGGGATCCGGGTAGCTGGAGGGGTTGTCGATCATCTCCACAGTGCCGTCGGTCAGGGTCAGGCGGTAGCGCACGCTGGGCGTGGTGGTGATGATGTCCAGATCGAACTCCCGCTCCAGACGCTCGGTGATGATCTCCATGTGCAGCAGGCCCAGGAAGCCGCAGCGGAAGCCGAAGCCCAGAGCCGCACTGGTCTCCAGATCAAAGGTCAGGGAGGCGTCGTTCAGCTGCAGTTTTTCCAGTGCGTCCTTCAGGTCGGGGTAACGGGCGCCGTCGGCGGGGTAGATGCCGCAGAACACCATGGGCTTGACCTGCCGGTAGCCGGGCAGAGCCTCGGCGGTGGGGCGGGAAGCCAGCGTGACGGTGTCGCCTACGCGGGTGTCCTGCACAGTCTTGATGCTGGCGGTCAGGTAACCGACTTCGCCGGCCTGCAGCTGGGCGCAGGGGGTCAGGTTGGTGGCACCCATGTGGCCCACTTCCACCAGCGTGAATTCAGCCCCGGTGGCCATCATGCGGATGGTGTCGCCGGGCTTGACGGTACCCTCGAACACGCGGATGTAGACGATGACGCCCTTGTAGCTGTCATAAATGCTGTCAAAGATCAGGGCCTTGAGGGGGGCGTCCGGGTCACCGGTGGGGGCGGGGATGTCGGTGACCACCCGTTCCAGCACCTGATCCACGTTCAGGCCGGTCTTGGCGGAGACGCGGGGCGCGTCCAGGCAGGGCAGACCGATCACATCCTCCACCTCCTGCGCCACCTCGTCCGGGTGAGCGCTGGGCAGGTCGATCTTGTTCAGGATGGGCACCAGCTCCAGATCATGCTCCAGTGCCATGTAGGTGTTGGCCAGGGTCTGGGCCTCCACGCCCTGCGTGGCATCCACCACCAGAATGGCACCCTCACAGGCAGCCAGACTGCGGCTCACCTCGTAGGCAAAGTCCACATGGCCCGGGGTGTCGATGAGGTTGAATTCGTAGGTCTTGCCGTCCTTGGCGGTGTAGTTCATGGTCACGGCGCGGGCCTTGATGGTGATGCCGCGCTCACGTTCGATGTCCATGTTGTCGAGGATCTGGTCCTCCATGGTGCGCTCGTCCACGCTCTTGGTCAGCTCCAGGATGCGGTCCGACAGGGTGGACTTGCCGTGGTCGATGTGGGCGATGATGCAGAAGTTGCGGATATTGTCTCTTGCCATGTAGTTCCTCCGGGCAGCTTTATGCTTCTAAGATCCAGTCCTCCACAGCCACGATCTGTCCGTGGTCGCGGTAGACGCGGGGCACGCGGCGGGACACGCCGCACAGCACTTCATAAGGGATGGTATCGGTCTTGCGGGCGATGGTCTCGGCAGTGTCGCTCACGGTGCCGCCCCACAGGATGGCTTCGTCGTCCTCCTGCACCTGCGGCACGTTCGTCACATCCACCATCATCTGGTCCATGCACACCCGGCCCAGCACCGGGCAGGCTACGCCGTGGATCTCCACGACGCCCTTGCCGCAGCTCAAAAGCCGGGGGTAGCCGTCGGCGTAGCCGGTGCACAGGGTGGCCACCTTGGTGGGCTTTTCGGCGGTGAAACGGCGGCCGTAGCTGGCGCACTGGCCGGGCTGCATCTCCTTGATCATGCTCACCACGGTCTTGAGGGTCATCACCGGGCGGAAACAGCCAAAGCGCACCTCATCGCTGGGGTCGTAGCCATACAGGATGATGCCGGGGCGGGCCATGCAGCGCTCCCGGGGCAGGCCCTCGGGCCAGTCCGGGTGCAGCATGACGCCGGCGGAGTTGTCGCAGTGCACCAGCTGCGGTTCCCGCCCGGCGGCTTTCAGGGCGTGGAAGGCCTGCACGAACAGGCGGTGCTGCTCGGCGGTGTAAGCAATGTTGTCCTCGCTGACGTCATCGGCCACTGAGAAGTGCTGGAACAGGCCGGTCATCTCCAGCCCGGGCAGGGCACAGGCGGTGAGCATGTCCCGGATGGCGGCGTCAAAATCGGTGCGCAGGGCAAAGCCGATGCGGCCCATGCCGGTGTCGGCCTTCAGGTGGATCTGCACCCGGCCGCCTGCGGCTACGGCAGCATCGCTCAGGGCCTTGGCCTGCGCTGCCGAGTAGCAGGCCACCGTGATATGGTTCTGGATCAGGGCCGCCGCATAGCCGGGCTGCACATGGCCCAGCACCAGAATGGGCAGGGTCAGCCCGCCCTTGCGCAGCTGCACGGCCTCAGTCAGGCAGCTCACGGCCAGCCAGGCGGCACCCTCTTCCGCAAAAACGCGGGCGCACTGCACGGCGCCGTGGCCGTAGCTGTCGGCCTTGACCACTGCGCACAGCGGCAGGGCACCGGAACGGGCCTTGACCGCGCGGAAATTATGGCGAAGGGCTTCGAGGTCGATCTCGGCCCAGACATGTTTTTCAAAGGGTTGGGTCTGCATCATGATTCATCCTTCTTTGCTGTTTGTATAAAGCTGCCGCGCCCGGTGTGAACGGGCCGCCAGCCGTCGATGCCGCTTTCCTGCAGGGCGTGCAGGGTCTTTTGCCGGAAGGCGTGGTCGGTGCGGCAGCGTTCCCGGACGAACTCTTTGGTCTGCTCGCGCACGGTCACGCCGTCGGCGGGGCAGCGGCTCTTGACGATGGGCAGGCCCTCCTCCCGCACGGCACACTGCACCTCGTATTCGGTGGCCAGCAGCATGGGGCGGATGAGGGTCAGGTCCCGCTGGGACAGGTAGGTGACCGGTGAAAAGCAGCCGATGCGGCCCTCCCGCCAGAGATTCATGTAAAAGGTCTCCACAGCATCGTCCAGATGGTGCCCCAGCGCCACCTTGTTGCAGCCCAGCTCCTGCGCGGCGGTGTGCAGGGCACCCCGGCGCAGCTTGGCGCAGAGGGAACAGGGGTTCTTTTCCTGCCGGTATTCAAACACCACCGGGCCAATCTCGGTGCGGCGGATGTGGTAAAATATGTCACTTTTTTCTCTTGCAAAAAAGGTTGAAAAAAGTGACGATTTGTGATAAAATTTTTACAATTTAGGTAAAGCTAACTCAAGGTAAAAAAAAGAGATTCTCTCTTTTTTTTTGCCAAGATGCAAGAAAGGCAGGGCAAAGAATGAAAGCTTTTTTGATACTGGAAGACGGAACCGTGTTTACAGGTACAAGCATTGGTTCTACACGCGAAATCATCAGTGAGATCGTATTTAATACCTCAATGACCGGATATTTAGAGGTACTTACAGATCCATCCTATGCAGGACAGGCGGTTGTGATGACGTATCCGCTGATCGGAAACTACGGAATTACACCGGATATGGAATCCGCCAGACCGTGGCCGGACGGATATATTGTAAGAGAGCTTTCACGTATGCCGAGCAATTTCCGCTGTCAGGGAAGCATTCAGGATTTCCTGACAAAGCATGATATTCCGGGAATTGCAGGAATTGATACCCGTGCGCTTACCAAGATTCTCCGCGAAAAGGGAACCATGAACGGAATGATCACGACAAACGAAAATTATAATCTGGATGAAATTCTTCCAAAACTGAAAGAATATACAACCGGAAATGTTGTGGATAAAGTTACCTGCAGCGAGAAGAACGTATTAAAGGGAAGCGGAAAGAAAGTTGCACTGATGGATTTCGGTGCGAAGAACAATATCGCAAAATCGTTAAATGCCCGTGGCTGTGAGGTGACGATTTATCCGGCACACACATCGGCGGAGGAAATTCTTAGAGCCAATCCGGATGGCATTATGCTCAGTAACGGACCTGGAGATCCGAAAGAGTGCACAGCGATTATTGAAGAATTAAAGAAACTGTATGCAAGTGACGTACCGATCTTTGCCATCTGTCTCGGTCATCAGCTCATGGCACTGGCAAACGGAGCGGATACACACAAGATGAAATACGGACACCGTGGTGGAAACCATCCGGTGAAAGATTTGTCAACCGGCCGTGTTTACATTTCTTCCCAGAACCATGGGTATGTGGTAGATACCGATACCCTTGATCCGAAGGTTGCAAAGCCTGCATTCGTCAATGTCAATGACGGAACCAACGAAGGTTTGGAATATGTCGGAAAGAATATTTTCACCGTGCAGTTCCATCCGGAAGCATGCCCGGGACCACAGGACTCTTCGTACCTGTTTGACCGCTTTATTCAGATGATGGGAGGGAATCAGTAATGCCAAGAAATAAAGACATCAAAAAAGTATTAGTAATCGGTTCGGGACCAATCGTCATCGGACAGGCAGCCGAGTTTGACTATGCAGGAACACAGGCATGCCGTTCTTTGAAAGAAGAGGGGATTGAAGTTGTTCTGTTAAACTCCAACCCGGCGACGATCATGACAGATAAAGATATCGCAGATAAAGTATATATCGAGCCATTGACAGTAGAAGTTGTGGAACAGCTGATTTTAAAAGAGCAGCCGGACAGCGTACTTCCGACACTGGGAGGACAGGCTGGTCTGAACCTGGCAATGGAACTGGAAGAGGCAGGATTTTTAAGAGAACACAATGTCCGCCTGATCGGTACAACTTCTGAGACAATCAAAAAGGCAGAGGATCGTCTGGAATTTAAAGCAACGATGGAAAAGATCGGAGAACCGGTTGCAGCTTCTCTGGTCGTAGAAAACGTAGAAGACGGTCTTGCATTTGCAAATAAGATCGGATATCCGGTTGTACTTCGTCCGGCGTATACACTGGGAGGAAGCGGCGGTGGTATCGCCCATGATTCTGAACAGCTGGTGGAGATCCTGGAGAACGGACTTCGTCTTTCCCGTGTAGGACAGGTTCTGGTAGAGCGCTGTATTGCAGGATGGAAAGAGATCGAGTACGAGGTAATGCGTGACGGAAACGGAAACTGCATTACAGTATGTAATATGGAAAATATTGACCCGGTTGGTGTGCATACAGGAGACAGTATCGTTGTGGCACCGTCACAGACGCTGGGGGACAAAGAATACCAGATGCTGCGTACTTCCGCTTTAAATATTATCAGTGAGCTGAATATCACGGGTGGATGTAACGTACAGTATGCTCTGCATCCGGAGACATTTGAATACTGTGTAATCGAGGTAAACCCGCGTGTCAGCCGTTCTTCTGCGCTGGCTTCCAAAGCGACAGGATATCCGATCGCGAAGGTTGCAGCAAAGATCGCTCTTGGTTATACACTGGATGAGATCAAAAATGCGATCACACAGAAGACATATGCAAGCTTTGAACCAATGCTGGACTACTGTGTCGTAAAACTTCCGAGACTTCCGTTTGATAAGTTTATCAGTGCAAAGAGAACACTGACTACACAGATGAAGGCAACCGGAGAGGTGATGAGTATCTGCGACAACTTTGAAGGTGCGCTGATGAAAGCCATCCGCTCTCTGGAGCAGCATGTAGACAGCCTCATGTCTTATGATTTCACAGATCTGTCTGTGGAAGAACTGACAGAGCAGCTGGAGATCGTGGATGATATGCGTATGTGGAGAATCGCAGAAGCAATCCGCCGCGGTGTAAGCTACGAAAAAATTCACGAGATCACACAGATCGATGAGTGGTTCATTGATAAATTTGCAATCATTGTGGAGATGGAAAATGCACTGAAATCAGAAGAGCTGACACCGGAGTTGTTAAAAGAAGCAAAACGGATGGAGTTCCCGGATAACGTGATCGCACAGCTGACAGGAAAGACAGAGCGTGAGATCCACGATATGCGTCATGCAAACGGCATTGTTGCAGCATACAAGATCGTAGATACGTGTGCAGCAGAATTTGCAGCAGAGACACCATACTACTATTCTGTATATGGAAGTGAGAACGAAGTAGAAGAGACTCGTGATAAGAAAAAAGTTCTGGTACTTGGATCCGGTCCGATCCGTATCGGTCAGGGAATCGAGTTCGATTTCTGTTCCGTACACTGTACATGGGCATTTGCAAAAGAAGGTTACGAGACAATTATCGTGAACAACAATCCGGAGACGGTAAGTACAGACTTTGACATTGCAGACAAGCTGTATTTTGAGCCATTGACTCCAGAAGATGTAGAGAGCATTGTGGATATCGAAAAACCAGACGGTGCAGTCGTACAGTTTGGTGGACAGACAGCGATCAAGCTGACAGAAGCTCTGATGAAAATGGGTGTTCCGATCCTTGGAACTTCTGCAGAGAATGTAGACAAAGCAGAAGACCGTGAATTATTCGATGAGATCCTGGAAGAGTGCGAGATTCCACGTCCGACAGGAGGAACGGTGTTTACTGCAGAAAAAGCCAAAGAAGTTGCAAACAGACTTGGATATCCGGTTCTGGTAAGACCTTCTTACGTATTGGGTGGACAGGGAATGCAGATTGCGATCAATGACAATGATATCGATGAATTTATCGGAATCATCAACAGAATCGCACAGGATCATCCGATTCTGGTGGATAAATATTTACAGGGAAAAGAAATCGAGGTCGATGCAGTTTGTGACGGCGAAGACATTCTGATTCCTGGAATCATGGAACACATTGAGCGTGCAGGAATCCATTCCGGTGACAGTATCTCTGTATATCCGGCACAGAGCCTGACGCAGAAAGCAAAAGACAAGATTGCAGAGTATACAAGAAGACTTGCAAAATCTCTCCATGTCATCGGTCTGATCAATATTCAGTTCATCGTATGTGGAGAAGATGATGTGTATGTGATCGAAGTAAACCCACGTTCCAGCCGTACGGTTCCTTATATCAGTAAAGTAACCGGAATTCCGATCGTACCGCTTGCATCCAAAGTGATCATCGGAAACAAGATCAAAGAACTGGGATACACACCGGGACTGC
>OGXL01002888.1_pt1 | contig 12253 bp, 8 predicted proteins | sample 1576311 | NCBI WGS metagenome assembly OGXL01 (sample SAMEA3541564, study PRJEB24748) | human gut metagenome | biome: human gut; feature: human-associated habitat; material: faeces | place: China | collected 2012 | reverse complement strand
AAGCAATTTCGGAAAAGTCTGCTGACTACCGTCAAATGTGGTGGTATTATCCGTAAATCCATTGGCATGACTATGTTTACCGGTCAGCATGCAGGCACGGCTGGGACCACTCAGAGAGTTTGCTACAAAGCTGTTTGTGAAACGGACACCCTCACTGGCTATCCGGTCAATATTGGGCGTCTGCATATAACGTTGGTCATAGGCACTGATCGTCTGATAAGAATGGTCGTCACACATGATATAGACTACATTCATCGGTTTTTTTACCTCTTCAGATTTCTTTTCTTTGCAGGAAGACAGCGATGACAACACCACTGCTCCCGTCAAAGAATATAATAACACAGGTGTTACTCTACTCATATCTTTTTTTATTAACATAATTCCTACCATCCAGGATTTTGTTCCCACATACCACCGGTCAAATCTCCTAACATACGTGTCTGAATGGGTAACAGATAGTCACGGTTGACATTAAATTTCCAACCCGATTCATATCCTGCGGGATTCGTAGGTATAATATAGCGCAACGGATCCCCGGGCTTGCCTGTCAGGAAAAGATTATTTCCCGAAGCTTGATCATAAATTAACTTATCACCATATACAGGATGGTTCTCAAGATTACTTCCCACAAAGAGCGCACCTTTCGGCCATTTGCCCACTATTAATTCGTCCGCAGCAGCCCAGCGCATGATATCTTCCTGACGGCGTCCTTCACAGGCTTTTTCAACCCGGCGTTCACGACGTACAGCCTGAATATACTTATCAAGATTGCGGAAACCATAATCAGCTTCCTGATTATACTCCCTGTCAAAATCCACCGGAGGCATACCTACACGGTCACGTAAAGGTTGCAAGGCATCAATAATTTTCTGCGCATTCCCCACACCATCCAGTTCAGCCAGAGCTTCTGCATAATTCAGCAGGATATCTGCATAACGGAACTGAATAGCCGGTGTGGCTCCCTTGAACTCGGCATCCAGACTGCCCGTATAATCAATTTGCACATGTTTTAATAAAGAATAACCAGTCATATTCTGATTATAGGATGAAGTACCAATCAATGGCGGTACAACATAATAAGGAGCCTTGTCATCCGGACGTAATTGCTGCCCCGGCATACAAACAGTCTGTGACAAACGCGGATCACGCAAAGTCGGCTGCAATTCATTCCCGAACACCTTTTTCGCTTCAATCCGCTCATCACCAACAAACGGTTTACCATCAATTGTCAGATAATCATCCACTAATGAAGCCGTAACACCTACACTCCCTCCTCCTTGATTTAAGTAACGGTTTACATTATTACCAATCTGATCTCCATCATACTGTTTATACCAAAGTACTTCCGGATTACCCGATAAATCTGTAGTCTGAAACATCTGACGATAATCATCCAATTTGTTACCAGTATTATAAATGGCCCATACGCCACGATCCATCACTTCTTTTGCAGCTGCAACAGCCTGATTAAAATAATCGCGAATTTTTTCATCGGTCACCGTAGAATCAAAAAACTTATCATTTTTCGCTTTATGGTATTTTTCCCAAGTTCCTTCAAACAAGGCCACTTCACTTTTCAAAGCACGCGCCACATCTTTATGAATCCGCATGGTAGCACTATTGTTCTGAGTATTGAGATACATCACCGCTTTATCCAGATCAGCCAAAATACTGTCGGCAATAATCGTGCGGTTAGCACGAGGCAATTTCATTTCTTCCATATTAGGATCAAGCGGAGTGTTCACCCACGTCAGGCGCCCATAGCTGATAAACATCTGATAATAATACCATGCGCGGAAATAATAAGCCTCACCCACATACTGATTATAATCAGCAGATCCTTTTTCCACACAATTATCTAAATTACACAGCATAAAATTTAAATTACGGATAGCTGTATAATTTTGCAGTTTGACCGCACTACTCAATGTCGTTTCACCTGCCAAACGGGTACTGACCGAACTGGAAGCCATATTATCACTATGTGTATCTGCCCCGGCAATATATTGTCCACCACCGGCATCAAAACCTTGCGCACGCATTCCATCACCAAAGCTGACATAGTCATATTTATAATTACCTGTCTGATAGAATTGATCCAGATAATTTCTCATTTCCCCCGTACTTGCAAAAGGAATCGTCGTAGACAATACCCCTTCAGGCATCTTATCCAAATCATAGCAACCGGTAAGACCTAACATCAAAACCAGACCCAAAAATATATTTCTTTTCTTCATAATATTCATCAAATTATAAGTTAACAACTAGACCAAAAGATATCACCTTGTTCATAGGATAGTTCTTTCCACCTTCAGCCGTGTAATCATTCTTGGTAAAGATAGCTTCCGGGTCAAACATTCCTTTCAAAGTGGTAAAAGTCAACAAATTCTCACCAGAGAAAAACACCTGCACTTTCTGTAAACCTACCTTTTTTGTCCATACGGCAGGGATATCATAACTCACTGTCAGATTTTTCAGACGACAATAAGCACCACTCTGGAGATAACGGTCACTAAGCGTCATTGTCTTATTACGGAAAGGAACCACTCCTCCTGCTGTATGAATATAAGGTTTTGGATAATAAGCCCCTGTATTTGTCTCACTCCAATAATCCAAATGCTCTTTAAACACCGTCACCTGCGCATAAGGTCCGCTTCCCCAAAAATAAGCTCCCGTACCAGGATCCCAGTCCCGCTTAGCGACCCCTTGGAACATAGCGCTTACGGTTACACCTTTCCAGCTAATTGAACCGTTAATGGTATATTGATAACGAGGAGTGGTATTACCGATTACTGTCATATCACCCATATCATCCAAGGTATTAAGCCCATTATTGATTTTCTTATCCCCATTCAGGTCACGATATTTTACATCTCCCGGCGTCCAAGGTTTACCGCTTATAAAAGACAAATCATAGGTATTATTATACTCATCCGCCTCTGCCTGAGTCTGGATCAGTCCGTCCGCCCGATATCCCCAAATTTCACCAGCTTTCTTTCCTTTATACCAATTATCTTTAGGATTTGTTCTAGTCCCTTCATATTCAGTTACTTCAGCAGTAGCATCCGAAAGAGAACCGCCTATGCTATAGTCAATATCCTTTCCAATTTTTCCACGATAACTCAGCACCAATTCCCAACCACGGTTACGCATACGGGCATTATTGGTTTTAGGAGCGTCTGCACCAAAGAAATCCGGGAAATCCACCGTAGGTCCTAACATATCCTTCGTATCACGTTGAAAAACATCAAAAGAACCGGTCAACGAATTACCAAAGAAACCGAAATCCAAACCTATATTCTTACTCTCCACTTTTTCCCAAGTCGTATTCGGGTTGACTACGGCAGGGGCCTTAGTAAAGATGTGGCGTCCATCAGAGAATATATAATTTCCCAATTTATCATTCAAATCCATAGTAGCGGCAAAAGTATAAAGGGCCGCACCCGCCTGATTACCCAGTAATCCGTAAGAAGCACGAAGTTTCAAGTTGGAAACTACATCGGCTATTGGCATCATAAACTGTTCCCGGGTAATATTCCATCCTAAAGATGCAGATGGAAAGAAGCCCCAACAATTACCTTTGGCAAAACGTGACGATCCATCATATCGTCCATTCAATTCAAGAAGATAACGTCCGTCATAATCATAATTCACACGTCCGAAAAAGCCACGGGTTGCCCAACCATTACGAGTATCGACTACCGTCTTATCACCGGTTCCCATACCTACATTAGGATTTGAAGTTGAATAAAGTCCGGTAATCGAGTTCTTCATATAACTATAGTCATTATTTTCTTCCTGATAACCTGCCATTACGGTAAAATTATGCTTGTCTCCCAAAGTAAAGAGATAATTCGAATATAAATTTATAGATTGGTAGCGAGTATGCGCATAATAACGGGTAAACTTGCCATCGGGTGATACACCCAACTCATCACGCACACCTTTCGAAGTACTCACCCCGTCAGCCCCATAAATTAACGGGCTCACGTTCAATGCCTCATATTCCAAATCCATCAATTTATATGTATAATCAAAAAAGATAAACCAGTTTTTCACAGGTTGGATATCTAAACCTGCCGTTAAACTAAAACGGTCACGTTGAGTATTTGTATACGTACCACTCTGCAAATAAGGAATCATAGTCAGTTCTGTAAAATGCCCATTCGGATCAATAGGAGCAACTGTAGGACGGAAACGTGCTAATGAATGATAAAAGCCTTCACTAAGCCCTCCGTCACCAAAAGGAGTATCCTCATCGGAATGCATAAACTTCGTATTTACTTTTACCTTCATCCAATCGGTAATCTGAGAAGAAATATTAGCGGCAAAATTATAACGGCTGAAATCCATATCGGCATAACGGAGAATACCATCTTCCGAATAATAACCACCAGAAATATAATATTGTGCTTTTTTGCCACCCCCACTCAAGCTAAGATTATGATTTTGCTTGAATGCCCAATCCTTATAATGCAAATCGAAATAATTAGTATTTCCTACTCCTAATTCTGAATTTTCGAATGCCGGGTTCATATTAGAATTTTTAGGAAGCTCGAACCAAGGATCCACACTACTGGGATCTTTAATATATTGCTGTAATAAACCCATTTTTTCCTCACTATACAAACGAGGAGAACCTGCATTAATACATCCGGCATTCCAATACTGAGCAAATTCATAGGAATCAACCATATCAGGCAATACAGTCGGCGTACTCCAACCTACGTTTCCTTGGTAATTTACACGCATTTTACCTTCCTCACCTTTCTTGGTAGTGACCAAAATGACACCATACGCCGCACGTGCACCATAAATGGCACAAGCAGCAGCATCTTTCAATACAGAAATACTTTCAATATCATTCGGATTCACGTCCGAGAGACTCATTTCCACTCCATCAACCAAAATATAAGGATTCGCATTATTATCCAGATTGCCTTGTCCGCGCAAAGTCAATGTACCACTAGCTCCCGGACGGCCCGTATTTGAGTTGCTCACCAACAACCCCGGAACCATCCCTTGCAAACTCTGTGTGGCATCAGCTACCGGACGACGTTCCAATGCATCTCCTTTCACTGAAGACACAGATCCGGTAAGATTCACTTTTTTCTGTACGCCATAACCTATTACAACAACTTCATCCAACGTTTCGGTATCCTCAGCCAATACAACACTGAAACTAGTCCTCCCATTAATAGGAAGAGTTTGTGTAGCATAACCAATGTAAGACACAACTAAACTTCCTTTGGAAGGAACATTAGAAAGCATAAAGTTACCATCCAAATCGGTTATTGTACCGTTTGAGGTTCCTTCAATTAAAACACTGGCCCCAATTACAGGCTCCTGACTGTTTTTGTCAATTACCTTACCACTGATAGATAAGGATTGGGCCAACACCTCCGATGAGAACAAAAACAGGATAGCTGTCACCAATCTAAGGATTGAAAGCAGTTTTGTTTTTTTATTCATAATAAAAGAATTTAAGGGTTAATTAGATTAAATCTGTTGCAAATATAAACCTCCTCCCCTTGCCTGCACCTCTTTATTTGTCTAATTAATCTCTATATTTGTCTAGAATAGTCCTCATTATCTACCTCTTAGACAAAAAGAAGACCTGAATACTTCCGGATATACCTCATCACCGGAAGACATTCAGGCCTTCTTTCTATATGTTAAAAAAAAGATTATTTTGTTTCCATACTCATCGCTATTCCTTTTTCTAAGCCACGAAGCTCGGCAAGGCCACGCATACGTCCCAAACAAGAATAACCCGGATTTGTTTTCTTGTTCAAATCATCTATCATCTGATGGCCATGATCCGGACGCATAGGAATAGATATTCCACGACGTTGCTGCACTTTCAACAAGTTCTTAACTACATGATACATGTCCACATCACCCTCCAGATGATTCGCCTCATAAAAGTTCCCTTCAGCATCACGTTGGGTACTGCGCAAATGAACAAAATTGATACGGTCTCCCCAACGTTCCATGATACCCGGCAAATCATTCTGTGCAGATACGCCAAATGAACCACAGCACAGACAAAGTCCGTTTGACGGATTAGGTACAGCTTCCACCAACAGCTTGAAATCCGCTTCCGTACTCATAATGCGCGGCAAGCCCAGAATAGACATAGGCGGATCATCCGGATGAATAACCAGCTTTACTCCCATTTCATCGGCTACCGGACAAATTTCTTTCAAGAAGAAAATCAAATTATTGCGGAGCTTGTCCGCATCAATATCCTTGTAACGGTCCAGTTCTTTTTGGAATTGCTCCAATGTAAAACTTTCCTCCGAACCGGGCAATCCTGCAATCATATTTCGTGTCAGACGATGAATTTCTTCCTCATCCATTTGTGCCAGACGCGCTTTTGCCTTTTCTATCTCTTCGGCCGAGTATTCCTTTTCGGCTCCCGGACGTTTCAAGATGAACAGATCGAACGCTACAAAAGCAGCCCGCTCAAAACGCAATGCCTTGGAACCATCGGGCAACGTATATGCCAGGTCCGTACGGGTCCAATCCAGTACAGGCATGAAGTTATAAGTCACAATATAGATACCACATGCTGCCAGATTGCGCAAACTCTGTTTATAGTTCTCGATATATCTCAGATAGTCTCCTGTCTGTGTCTTAATATGTTCGTGTACGGGCACGGACTCTACGACACTCCAAGTTAATCCTGCTTCTTCAATCAATTTCTTGCGCTTCATTATTTCCTCTACTGTCCATACTTCACCGTTGGGAATATGATGTAAGGCATTGACAATACCGGTTGCTCCGGCTTGTTTGATATCCCACAATGATACGGGATCATTCGGTCCGTACCAGCGCCATGTTTGCTCACATAAAATCATATCAAATAAAAAAATTGAGAATTAAAAACTAAAGACTTGTTACATGGCAAATGCATTGAAACCACCATCTACTACGGCTACTGTACCGGTTACAAAGCTGCTGGCATCGCTGATGAGATACTGGATGGTTCCACACAGTTCCTCTGCTTTACCGAAACGTTTGAACGGAGTCTGGCGAATCACATCATTACCACGCTGAGTATATGTACCATCTTCGTTTGTCAACAAAGTACGGTTCTGTTCGGTCAGGAAGAATCCCGGAGCAATGGCATTCACGCGGATGCCTTCACCAAATTTCGTAGCCACTTCATTGGCCATGAACGCAGTGAAATTAGAGATTCCCGCTTTTGCAGCCGCATAACCACATACACGAGTCATCGGACGGAATGCCGCCATAGAAGAGAAATTCACAATAGCCCCTTTCTTCTGCTCCACCATCGGCTTCAAAAATACCTGTGTAGGCAGAACTGTTCCGGTAAGATTCAGATTAAGCACTTTTTGAAACTCATCGACCTTCAAATCAAAGAAATTTCCTGTAGGAGCAATCGTAGCACCCGGCATATTACCTCCTGCTGCATTCAGCAATGCATCTACACGACCATATGCTGCGAGAATATCTTTCAGATTCTGCTCCAATATAGCCTCATCCAACACATTGGTTACAAGAAACATGGCTTCCCCGCCTTTGGCCTTGATTTCGTTTACAATGGCATTTCCTACTTCTGCCTTACGGCCTAATATAACAACCTTGGCACCTTCTTCTGCCAAATGGGCGGCAATAGCCTTTCCCAAAACCCCTGTTCCACCGGTGATTACCACCACCTGGTCTTTTACACTAAACAAATTATTCATGATATTATTCTTTATGGTTTATACCTTTAACACTATCTCGCAAAACAATCAGGCTCTCCGGCCCCATATTAAACAAAAGATCGGCGATACTCAAATTCGGCAGAAAACCGTATTTGGCATCAAAAACTTGATAGTAAGGTTTAGGGCAAAAGTCAGCATCCGCTTCACGCCAGTCACGCTTCGGATGAATAATCTCACGAAAATCAACCTCGCCCGGAACAAATTCCATGCAATATTCCGTTGTTCCTTCCATACGGGGATGAATATCGATCAAATCGCATACTAAAGAACAAATTTCCTGATTATAATCCCACAAGAAGGCATATTTCTTTTCATAAAAGACGTGGAAATCATCAGCATAGTACTCAAAGAAAGGACTATTTCTATATGCAGCCACCAAAGCATTCCAATGTATATGACGCCAATTGCCATGATCCGAAATGCGGACATCCTTCATCAGGCATTTAGGTGTACCGCTTTTTTCTGTAGGGATAGTCAGCGCCAGCGGACCATCGGCTGCCGCAATGACACAACGGTTGCGATAAGTCTGTTTCACATAATTGTCATACTGTTCCACATAGGCCTTCTCACAGGCGAACAGTTTTGTATAATATTCCACCGGGGCCAGATAGGCCGAACTTAAATATATCGTATTCTCCATTATTGCACTCGTTGAAAAATGCGCCCTTTTCTGGATGAAAACCAAATGCGCCAAGCTTTACCGATCAAATGGTCATCGGGCACCAAACCAAATAAACGTGAATCACACAAATTCACCGGATTATTGGATGCCATCCAGTAATAATTTTTATTAAATGTATAGGCTTCTACAGGTTTTCCCCCTACATACAGGGTATCTCCCCTGACAGAAGCCACTCTTCCTTCATGGCGAACAATAGTATTACACAACAAGGTCACATTCCAAGGATATACCTTGACAGGTTTCCCTTTTTCCGGGATCACAAAGGGATGGCTCTTGCTTATATCTTTATGATAGAGAGGAATCAAATCCACTTTTCCTGCCAGTTTTTGTTTTAACAGGTAATATTCATAATGACTGAAGGTACGTATGTACTTCCCCTCGGCATATCCCACTAACCTGTTTCCCTGAATGTTCACTTGCTGCATAGCAGCCTGCATCGTTTCTTCTTCCGTATGAGAATAGACATACAAAGATTTACTATCCGGGCTCAACACTTGTTCGTCAGTCACCCACAGTTCATCATTCAACATCAACGTATCTCCGGGTATTCCTACCACACGGCTTATAAACACCTCCCGGTTGCCCACCGACGTTTGAGGAAACCGTGGATTAGGGTTGTTGAACAACACAATATCCCCCTTCCCGGCAGTTTTTCCCAACCATCGCCAGATAGAAAAAGGCACACGAAACCCATAACTCCACTTATTCACCAGAACCCTTTCCCCTTGATAAAGGCTATTCTCCATACCGGTAGAGGGAATGGTGCAGGAGGTGAAAGCAAATGTCTTTACCAACAGTACCAGAATGACAGCAGTAAGCATTGCTTTTATCCATACAGGAATACAGGGTATGCGCAACTTATTTAATATTATCTACAAAGGTAAACAATCGGTTCCAACGTATTTTTCCAGCCAGCCAGCCACGGTCATTATCCAATGACAACCAGATAAAGATGGGTTTTCCCACCACATGATCTTCGGGAACAAATCCCCAAAAACGGGAGTCAGCCGAATTATGACGGTTATCTCCCATCATCCAGTAATAATCCATCTTGAAAGTATACTCATCGGTTTCCTTGCCGTTAATATAAATCTTTCCATCTTTCACTGCCAGTTCATTACCCTCGTAAGCATGAATAGGGCGCTCATAAACAGGAAGATTCTCTAGCGTGAGTTTCACCGTCTCTCCCTTTTTGGGAATCCATACAGGTCCGTAGTTATCCGTAGTCCAGTTCTTATACATATTCAGCGGGTATAAGCCTCCCGCATCATCAGCCGGTGTATTCTCAATGCTGACAACAATATCCTTACGCGCCAACAAACCTGCTTTCGCTTTTTCTGTCAGAGGCATATTATAAACAGAAGCATCCGTATAATACATCATCATATCCTCCTTGCTGATACCCAGTTCATGAGCCAGGTCATCGGGAATAGGACGCTTGGTTTTCACCAGATAACGATACTGCACATTATCAGGCTCTTTATTAGCTTTACCATCCAAATAAATAATACGATCCTTTATCTCCAACGTTTGTCCGGGCAAACCCACACATCGCTTCACATAGTTCTCACGGCGGTCTACCGGACGGCTTATTATCTCACCGAAATTCTGTGGATTCTCTTTCAGATACTCCCGTCCCAACTGATAATAATAATCATAGACCACCCATTGCTGCTCCGGAGACATGGAAGCCAAATCCACCGGTTTTGCCAGCTCCTTGCCTGCTCCATAACTCAGACGATAAACATCATCATTAGGCACACCAGTGGCAACTGTATCTCCGGCCGGAAAGTTAAAGACAACGATATCATTCAACTGTACGTCCCCCAAACCTTTCACCCGTTTATAATCCCATTGTGGATGCTCAAGGTATGATTTACAATTAAAAAACGGCAATGTGTGTTGCGCCAACGGCATGTGCAGCGGAGTCTGGGGCACACGGGGCCCATAACTCATTTTGCTCACAAACAGATAATCACCCGTCAGCAATGATTTTTCCAGCGAGGAAGAAGGAATCACATAGTTCTGGAAGAAATAGAGGTTGACAAAGTATACTGCCACCAGTGCGAATACAATAGCATCCACCCATCCCATGACGGTCACTACATGACGGTTCTTGGACTTTCTCCACCAAGTCCATGGAATCTTCTTTGTGATATACGCATCGAAGATAAACGGTACAACCACCAATCCCAGCCAGCTTCTCAACCAAACAAGAAATATCAGGTAAAGCGCCAGAACAACGGCAAACTTAATCCACTGTGTACGTGTTGCTTTTATCATATCTTAAAACTGAAATAAATCACTCATTCCTAATAATCCTTCATGCCTGGATGTATATTCCGCCGCCAAAACAGCTCCCAAGGCAAACCCCTTCCGATTCTTGGCATCATGGGTAATTGAGATGCTATCCGCCTCAGAGTCATAGCGGATAGTATGAATACCAAACACCTCCCCTTCACGGATGGAATTTACAGGAAACTCATTCTCGGCACATTCCGATGTTCCCGACACGGTTCCATCCGGTGCCACCATGGTCCCTTTCACCCATTTACTCTTGCGGTTCATATTTTCCAGAATCCCTTCGGCCAGCGTGATGGCTGTTCCGCTGGGCGCATCCAGTTTATGAATATGATGAGTTTCGGTCATAGAAACCTCGTAAGCGGGAAAGTTATTCATTATTTTTGCCAAGTATTTATTTACAGCAGAGAAAATAGCGACCCCCAGACTGAAGTTAGACGACCAGAACAAGGTTTTTCCACCTTTCGTGCATAATTCTTTCACCTCATCACCATGTTTGTCCATCCATCCGGTACTGCCCGATACCAATTTGACACCGGCAGCAAAAGTTTTCATATAGTTGTCATATGCCACCATCGGGTTAGTAAACTCAATAGCCACATCTGCTGATTTAAATGCTTCCGAATTAAAATCATCTTGATTATCAACATCTATAATACTCACAATCTCATGTCCGCGGGCAACTGCAACCTTTTCAATCTCCTTGCCCATCTTTCCATATCCTATTAATGCTATTTTCATAATTACGAATGTTATTTCAGCCACAAAGATAGCGTTTTTCGTTGTAAACCATTACATTTGCCAAACATTTACACCTCATTAACATGGAACAACTATTACACTATGTATGGAAACATAAAATATTTTCTCTCAAAGAACTGAAAACAACAACCGGCCAACAAGTGGAAGTTATAGATACGGGACTGGCGAATACCGACGCCGGTCCCGGTTTTTTTAATGCCAAGCTCAAGCTGGACGGTGCACTTTGGATATTCCATTAATTATTAACAATGCTTTGCACGGAAAGAAATTACCGGTGTACGGAGATGGATTGAATATTCGTGACTGGTTATATGTAGATGATCATGCCAAGGGAATTGACATGGTTCAGGAACATGGAAAGCTTGGTGAGTCTTACAATATTGGCGGACATAATGAAAAGCGTAATATTGAGATTATCAATATTATCATTGAGACTCTACAGGAAATTCTTCCTGATACTGATCCAAGAAAAGCAAATGTAAGCAAGGATTTGATCACATATGTAGAGGATCGCAAGGGACACGATCGCAGATATGCAATCGCACCTGACAAGATAAAAGCTGAGATAGGCTGGGAACCGGAGACGATGTTCAAGGATGGAATTAAGAAAACCATCGCCTGGTATTTAGAGAACTTTCTGGCGATTCCATGGGAAAAAGATGGAAAATTGTACGATGGATATACAGATCCGGAGGATCTTTCGTGGCTGAAATTTTTCCGAAAGCTCGGTCACAACGGATATCTGGCGGATGATATTTTTGTGTGACCTACA
>OGXL01002885.1_pt1 | contig 12258 bp, 10 predicted proteins | sample 1576311 | NCBI WGS metagenome assembly OGXL01 (sample SAMEA3541564, study PRJEB24748) | human gut metagenome | biome: human gut; feature: human-associated habitat; material: faeces | place: China | collected 2012 | reverse complement strand
ACCTAAACATCCCTCTTAATTCTGATTCTCACAAAACATTAACTGATTTATTATAACCAGAGAGTCCTCTCGTTGTAAATCCTTTTTGCATATTCTGTCGAAAAAGGTTGCCGGATCCAAGACACCTGTGCCTGAAAGAGCACCGGCAATCCTTTAGAAATCAAACAGTGACAGCTGGTTGCTCTCCGGAAGATCCCCCAGAAGCCCCAGGTCACTCATCAGGTCACAGATGGTCTTGCTGACCTTGGTGCGGGCACGGAAATCCTCTCTGGAGAGGAAGGGGCCGTCCTTGGCCGCGTACACCACACCCTCTGCCGCATTCAGTCCCAGTCCGGCAACGCCGTTGATGTCAATGCTGGCATAGGAGGCGGCGATGCACTTGAACAGGCCGAACAGCAGGGCTGCGCCGGCGATGTTCAAAGGTTTCCAGTTGCCGAAGATCATAACGGCCAGCGCTAGGAAGCCGAAGCCGGCCACGTCGCCGGTAGAGGCGCAGTTGGCGGTGGTGAGAGCGTAGACGAAGCCACCCATGCCCGCCAGCGCACCAGAGATTGTGGTGCCGGCGTAGCGCATCACATAGACGTTGATGCCCAGGGAGTCGGCCGCCTGTGGATTCTCACCACAGGAGCGCAGCCGCAGTCCGAAGCGGGTCTTGTAGAGCAGGATGGACAGCACCACAAACAGAATAATACAGATGTAGGTGGCCAGATATGCCTTGTTGATGAAGGTGTCCCCGAAGAAGCCCATTTCGTCGCTGCGGCCGTAGCCGAAGAAGCTCTTTTTGAGCATGAACCAGCTTGCCGCGTCGCCCTCCGCCATCTGCAGGGTGTTCTGGTTGGCGATGATGCGGATGAAGAACAGCACCAGGGCGGGGGCCATCAGGTTCAGTGCGGTACCTCCGATGGTCTGGTCCGCCTTCAGGTTGACCGAGGCAAAGGAGAGCAACAGGGAGAACACTGCGCCCAGGATGGCCGCCACCAGCATGGCCAGCAGCATGAAGCCCTGGAGCGCCACCCAGTCCCCAGCCGCCTTGGCCTCGGAGAAGATACCCGCCTTCTGGGTCACGTTGACAAAGAGGACACCCGCGAACGCGCCGAAGATCATAATGCCTTCCAGGGCCAGGTTGATAATGCCGCTGCGCTCAGCAAACACGCCGGCCAGCGCCACGATCATCAGCGGGACGGCATAGATCAGGGTCTGCTGAATGAGGAACGTCATGCCGACTCGCCTCCTTTCTCCACTTCTGCGCCACCTCCGCCCTCCGGCGGTTTGGCCGCCGCCTCTGCCGCGGGCAGGGCAGCCTTGCTCCGGCGCTTCCGCTGGCCGCTGATGAACATCTTGATGACCAGGGAGAAAGCGCTGAGGTAGACGATGATGGCGATGATGACATCGGTGATATACTCATTGTAAGCCGTCAGGTTGGTAAGCTGCAGACCCACAATATCCAGCATGGACATGAAGCATCCGGTAAAGATCACACCGATGGGATTGCTGACGGCCAGCAGGGCCACGGGAATGCCATTGAAGCCGGTGGCGGGAAGGGTCTGGTAGGTAGACCAGAAAAACTCCGTGTTACCCGACAGGTAGTACAGGGAGGCGGCCGCGCCGGACAGCGCCCCGGCGATGGCCATGGACAGGACGATGTTCCGCTTGTCGGCAATGCCGGCGTACCGGGCCGCGTGGCGGTTGGCGCCGCAGGCCTTGAGCTCGTAGCCCAGGGTGGTCTTGTTCATAAGGATATAGATCAGAATTGCGATACCGATGGCAATCAGGATGCCGCCATTGACCTGAGAGTTGGGGAACAGTTTGTCCAGCCCCAGCTTGGCGGTCTCCACACCATTGAAACTGGTCTTGTAGATATAGGCAGTCTTGGTGTTCTCCACGTGATTCTGGAGGCCCTCAAACAGGCTGCCCTTGTCGAACAGCCAGGTCACCAGGTTGGCGGCGATCCAGTTGGTCATGATGCAGGCCAGCACCTCGTTGATGTTGAGGAAAGCCTTCACCAGTCCGGGGATACAGCCCCACAGGGCGCCGGCCAGCATGCCGCCCAGGAAGGCAATGAGCCACACCAGGGGAGCTGGAACCGTTTCAGTGGGGATGGTGAGTGCCAGAATCAGGGTGGCGGCGGTGCCCATCAGGTACTGGCCCGGCGCGCCGATGTTGAACAGGCCGGTCTTGAAGGCCACAGCCACCGACAGGCCGGTAAGGATCAGCGGGGTGGCCCGGAAGAGCATGTTGCCCAAGTTCGTGGAGTTAAAGCCGAAGGTCAGCGTGCCCGCCGCGTCGCGTCCGGTGCTGAACAGGCCGCCGAACACCAGGCGGATGCCCTCCCACGCGCTGTTCAGCCCCAGGGACGGGTTGGCGGCGCCCACGATGATGATAATCAGCGCACCCACCACCATGCCGATGAGGATGGAGATCAGTGAGGCCAGTACAGACTTGGTGCCGTCTTTGCCCCACAGGTTGGAAAGCTTCTGCTTCACGCCCCCTCGCCCTCCTTTTTCATTCGTTTTGCGCCGGCCATATAGAGGCCCAGCTCCTGGACGTCGGTGGCGGCGGGGTCCAGCTCGCCCACGATCTCGCCCTCATACATCACGAGGATGCGGTCGGACAGGCTCATGACCTCGTCCAGCTCCAGAGAAACCAGCAGCACCGCCTTGCCCTTGTCCCGCTCGGCCACCAACTGGCTGTGGATGTACTCAATGGCGCCCACGTCCAGGCCGCGGGTGGGCTGCACCGCCACAATCAGCGGCTTCTCCCGGTCGACCTCGCGGGCAATAATGGCCTTCTGCTGGTTGCCGCCGGACATGGAGCGGGCAATGGTCACCGGCCCCTGTCCGGAGCGCACGTCGTACTGCTCGATCAGCTTTTCCGCGTAGGCGCGCACCTCGCCCTGCTTGACAAAGCCCATGTGCTGGAACCGTGGCTCCCGGAAGCGCTGGAGCACCATGTTTTGTTCCAGGGTAAAGTCCAGCACCAGTCCGTGCTTATGGCGGTCCTCCGGGATGTGGCTCATGTCCGCGCTCCGGTGGTGGATGGAGGCGTGGCTGATATCGTGGCCGCAGAGGGTCACCGTGCCGCCGCTGCACTTCTCCAGGCCGGTCAGGCCGTAGATGAGCTCGCTCTGGCCGTTGCCGTCGATGCCGGCGATGCACAGAATCTCACCCGCCCGGGCCTCGAAGCTGACATCATGGACCGCATCCCTCTTTTGGGTATGGGAGGGGACCGTCAGGTGCTCCACCTTGAGCACCGTCTCACCGGGTCTGGCCTTCTCCTTGACCACCTCAAGCTGCACCGGGCGGCCCACCATCATGTTGGACAGGGACTGCTTGTCGGTGTCCTTAGTATCCACGGTGCCGATGTACTTGCCCTTGCGCAGCACTGTGACGCGGTCGGCCACGGCCATAATCTCGTTGAGCTTGTGGGAGATGAAGAGAATACTCTTGCCCTCCTTGGCAAACTCCTTCATGGTGGCCATCAGCTCATCAATCTCCTGGGGGGTGAGGACGGCGGTGGGCTCGTCAAAGATCAGAATCTCGTTGTCGCGGTAGAGCATCTTGAGGATCTCCACCCGCTGCTGCATGCCCACGGTGATGTTTTCCACCCTGGCGTCCAGATCCACCTTTAGGCCGTACTTCTCCGACAGGGCCTCTACCTTTTTGCGGGCCTCCTTCTTCTGCAGGAAGCCCAGCTTCGTGGTTTCGGCGCCCAGAATGATATTGTCCAGCACAGTGAATACATCCACCAGTTGGAAGTGCTGGTGCACCATGCCGATACCCAGCGCGGTGGCGTCGTTGGGATTGTTGATCTTCACCACCTTACCGTTTTTCTTGATTTCGCCCGCCTCCGGCTGATACAGACCGAACAGCACGCTCATCAGGGTGGATTTGCCTGCGCCGTTCTCCCCCAGGAGGGCGTGGATTTCCCCTCTTCGGAGTTGGAGTGTGATATCGTCGTTGGCGATGATACCGGGGAATTCCTTGGTAATGTGAAGCATTTCAATGACGTTTTCCGCTTCCATAGTCCTCATCCCGCCTCCTCTATACAGTATAGTTTTATTATATAATACCCCCATGGAAAACACAAGAAATTTGTCCCTTTTCTGTCACAAGAAAAGGGAGAGGGCACAAAGCCCTCTCCCTCTTTCTGAGGTGATTGTGTGAATCAGATGATATTCACATTCACGTTGCTCCAGTTGGTAGCGGTCTCGGCGTTGTCCATCACAGTGTAGTCGTCGTCCACCACCAGGGTGCCGTCCACCATCTGCTGGTACAGGGACTCGTACTCCTCCACGGTGAAGGTCTCGAAGCGCCAGGAATCCGCGCCGGTGGGCAGCTGCACGGCGTTGTCGGCGACGCCCAGGGAGGTCTGCTGGCCGCCGATGGTGTCGAATGTACCGTCATAGACCTTGGCCACGGCCCACTGCACGGCGTCAGCCAGGCCCTTCATGGCGGAGGTGACGACGTACTCGGACTCGCCGGACTGGTCCACGTCTACGCCGATAACATAGCCGTCATTGGCGGAGGCGGCGGCCACGATGGACTGGAACATGGAGCCGCCACAGGCGAAGACGATCTCGGTGCCGTTCACATACCAGCCGTTGATCATGGTCTGCAGATCAGTGGAGGCGGAGAAGTTGGAGCCGTACTGCCAGGAGTAGTTCATGTCCACGGTGACGCCCTTCTCAAGCGCCGCAGCGTTGGCGCCCTGGACATAGCCGTAACCGAACCGGCAGCAGGCGGGATTGGTGCCGCCGCCGCCGCCGGAGAAGCCCAGCTTGGTAAAGCCGTCCATGACGGCGGCGTAACCGGCCAAGTAGCCGGCCTGCTCCTCCTTGAAGGCGATGCCGGCTACGTTGGACAGGGTGTTGCCGGCGTCATCGGTCAGGGGATAGCCGTCGATGAAGACGAAGGGGGTCTCGGGATACTCGATGGCGGCCTTCTTCAGCGCGGCCTCCTGCAGGTAACCGGCGCACACCACCACGTCAGCGCCGCCCTCGACGGCGGCCTTCATGGCGTCATAGCGGTCATCGTCGGTGGCCTCGCTGCCGTTGGCGGGCTGGTAGTACTTGTAGCTCAGACCGTTGGCGGCGGCGTACAGCTTCACGCCGTCAAAGGTGCCCTGGTTAAAGGACTTGTCCTTCAACTGGCCTACGTCGGTGACGAAGGCCACCTGATACTTGCTGTCGGCGGAGGTCATGCTGTCCTCGATGGCGTCGGGATCGGCCTCGGTCTCGCCGGGGGTCTCGGTCTCGGGCGCGGGGGTCTCGGTGTTAGTGCCAGGCGCAGGGGTCTGGCTGTTGGCGGGCTTGTTGCTGTTGCCGCAGGCGGCCAGGCCGAAGACCATCGCCAGGCACAGGAGCAGTGCAAGGAGCTTCTTGGACTTCTTCATTGTAATCTACCTTCCTTTCAGAAAAATAGCCCAGTTTGGTCCAGACGATTTTGTCCTCCCCTCCCTGAGCGTGTGCCCTTATTATACTCTATCCCTCCGAAAAGGGCAACCACCTTTTTACATGATTCAAAAAATTTTTTACAGAATTGTTACAGATGTGACAGACTTAAACCGTCCTCTATAACCGTGTTTTTTTCAATACGGGTAACGCTCCGTACCTCCGCAGCCTTTACCGGCATCGGCCTCCGGGCCGGCCGCTCCCTCCTGTAAAATTCCCAGCCGCCGATTGACAATTTTTAAAATTTTATATATAATGCGAAATATAAAATACAAGATTTGAGGTGCGACATATTATGCCCTGCAACACCAAGGCCCCCACAATTCGGTGGTTTTATTTGACCATAGGCATCCTTTCCATGCTCTTCGCGGGTATCCTTTACAGTTGGTCCATACTGAAAGCACCGCTGGCCGACGCATTCGGCTGGAACGCCTCCCAACTGACCATGAATTTTACTCTCACCATGTGCTTTTTCTGTCTGGGCGGAGTGGGCGGCGGTCTGCTGGCCAGGCGGCTGGGTACCCGCCTGACCATCGCCCTGGGCGGCGCTTTGGCGTGCATCGGCTTTGTACTGACCGCCCGGCTGGACGGCAGCAGCCTGCCCATGCTCTACCTCAGCTACGGCGTCATCACCGCCACCGGCATCGGCTTTGCCTATAATGTGGTGCTCTCCACCGTGCAGGCCTGGTTCCCTGACAAAAAGGGCACCTGCTCCGGCGCGCTGCTGATGGGCTTTGGTGCCTCCTCCCTCGTGCTCGGCTCCCTGGCCGACGCCCTCATCCAGAATCCCGCCGTGGGCTGGCGGGCGGCCTTCCTCTGCCTGGGCGTCGCCATCGGAATTGTGCTGGTCGCGGCCGCCCTTCTTATCCGCCTCCCCGCCCCCGGCACCGTCCTGCCCCAGCCCAAGGCCGCCGCCAACCGGGTGCAGGAGGACTTTGAGGCCGCCGACTACACCACCGGCCAGATGCTCCGCCGCTTCACCTTCTGGCGTGCCTTCCTGTGCATCATCTTCCTGGCCGCCATGGGCAACACCGTTATCTCCTTTGCAAAGGATCTCTCCCTCTCCGTGGGGGCCAGCGCCGCCCTGTCCACCACCCTGGTGGGCGTGCTCGCCGTGTGCAACGGCCTGGGCCGCATCCTCACCGGAGCCCTCTTCGACACCCTGGGCCGCCGCCGCACCATGCTGCTGGCCAACGGCACCGCCATCCTGGCCGCCCTGGTCACGCTGCTGTCCGTGGCCGTCCACTCCGTCCCCCTGTGCGTGGCCGGCCTGTGCATCACCGGCATCTCCTACGGCGCCTGCCCCACCATCTCCTCCGCCTTTACCTCCTCCTTCTACGGCGCCAAGTACTTCTCCCTCAACTTCTCCGTCATGAACTTCAACCTGACCGGCGCCTCCTTCATTGCCACCGCCGCCAGCGTCCTGCTCACCCAAACCGGGGGCTACGCCGCCCCGCTGGTGCTGCTGCTGGTGCTCGCCGTGGCCGCCCTGGCGCTCAACCTCAACATCAAGCGCCCCTGAGCCTCCTCAGGCCGATAAAAAGCCCTCCGCCGAACGGCGGAGGGCTTTTTTGTGGTTTAGTTCTTGTTGTCTTCCTTCATGCGCAGGATGTACATGCCGTCGTGCCAGGTATCCATGTAGATGTAGCCGCGGTCGTCCACCACGCAGTCCTCGGTGGTGGCCAGCATGGGGCCGGGTACCGGGATATCGAAGAGCAGCTTCTCCGGGTTGGGGGGGATGAAGTAGGCCAGCTCCTTGATGTAGTAGGGGTCGGACACGTCATACACCCGCATGCCCGCGTGGAAGTAGCAGCAGTAGACCCGGTTGGGGTTCTGGTCCAGCCAGGGCTTGTTGCTCATGGGCTCGTGGATGTTGTGGGGGCCGAAGGGGCCCTGGGCGCCGTCCATTCCGGCGGTGTTGAAGTTGGGCCAGGGATAGTTCTCGGGCACCTCGGGGTAGGGGAACTCGGCCACCAGTTGGGGATCGGTGGGATCGGAGATGTCGATCATGTGCAGGTTGTTCATGGGCTGGGCGCCCTTGCGGGGGCCGGTGGTGAGAATCTCTTTGTTGTAGAAGGGGAAGCGCTCGCCCTCGTTGGTGGCCACCAGGAAGCTGCGGCCGGGCAGGGGCAGGCAGGTGTGGGTGCGGGCGCCGGCGAACTTGCCGGAGAAGGGGCCCTTCAGCTGGAGCTGGCCGATCTTCTTGGGTCGGGTGATGTCGGAGATGTCCAGAATGATGAGGCCCTCACAGTAGTAGGACAGATAGGCCAAGTTGCCCACCACGAACGGAGGCCCGTGGAGCTGGGGCCAGTCCATGAACTCCCAGTGCTGGGGGCCGTCCACCGGGTACTCGCCCTCCTTCAGGCCGTCGGTGAACTGGCAGGGCACCCACCAGCGTCCCACCTCCACCGGGTGGGTGGGGTCGATGATGTCCAGGATGCGGTAGATGTTGCCGGTGTAGCCCGGGCAGTCGGCGGACAGGTGGACGTAGCGCCCGCCGTTGTAGAAGAAGCGGTGGACGCCCATGCCGTTCTCCACGCCGGTCTCCCACTTGCCCAGCAGCTTGGGGTGGACGGGATCGGTCTTGATGTCGAAGATCTGCAGGCTGCCCAGGCTCTTGTCGCCGGGCTTGCAGCCGTGGAGGAAGGAGACGCCGCCGCCGGTGGCGCCGATCATCAGGCCGTCGGCCACCTGAATCTTGGGGGTGTTGGTGGCGGGGTACTCCTTGGGATCACAGGCCTCCAGCCAGTTGACCACCTTGGGCTGGGTGGGGTCGGTCACGTCCACCACGTTCCAGCCGGGGCCGCGGAAGGAGCCGCAGTACATGTAATAGCGCCCGTCGTCGGTCTTGTGGAGGGCCATCTGGAAGGCGTTGACGCCGTTCAGATCGCAGAAGCCCACGACCTCCATGTTCTTGATATAGCCCTGGTTCTCCGGGCTTTTGGCGTAAAAGGGAACTGACATAACGTACCTCCTTGGAAATGGATCCAGGCGCACCCGAAGCTGGTGCGCCCAGATCGCTGTTTGATTAGGGATGGGCCGGCATCTTGGGGGGCTTCCGGCACAGCGCGATGGTCAGCGGCATACCGAAGGCGAAGGTGATGAACGCCACCACCAGGGCCACCACGTAGGTCAGGGGAAAGCTCATCAGATAGGCCATGAAGAAGGCGCCCGCCGGCATGGTGTAGCCAACGGAGATGAACATCATGATGAGGCTCATCAGTACGGTCATGACAAACGTAATAGATGCCACCCGCAGGATGTGGAACAGCAGGCCGTTCTCATTCTTGACCCCGCACAGCCGGGCAAAGCCGTCGCCCATGCCTTTCAGATCGATGTAGGTGCCGATGGCAAAGGTCACGGCAAAGCCGGTGATGAAGTCCTTGGTGAGCTGCTGAACCAGTGGCCCCCAGAGGATGGCGCCCGCCTCCCGGTACATGTTGCTGCCGCCGATATACAGGGGCAGAAAGATGGCGAACATAATCGCAAAAATAGTGTTGAAGACAATGCCGAATTGATCCTTGCGGAACATAGGGAATCCCTCCATCCTTTTGTGTTTCCGGCCCCCCGGCGGAGGGCCGGCGCGTCGCTCCGCCCGGGGCGGAAGGCGCTTAACGCATGGTGATGTAGCCGCGGAACTGGGTCAGGTTGTCGCTGGTGGGGATGTCGGTGAGGAACATGCCCACAATATTGAAGTTGGATTTCAGGAAGGGGAAGCGCTCCTGCTGCGCCCAGACGGGCTTGGGCAGGGCCTTGGCGCCCTCCACCGCCGCCTGATACCACTCCTCGGGGCCGTCGAACCACAGCTCCACCAGGCGGTGGAAGGTGCAGCCCACCACGTCGTGGTAGATCCGGCTGGACAGGAAGCGGTTGACCTCCGGCCGGGCCTGGAAGTAGGGGACGATCTCCTCATGGAACCAGCGCTCGCCCTCCTCCTCGCTGACGCCGTCGGGGTACTGGATGACGAACTGCCAGCGGTAGTTGGGGCCGTCGCACACCATGCGGCCCTTGCCCTTGAAGTCCTCCTCCCAGGAGATGGGCACATGGGCGAAGACGAAGGGCGGGCAGCCGTTGTCGCCGCCGATGGAGCGGCCCACGTCGCCGTCCAGGTTCTCGTGGGGGGTCTCGTCGGTGTCGGGCACGCAGCCCTGCCAGCGCAGCACGTCCATGGGCATATACTCGGCGATGGCCTTGTTGCGCATCTCAGGCTCCATCTCGTTGACCAGCCAGTAGTGCTCGGTCATCTGCATCCGCCGGGTGCCGAAGCGCTCCCCCTCCGGGGGCACAGGCAGGGCGTTGTAGAAGGCGTACTTGGTCACGTAGGGGCCGAAGTTGGAGATGGAATCCTGAATATGGTGGCCGTACAGCCAGTGCTGAAGGCGGTGGCGGTACTCCTCTCTGCAGACGTCCACATAGATGACGCTGCGCATGGGACGAAATTCCACGGACATCCCGAACCCTCCTTCTCAGCCCTTCTCGGGCACGGTGGCGGTGATAAAGGCGCGGTACGCGGCCTGGCGGGCCTTGTACTTCTCGGTCTGCATGTTGGCAATCTTCTTGCCGGTGTTCTCCTTAATGTCGTTGCCGTGGATGAACTTGCCGGACAGGGTGTCGTGGGCGTGCTCCAGCTGCTCGGCGGGGAAGGTGAAGGAGTACTTGCCGCCCTCGTTGTGGATCTCGCCCTCCAGGCCGCACAGGCAGCAGATGGCCTTGCCGTCCTGCAGGTGGAAGTTGCGGCTGTGGCAGTGGGGGCACACGCCGGCGTCGCCCTGGTACTGGGCGTGCTCGATGTCCTTGGCGGCCTCGGCGATGTTGCGGCCGATCTGGTGGGCGCGGGCCACCCGCTCGTCCTCCACCAGGATGGACAGCGCCCAGGGGAACACCTCGTTGTCAATGACCTTCCACATGGGGGTCAGGGCCAGCATGCCGGCGTCGCACTGGGTGCGCGTCACCCAGTCGGAGCCGCCCACGGACATGAAGGAGATGACCTTGTCCTTCAGGATGCGGGGATCGGGGGCGGTGCCGCCGGTCTCCTCGGCGATCTTGGTGCCGATGATGTTGTTGCCGCGGTCCATGCGGGGGCCAAAGCGGTCGGTAATCGTGTGGAAGAGGCCGGTGGCGCCCTTCTCAAAGATGGGGGTGGAGAAGACAATGCCGTCGGCGTCCAGCATCTTGTCCAGCAGCCAGTCAAAGTCGTCCTTCAGCACGCACTTGCCGCCGCGGCCGCCCAGCACGCTCTGCACGCAGGCGGTGCAGCCGGTGCAGTGCTCGATGTGCAGGTTCTGCAGCTGGATGAACTCCACCTCGGCGCCCATCTCCTTGGCCCCCATCAGGGCCTCGATGCACATACCGTCGTTGCTGCCGTTGCGCATACCGCCGGAAATACCCAAAATTTTCATCTGTACTTCCTCCTTCTGAAAAGCAAAAAGTTTAGTTTGCCTTCGTTTCCCCTGCATATTACCCGTTCTTTGCCTTTGTGTAAAATGCCGGTTTTGTATGGCTGAAATGCAGCTTTCGATTAGATTACTGCAATCCGACTCTAATTTTTCATATAGAGGAATTAAACAGCTTTAGTATTGTTTGTTTTGCACAAAAACAAAGGCGTCTCTCTGTGGCTAACCATGAATTGATGCACAGTTACCATATGGCTACTATCTCCTAACTGCATAAAACTTCGTGCGCACTACGAAACTATGCAAAGGCTTAGACGCATGAGGTCCTTGCACATGTGGGCCGTCCCGTCCCACGCGCTGTCATCTCATGGCCGTGCCGCTGTAAGCGGCACATGGCCAATTTTGCTATGCTTTTGCATAGCAAACAGGTCGTGACAAGCCGCACGAATTTTGATATACTGATATCCCCAACTTATTGAACGTGTGGAGGGATTCCCAGTGACTCTAAATCAACTGGAGTGTTTCATGGTGCTGGCACAGCGTCTCAATTTTACCCAGGCGGCAGACGACCTGTTCATGGCCCAGCCGGCCCTGAGCCGGCTGATTTCCGCATTGGAAAAAGAGCTGGACCTTCAGCTTTTCTACCGCAACTCCCGCAGCGTAGCCCTCACCCCGGCCGGCACGGTGTTTTTCAAAAAATGTCCGAAAATTCTGGACGAATACCGGGGCAGCGTGGTGGCCGCCCGGCTGGCCCAGGAGGGCTATCGCGGTTCCCTGACCCTGGGCATCATGCGGGACACCTTCGAACCCAAGCTGCCCACACTCTATCAGCGCTTTCGCACGGCCTATCCCCATGTCTCGCTGCTTATCCGTGGCTATAGCCACTCCAGCTTGCTGTCCGCGCTGGAGCGTGGAGAGGTGGACGCCATCCTGAACTATATGCCAATGCCCTCCGGGCAGGAGTCCCCCTCCATCCTGCTGCACAAAAACCACCAGTGCATCATCACCGCTTTGGACCACCCGCTGGCCTCCCGTGGCAGCATACGGATGGAAGAGGTGAAGGACGAGCCGTTTGTGGTCATGGCCCGCACCGCCTCCATCCCCGGCCACGATTTTATCTGGAAGACGGCGGCTGATGCAGGCTTCGCCCCCCATGTGGTGGCGGAGGCCACTCATGTGCCGGTTCTGCTCACCTTGGTTTCCTGCGGTATTGGAATCTCTACCCTCAGCGATGATATGGCCTGTCTCTGCCAGGGCAAGGTGGCTTTTATCCCCCTGCTGGGGGTTCCCTTTGCCAACGTCCGCCTGATGTGGAACCAGGACAACCAGAATCCCGCCCTGCCCCACCTGCTGGACGTATTCCGGTCCATCTGTTGAATACAGCGCAAGCAGCAGCGCCGCCGATCCGTTGGGATC
>OGXL01002884.1_pt1 | contig 12262 bp, 9 predicted proteins | sample 1576311 | NCBI WGS metagenome assembly OGXL01 (sample SAMEA3541564, study PRJEB24748) | human gut metagenome | biome: human gut; feature: human-associated habitat; material: faeces | place: China | collected 2012 | reverse complement strand
AGCGTCAGTCTTAATATTCGTTAAGAATCGCCAAAAATTTCTCTTGTACACAAGACATATTCCATTTTGGCATAGTTTCCGAGCCACCACAATGCCGATCCACCGTTCCCCGGTTTCGGAGAGCAGCAGACCGACTCTGAAACTATGATACCTTAAGACCGGACGTTTGTAAAATCGTCAGATCCAATCTTGAACCATTCTCTGGGAGAATGGTTGCTTACTGGTTGTTCCGATAGTAGTTGATGAGGCAGCCGTCGGCGATGATCTGACGCTCCGGCTCGGTGAGGGCACCGGTGGAGACCGGGAAGGCGGTCACGGTGCCGTCCGGTTTGACGGCGTAAGCAGTAAAGCTGGCCTTGTTCTCGAGAACGGCCTCGCGGATGCCGGGCACAAAGATGTAATCACCCAGTTCAAACACCTCGGGGTTCTCTACGAGGAAGGGCGTCATGCCCCAGTTGATGCAGTTGGAGCGGTAACGCTTGGTGGCGTACTGCTTGGCAAAGTTAGCGGATGCACCCATGACACGCTGGCAGGAAGCAGCCTGCTCACGAGCGGAGCCGTCACCGGGCATGTTGGCGAAGATGGTGGAGCCGATGTCGGTGTTGGCAGGGTCGTTGGCGACGCCGGCCTTGGTCAGGGCCTCATAGACCTTCATGACCTCCTCGGGCAGAGCCTTGCCGGCCTCACGGTCGCGCTCGATCTGGCGCATGACCTTGCTGCGGCCCACGTACTGGGGGTCACGGCGGCTCAGTGCGAACTCAGACAGACGCTCAGGGTTGGAGCGGTAGGAAGAAGTCTCGCCGGAGGGGATGAGCTCGTCGGTGGTGGTGACGGGGTCGGTGATGTAGGAGCAGACCTTGACCAGCAGATCGTCGGTCAGGGCAGGCATCTCGGGCCAGTCCTTGATGTTCGGGCCGAAGCGCAGCTCAGCATCCGGTTCGGCATGGCCCCAGCCGTTGTAAACGCGCTTCTCGTACAGGGAGGCGTTGTAGTGGTACTCAGGGTTCGTATACTCCACGTCCAGGTCGGTGGCTGCGGTCAGCTTGCCGCCGTTGGCTGCAGTGGCAGCAATGGAACGTGCGTCCATCAGGGCAACACTGCTCATCTGGCCCTCACCCGGCTTGGAGCCTTCGCGGTTGGGGAAGTTGCGGGTGGTGTGGCGGATGGAGAACTCGCCGTTGGCCGGGCAGTCGCCTGCACCGAAGCAGGGGCCGCAGAAGCACTCGCGCATGATGGCGCCGGCGCCGACCAGATCGGAAGCGCGGCCGTTGCGGATGAGCTCTGCCAGAGCGGGCATGGAGCCGGGATAGATGCTCAGAGTGAAGACACCGTTGCCGCAGCTCTTGCCGCGCAGGATGTCAGCAGCAGCACAGATGTTGTCGAAGGTGCCGCCGGCGCAGCCAGCGATCTCGCCCTGGTCCACCCAGACAGCGCCGTCGTGGAACTTGCTGTCGAGGTCCATCTTCGCGCCCTTGATCTGCTTGTTGGCCTCTTCCTGCACAGCGTGGAGGATGTCGGCAGCGTTAGCCTGCAGCTCGTGGATGGTGTAGGTGTTGGAGGGGTGCATGGGCATTGCGATGGTGGACTCGACGGTGTCGAGGTCGATGTAGACGCAGCCGTCGTAGTAAGCCACATCGGCAGGAGCCAGCTTCTTGTAAGCCTCGGGACGGCCATGGACCATGAAGTAGCGCTGGGTCTGCTCGTCGGTCACCCAGATGGAAGACCAGCAGGTGGTCTCGGTGGTCATGACGTCGATGGCGTTGCGGAACTCGATGGGCAGATTTGCCACGCCGGGGCCGACGAACTCCATGACCTTGTTCTTGACGTAGCCGTTCTTGTAGACAGCGCCGCAGATGCTCAGGGCCACGTCGTGGGGGCCGATGCCTGCGCGGGGCTTGCCGGTCAGATAGATGGCAATGACCTGCGGACGGGCGAAGTCATAGGTGCGGCCCACCAGCTGCTTTGCCAGCTCGCCGCCGCCCTCGCCGACAGCCATGGTACCCAGAGCGCCGTAACGGGTGTGGGAGTCGGAGCCGAGGATCATGCGGCCGCCGCCTGCCATGGTCTCACGGTTGTAGCTGTGGATGTTTGCCATGTTGGTGGGGACGTAGATGCCGCCGTACTTGTGGGCAGCGGAGAGGGCGAACTTGTGGTCGTCCTCATTGATGGTGCCGCCGACAGCGCAGAGGCTGTTGTGGCAGTTGGTCAGGACGTAGGGCAGGGGGAACTGCTTCATGCCGGAAGCACGGGCGGTCTGGATGATGCCGACATAAGTGATGTCGTGGCTGGTCATGGAGTCGAACTTCAGACGAAGCTGGTCCATGTCGTCGCTCTGGTTGTGAGCCTTCAGGATGCCGTAGGCCATGGTACCCTTGGTGGCCTCTTCTTTGGTGGTGGTGATGCCGGACTTCTGAGCTGCCTCTTCGGGGCAGGAGCAGATGGTCTCGCCGTGAACGAGGTAGATGCCGTTGTCATACAGTTTGAGCATAATGTGTGCTTCCTTTCTCGAACTCTCTTTTTTATTTTCATGGCCTTTCCTGGTGGTCGGCCTTCCTTCTGGCATTAGGATACCGCAGTTAAGTTATTCTGTAAAATATTTGATTTCGATTGAGAATCATTCCAAAAGTTGATGGATACCCAAAAGCAAAAGCGGCCCGGAAAAATTTTCGAGCCGCTTTGCGCAAGAAGAAAAAAGAATGAAGAAGATGCAGGAGATGATGAGTGGTAACTTCAGGCCGCTTACTTGCGGATGTACAGGGTGCCGTCCATGATGCGGCGTGCGGTGCGCTGGACAGCCACGCCGGAGACGACGATGTCGTTCAGGGGCTTGGTGGGGTCATCCAGATAGGGGTACATGGTCATGACACCGGAGGGATGGCCGATGCGGACGGTCTGCTGGCCGGGCTTGAGAGCGACCAGCTCATGGACCAGAGTGCCAGGTACGAATGCGGCCACGCTGATGGAAGAAGCGCTGGTCAGCGGGCAGGCCTTGTGACACTTGAACACGCTGATGACACGGGCGCAGATGTCCATCTCGGAAACATCGACAGTCTTGCCGCTGATGTCGGTGAAGCTCGTGGGTGCAGCCACAAAGCCCACTTTGGGCACAGCGGGGCTGTTGGCGGTAGCGTCGGCAAGGTCTTTGGCGAAGCCCATCTTGACGCAGGCAGCGCCGCGGATGGCCTCCAGTTTTGCAGCCAGAGCCTTGTCGGCGTCCACCTCAGCGGGCAGCTGGGTGCCGGTGATGCCGAGGTCGGCAGCGCGGACCAGGACCATGGGGTTGGAGACGTCCAGAATGGTGGCCTCGATGGTGCCAAGCTCGCCCAGATCCAGCATTTCCCTGGCGTTGCCGGTGGGGAAGAGCTTGCCGGTCTTGGCGCCTGCCGGGTCGAGGAAGTTGACCTTCAGTTCGCCAGCGGTGCCGTCCACGCCTGCGATGGAGCAGGTGCCTTCGTTGTTGAACTGGCCGTCCTTGATGGGGACTTCCACGTCGATGGTCTTGTTGGTGTTCAGGTTGAACATATGCACCACAGTGGTGGGCTCGGTCAGGTCCTCCACGAGGCCCATCTCCACGGCGTAGGGAGCGGTGGCGGCGGTCATGTTGCCGCAGTTGCTCTTGTAGTCGATCTTGGACTGGCCCACGATGGACTGGCCCACGATGTAATCGACGTCGATGCCGGGGCGGTCGCTCTTGCGGACGACAACGATCTTGTTGTTGCTGGACACGCAGCCGCCCATACCGTCGATCTGCTTGGGGTCGGGGCTGCCCATGGCCTGCACAAAAATGTCGTCCCACTGGTCGCGGGAGGGCAGGTCGCTTTCCAGGAACATGCAGCCCTTCGACGTGCCGCCGCGCATGAATACACAAGGAAATTTACGCATATATCTTCGTCCTTTCGTTCAGAGGTTTTTGGGATTCCGTTCGTTCTGGCTCCATCAAACCACAAAACGAAACCTTTGTAAAATATAGAAAATTTATAGACATCTATTCTTTATAAGAATGGATCGCCCGCTCTGTCTGCTTCGCAGACAGCCCCCCAAAAAAAGATGATGGAAATTTGTGATGAGAGGATGAAGTTTTGTGTTGTTGAAAACTTTCGGCGAACATAGAAAAGCGCACCCCTTCTGCTTCTGTACGGAGAAGGGGTGCGCTTCGTTTATACTTCGAGTTCAGCGGGGTCGGACTGGTAGTCCTTATACTGGCTGGGATACAAAAATGAAAGAGAGTTCAGGCAAATGCTCGTATTTTTCTCATCTCTTTTCCACTTCTTTGCCAAAAAAAGTGAGATGAAGCACACAAGAGACAACGAAATGCCCGGCACAGAGTAAGCAAAATACTCTGTGCCGGGCGGAGATGAGGAAAAGTTTCTTAGTGGTTGGCGGCGTGGTAGATGGCGATCATGTCGTCGAGGCTGAGTTTTTTGGCCGAGCCGAGGGCGGAGCCGCAAGCCTCGAGGCAGCGGCGGGCCATCTCGTCGATCTGCGCGTCGGTGGGGTCGATGCCCAGCTCATGGAAGCTGGCGGGCATCCCGATGCTGTGGTAGAAGTCCACCATGGCGTCGATGCCTTTCAGGGCGATCTCCTCGTCGGTGCCGTCGGTGGTCACGCCCATGACGTTCCGGGCAAAGCGGACGAAGCGGGGCAGGCAGTCCTTGTAGACGTACCGCGCCCAGCTGGGCCAGAGGGCGGCGAGGCCCGCGCCGTGGGTCACGTCGAACATACCGCCCATCTCGTGCTCGAGTTTGTGGGACATAAAGTCGCCGCTGGCGATGCCGCAGCCGGTCAGGCCGTTGTGAGAGAGACTGCCCGCCCACATCACCTCGGCCCGGGCTTCGTAGTTGGCCGGGTCGGTGTGGAGGATGACCGCGTTCTTCATCACGGTGCGCAGCAGGGCCTCGGCCAGCGCGTCGGTCAGCTCCATGTTGCCGCCATTGGTGAAATAGCGCTCCATGGTGTGCATCATGATGTCGGCGCAGCCGGACTCGGTCTGATAGTCGGGCAGGGTCTTGGTGAGCTCGGGGTCCATGAGGGCGAACTTCGGGCGGCTGATGTCGTCGTTGTAGGCCCGCTTCTGGTGGGTGTCCACCCGGGTGATGACGCTGCTGTTGGATGTTTCACTGCCCGCCGCCGCGATGGTCAGGATGCTGGCCACCGGCAGGCACTTCCTGGCCGTGCGGGTGTGTTCGTACAGCTCCCAGACGTCCTTTTCCGGCTCGGCCAGGCCGTAGGCGATGGCCTTGGCCGTGTCGATGACGCTGCCGCCGCCCACGGCCAGCAGGAAGTCGATGCTGTTCTCTTTGCCGATGCGGATGCCCTCGTAGACCTTGTCGAGGTGGGGGTTCGGCACGACGCCGCCCAGCGTCCAGCTGGAAATGCCAGCCTCGGCCAGAGAATTTTCGGCCCGGTCCAGCACACCGGAGCGGACGGCGCTCTTGCCGCCGTAGACGATGAGGACACGGGTGCCGCCGTATTCGCGCACCAGCGCGCCTACGCGCTGTTCGGTGCCTTTGCCGAAGATGACCCGGGTGGGGGAGTAGAACTCGAAATTGCTTGCCATAGTGGTATTCCTCCTTGTAAGTGCTGCTTTCTGAGCAAAAGTATACACGAAATAGATTCGAAAATCTACACGCCCCGCGCCAAAATGTCCGGGACAAAACAAAACCCACATCCTCCCGGCAGGAAAACGGGAGGATGCAGGCTTCATTGGAAAACATCAGACAAAAAACCTGCCGACTCGAGGCGGTTGCAAGCCCTCAGTCGGCAGGATGCTTACTTCTTCGGAGTCATAGCCTCTTGACCTCGATTTCTTCATTTTTCGGTCTGTACCGGACGTTTCATAGAAGATTCTCCTTTGAAACGGTGAAGAACGATCAGCAGGGGAATGAATTTCTTAGTACATTGGAATGACCCTTTTCTTAACCGTTGGAGTGCGGGATACGAATCACAGAGATGAATTTCATATTACCACATTCTTTCGAGTTAGATTTGCGAAGGGAGTGTCATTACTTAGTACATTGGAGTTTCTCCTTTAGAGTTATTCAAATAAGACGTTCCGTACAAAAGCTTTCTTCATTGGGATCACCTTCGGCGGATCTATTTGAACGCGAGGGATTTTATTTCACAGACTGTTCTGTTATTCGCTTTATTGATGCTCAAGAACGGCTCTTGTTGTTGTGTTTTTATACGGGGGAAGCATCCCGTTTGTGGTGAGCCTCTGTTTTGCTTCTCAGCGAACCCCGACAGTCTGTGCGTACTGTGCGGGTTCCATATCGACCATCGGTCTTCGCTCCTTTCTGCTTAAAGTCAGCGGGGTTAGCTCTCATTTGAGCTTCTGCTGTACTTCTCTGGTTTCTGGCTTTATTATACACGCGCGGGCGCGGTTTGTCCATTCGCAGAATGCACAATAAAATAGATATTATTTTTCAAGAAACAACTAAAAAAATGTATTATTCGCACAAACAGACGGCAGGAACAGCTTCCCTATGCAGTCTGAGCGGCCCGCAGTGCCTTTTGTGGAAAACCTCTGCACAAGAACTGCCAAACTTCGTTCCGGGTGATTGACGGGACGGCGGGAATGCGATAAACTGCCCGAAAATTTCGGGTCGTTCGTGGAAGGATTTGCGCAAAACGGGAGAAAACGGCAGAAAACTCTTACGCGGGGCGGGAGTTTGTGCTATCATAGCGGGCAATGAATGGTAGTCGTGCAAAGACAGACGAAGGTTCCGCCCTCGTCTGTCTTTTTTTGTGCGGCGAAAGTTCCGAAAGACTTTACCCCACAACACAAATGAGGAGAAAATCAAAAATGCCTAAGACTCTGCTTGAAAAAATCGTCTTTACTGTCGTTATGGCCGCTATCATGGTCTATGGAATGATCGTCTACAATGTCGCCCTCGCCACCGGCGGCGTGACCAACGCCACCTTTGGCATGGCCCTGCATGAGATGCCCATTATGGTGCCGGTGGCCTTCGTGCTGGAGTTCTTCGTGGTGGAAAAGCTGGCGACTGCGCTGGCCTTCACCTTCATACGCCCCACCGACCGGCCGCAGTTCATCACCTATGCCATCTCTCTGATGATCGTCTGCATCATGTGCCCTGTCATGAGCCTTGTGGCAACGGTGCTGTTCAAGGAGCCCAGCTTCGGTACGTGGGTGCATACGTTCGGCTGCAATTTCCCGATGGCTCTGTGCTGGCAGATGTTCTACTGCGGCCCGCTGTCCCGCTTCATCTTCCGTGCTATCTTCCGCCGCGGTGAGCAGAACGCCCGGTGAGCCTGTATCCTGTATTATAAACAGGTAATATTACTTAATAAAAATAAGCTTCTAATTAAGAAAATTTCATCTATCACACACTTGACAGCTATATGAATTTTATATACCAGATATACATAGAGTGTATAATTCTGCCGGAAGGATTTTGTTTTACCTCAAAAATGAAACGAATCACTAAGGAGTGACGAAGAATTTGGTCAAAATGGACAGTTTGACTGCGAATTATTAAGCAAGATGCACAACGTTCCCGGCCAAGGTGTGAAATAAGATATAACAAAAAGTAGAATATCGACCAAAGGTCTTATCAAACGGCACCAATCGTGCTATGATACCAGACGCAAAAGGGCTGCGCTGAGCGCGGAAAGAGGGTGTGTTTCCATGAAAACAAACGCACCTTCTTTGATTTTTAGCGCGGCTGCTTTAATAAAAGAAACGAAAGGAGATAGAGTGAAAACGAACGATACCTTTACGCTTCAGGATAAGACTCTGCTCAGAAAGGAGGCAAAGCGATGAACGCATTGACTGCGGCCCTGAAAGAAGAGCTGAATGTGGAGATGATCTCCCTCGGCGGCCTGCAGGTGCCGGAATCCGTGGTGGTCAGCTGGGGCATCATGCTGTTTCTGGTCATCGTCTCCATCCTGCTCACCCGGAACCTCAAGGTGGACCACATCTCCAGGCGGCAGGCCATCCTTGAGCTGGTCGTCACCACGATCGACAACTTCTTCACGGGCCTGCTGGGCGAGCAGGGCAGACGGTATGTGCCTTACCTCATGACGGTGGCTCTCTACATCGCCTGTGCGAACCTCATCGGTGTATTCGGCATCAAGCCCCCCACGAAGGATCTGAATGTCACCGCTGCGCTGGCGCTCATGAGTATCTGCCTCATCGAGTATTCCGGCATCCATGCCCGGGGCGGCAAGGGCTTCCTCAAGAGCCTCACCGCCCCCACCCCCATCATGACCCCCATGAACATCCTCGAGATCGCCATCCGCCCCACCAGCCTGTGTATGCGACTGTTCGGCAACGTGCTGGGCGCTTTCGTCATCATGGAGCTCATCAAGCTGGTGGTCCCGGTGTTCGTGCCGGCCATCTTCAGCCTGTACTTTGATTTGTTCGATGGTCTCATCCAGACCTATGTCTTTGTCTTCCTCACCTCGCTGTTCATGAAAGAGAGCATTGGTGGAGAAGAGTAAACCTCTCAAAAGCCTCTCCCCTTGGGAGAGGTGTCATCGAAGATGACGGAGAGGGCAAGGATGCTGACAAAAAGCAGAAAACACAGCGATGACCTCGCTCTGACGAAGAATGTTCTTATCGCTGTATGGAAGCTCTGAGAAAGGCGGCTTGCCCTCTCAGGCGCATTCGCGCCAGCTCCCCCAGAGGGGGAGCCTCAAGAAGAATATTGATTTATAAAGGAGAAATAATTATGAACGGACTCGTAGCTCTGGGCGCTGGTATCGCAGCGCTGACTGGTATCGGCGGCGGCATCGGCATCGGCATTGCCACCGGCAAGGCAACGGAGGCCATCAGCCGCCAGCCGGAAGCTTCCGGTAAGATCCAGACCAACCTGCTGCTGGGTGCAGCTCTGGCCGAAGGTACTGCAATTTTCGGCTTCGTCGTTGCTCTGCTCATCATCCTGTTCCTGGGTTGATAACGGAGGCATGACGAATGCTGACTCTGAATCTGAACCTTCTGTATACAGTCGTCAACATTCTGGTTCTGTTTTTGCTGCTGCGCAAGTTCCTGTACAAGCCTGTCATGAACATCATCGCACAGCGTCAGAAGCAGGTGGATGACGCACTGAACGCCGCCGAGACCTCCAGGCAGGAGGCCACTGCGGCCCTGAACGACGCGCAGGCAAAGCTGCGCAATGTGGACGCCGAGGCTGCTGCCCGCCGCGCTGCCTACGAGCAGCAGGCCGAAAAGGACAAGCAGCAGCTGCTGGCTGACGCCCAGAAGCAGGCCGACGCCATCCTGGCCGAGGGCAAAGCTGCCGCCGAGGCCGAGCGCCAGCACAAGCTGCGCCAGGCTGACGACCAGACCACTGCACTGGCCCGCGCCATGTGCGAGAAGCTGCTGGCCCGCAGCCTGAACGAGCAGGACGACGCCCGCCTGCTGGACGACCTGTTGGAGAAAGCGGGGGCTGAAAATGGCAAGTGAATTCAGCACCGAGTTCTTCTCGGCCAACCGCATCGTCAAAGCTGACCTCCGTGCCGCCCGCACCCCCCGCGAGGAGGACCTGGAGCGCATCAAGAAAGAGGTCGGGAAGCTGTACGACGCCACCGAGGTCATCCTGAACGTCACAGTGGACGACAGCCTCATCTCCGGCTATGTGCTGCAGATCGGCGACCGCGTCTTCGATAACTCCGGCCGCCACGCCATCGACCAGATGATGGCCGACAAACCCTCTCTGGCCACCCTCAAGACCCGCATCGAGGACTACAAGCCCGCCGCCACCAGCGAAGAGGGCGGCGTGGTCATCTCCTCCGCCGACGGCATCGTGGAAGTGGAAGGCATGGACCGCGCCGTCTACGGCGAGATCGTCACCTTCGAGAATGGCGCCAAGGGCATGGTGGAGAGCGTCGAGCCGGGCCGTCTGGGCATCATGCTCTTCGACGGCGCTGAGACCGTCGGCGTCGGCACCATGGTCACCCGCAGCGGCAAGCGTGCCGGCATCCCGGTGGGCGACGGCTTCCTTGGCCGGGTCATCGACCCGCTGGGCGAGCCCATCGACGGCAAAGGCCCCATCGAGGCTGTGGGCTACAACCCCATCGAGAAGCAGGCTCCCGGCATCCTCGAGCGCCAGAGCGTGGACACGCCGCTCCACACCGGCATCCTCGCCATCGACTCCATGTTCCCCATTGGCCGCGGTCAGCGTGAGCTGATCATCGGCGACCGCCAGACCGGCAAGACCTCTATCGCCACCGATGCCATCCTGAACCAGAAGGACACCGGTGTGCTCTGTATCTACGTCGCCATCGGTCAGAAGGCTTCTTCTATCGCCCGCGTGGCCGAAGATCTGAAGAAGCACGGCGCGATGAGCTATACCACCATCGTGGCGGCTACCGCTTCCGACAGCGCCCCGCTGCAGTACATCGCACCCTACGCCGGTACGGCTCTGGCCGAGTATTTCATGGCTCAGGGCAAGAGCGTCCTCATCGTCTACGATGACCTCTCCAAGCACGCGGTGGCCTACCGTGCCATCTCCCTGCTGCTCCGCCGCTCTCCGGGCCGTGAGGCTTACCCCGGCGATGTCTTCTATCTGCACTCCCGTCTGCTGGAGCGCTCCTGCCGCATGAGCGACGCACTGGGCGGCGGCTCCATCACCGCGCTGCCCATCGTTGAGACTCAGGCAGGCGACGTGTCCGCTTACATCCCCACCAACGTCATCTCCATCACTGACGGTCAGATCTTCCTCGAGAGCGCTCTGTTCAACGCCGGCAACCGCCCGGCTGTCAACGTGGGCCTGTCCGTCTCCCGTGTCGGCGGCGCAGCCCAGACCAAGGCCATGAAGAAGGCCAACGCCAACCTGCGTATCGAGCTGGCACAGTACAAGGACATGGAGTCCTTTGCCCAGTTCAGCTCCGATCTGGACGCCGAGACCCGCCATCAGCTCGAGCACGGCAAGGCTCTGACCGAGATGCTCAAGCAGCCGCTCTATCAGCCCAAGACCGACGCCGAGCAGGTGGTCATCCTTGTGCTGGCTTCCCACGGGATGCTGGACGAAGTGCCTCTCGCTGAGCAGCGGGCGCGCACCGCTGCCTTTGTTCGCCAGTTCCATGCAGATGTGTCCGGCACGATGGATGCCATCACGGCCACCGGCAAGCTCACTCCCGAGCAGACCGACACCATCCTGAACGCATGGAAGGCCTACGAGGGAGGCGAGAGTCATGGCGTCCAGTAAGCTGCTGAAAGAGCGCATCGAGAGCATTCAGGATACCCGCAAGATCACGAACGCGATGTATCTTATCTCTTCCTCCAAGCTGCGCAAGGCACGCAAGAACTACCAGAACGTCCTGCCCTACTTTACCCGCATGAGAGACACCATCTCCCGTGTTGTCCCCCATCTGCCTGATGAGCCGGTGCATCCGTTCTTCCACGAGCGGCAGAGAGAGGACGGCGATCCCCGCCGCGCCTATCTGGTGCTGACGGCAGACAAGGGCATGGCAGGCTCTTTCAACCAGAACGTGCTGAAACTCCTGCTGGAAAAGGCTGACAGGAACGACCGTTTCTATGTCATCGGTCAGGTGGGTTACCGCGCCCTCCGCAAAGACCCCCGCCTGGTGCAGGAGTTCCAGTACGGCGCGACTGCCCCGTCGCTGCAGCGCGCCCGTGACATCACGGTGGACGCCATCGACGACTTCAAGTCGGGCAAACTGGATGAGATCTATCTTATCTACACCAAGATCCAGAACGCGCTCACCAGTGAGCCGGTCATGGTGCGTCTGCTGCCGCTGGACCGCGAGCATCTGCAGCCCGCCCCCAAGGGTCTGGGCGACCCCCGCGGCGAAGTCGAGCTGGTGCCGGACGCATGGACGGTGTTCGAGCAGACCGCTCCTATTTATATGCACGGCATGATCTTCGGTGCCATGACCGAGAGCTTCTGCGCAGATTCACTCAACGGGGCGTTGCCGATTTATATGACTTATTTCGGCAAGACCCCTCCTTTATGAAAGGAGCCGGCATCGCCGACAAGGTAATTGGAAAAGCAGCAGCAAGTCTAATGGTATTGGGAGAAATCCGGCAGGTATACGCGGATGTTATCAGCCAACCTGCACTTGCACTCCTGCACAATGCCAATATAGAAGTAAGTTATGTACGGCTGGTGCCTTTCATTGAAAACCGGGATAAAAGCGGATGGTGTCCGTTGGAAACAGCTTGCTATGGAATAGAATCCATACAGGAAATATTCCGGATCATCGAAAACTTCCTTTCCAAGATCAGGATGAAGAAAAACCTGCTCGGCATTCTATTGGTATGCGCTTTTCTCAGTTCAGA
>OGXL01002877.1_pt1 | contig 12268 bp, 11 predicted proteins | sample 1576311 | NCBI WGS metagenome assembly OGXL01 (sample SAMEA3541564, study PRJEB24748) | human gut metagenome | biome: human gut; feature: human-associated habitat; material: faeces | place: China | collected 2012 | reverse complement strand
GCAGAGATCGTCGCACAGGCCGGTAAGAAGGGCGCTATCACCATCGCCACCAACAGGCGTTGGTAACGATCGCCGTCGAAAACACGGTCTCCGGCACTTATACGGATGACAGTGGGCTTTATTCCCTACAAGTATCCCCTGGCAAACACACATTCGTCGTATCCTCCTTAGGATACCAAATGATCAAAACCTCACTCGACCTTCATCACAACAAAACCCTCGACTTCAAACTGGAAGAAAGTTCCGTAAACATAAGTCCAGTGGAGGTGTATGGGAAAACACAATCACAACAGTTAAGAGAAAGCGCACTTTCGGTTAATACTCTTGACGTTAAGCCTGTCATTAATTCGCTTAATAGCCTGAATGAATTAGTGAATCGTACAAGCGGTGTCAAAATACGCGAAGAGGGAGGCGTAGGTTCCGATTTCGACCTCTCGATCAACGGGCTGTCAGGTAATTCCGTCCGCTATTTCATAGACGGTGTTCCCTTGGATAGCAAAGGAAGCTATGTGACGCTCGCCAATCTGCCCGTCAACCTGATTGACCGAGTGGAAATCTATAAAGGCGTAGTACCAGCCTCATTGGGGACGGATGCATTAGGCGGAGCTGTCAACATTATCACCCAGGCAGAAAAGAAAAGCTTCATGGACGCTTCTTATAGCATCGGTTCCTTCCATACACATCGTGCCAACCTGAACGCACAGTTTATGGAACAACATACCGGATTGGTCGTGCGTCCTGCCATCGGTATCAGCTATTCGAAAAACGACTACCGGATGAAAGACGTGCAGATGCGCAATGAGACAGGTGATCAATTCATCTACGGCAACCCAAAACGTTTCCATGACGGCTATTTTTCGCTATTGGCACAGATAGAAGCTGGAATCACAGGTAAGTTTTGGGCTGACGAATTTTTCGTTTCCGCTTCCTACTCCAAAACAGACAAGGAACTGCAGACCGGATCCATACAAACCAAAGTTTATGGTATGGCTGAACGTAATTCGGATGCATGGAACGTATCGGTTCGTTATAACAAATATAATTTCATGACCGAAGGCATGACATTGAAAGCAACTTTGTCACATACATGGGATCATTCCATTACTATCGATACTGCTTATCGGAAATATTATTGGGATGGAGGCTATATCGTGAGCCAACGCAACGAAATCAGAGGTAATGAACCTTCTATACGTCATTACAAACGCCCTCTGACTATCGTGCGTGTCAATTTGGATTACCAACTGGACGGACATCACAGTCTTAACCTGAATTATCATATGAACCGGACCGGAAATGATCGCTATGATGATTTGGACCAAAGTTTCGAACCATCAAACGATGCAGTTACCAAACATATCATCGGACTGACCTACAGCCAGTCGTTTTTTGATGGGAAAATGCAGAATGTATTCTTTGCCAAAGATTATGTGAATCACCCGAATATCCGGCAGACCGACCAGTCCACCGTGACGGGATCGGACAAAGTGCAAGGCTCTACTACCAAAAATTATTAGATAAATCGTAGTGTGTACTTACGATTTTATTGTGATGAGACTTGACCGATAATTATATAAGTCGTATACTTTTGACAGTATATATCGAAACAAAGGCGAGCATTTTGGAAAATCGACACAGGAATTTCAAAGAAAAAAGAAGATGGACAGATTCTGTCTAACACCCTTGCTATAATGAGAACAAAGGAAGAGCGACCTTCCGTAAAGGATGTAAAGCATTCCGATGAAGTGGAAAGGGAGAATTTTGTAATGGAGAAAACAGAGTTCCTTCCGAATGTTTAGACCGAAGAGAAAAAGGAAAACGCAGAATCTGTCCAGAGCGGCACAGCAGACCCAGATGGACAAGTTTCAGGCAGCGCAGGGACATGGATTTGCCGCAGAGCAGGCGAATAACCTCCATGATATCCTGACCGGTAAGGATGCAAAGATCGTGGGCGGCGATAACGCCAAGGATGGCCCCGACCGCATGGTAAATGGTGTCAACATCCAGACCAAGTATTGCCACGATGCCGCTTCTTCTGTGCAGGCGGCATTTGAGAACGGCTAGTGTCGTTATGTCAATGCCGCCCGGCAGATGAACACGACCCAGACACTGGCAGAAAACCGGCTCAACAAAATGGCAGACGATGAGCACCAGCATCAGCAGAAGATAACATCCATCCGGCAGGAGCGTGCCGAGATGAAAGTGATGAAAAATGAACTTGCAGAACTTATGGGAGGTATCGAATTATGAGTACTGAATTGAACGTGATCCCTTCTTCCGCATTGACAGAGCAGGAGCAGGCAGATTTGAACGCCAGCATTGATTCCATCATTGCTGCCCACAAGAACAACCGGCAGGAGATCAACCGCCTTGTTTTTGAGAGCGTTTCCGCCATGACGGACAGCGAGGGCTATGAGCAGGAGCTTTCCAGTCGGAAGGGACTGCGCCGTTTTTGGGGTGCAATTACCGGCAGCAACAAGCGCTTGCAGGATAAGATCAACAGCAGCCGTGCAGCAGCACAGTTTGCTGCCCAGACTACCCTGCAGCGGCTTTCCGAGCAGAATCTGCTGACCTTTGACCTGATTACTGCTGTCAATAATAAGCTGAATGCTTCCATGATAGAGGTGGAAGGAGAGATCAACCAGATCTATGCGGCGCTGATCCAGTTCTTTAAACAGAACCGCAGTGATATGATCCAGCTGGAAAACCGCGTAGCAAAATTGGAACAAAATGTAAATCTGATCAACTGGCAGAATTCCATTGAGTACCAGATGCTGGAGGGCGTAGAATATGTTGATCTGGACGATGCTTCCAAAATCGTCTGCATGGTGCGTGATTTCTACGATATCACCAGCGGTGAATGGCGCACCTCTGACCTGCTTTTGCTGAAAACAGTCATGAGTACCATTGATATTTCTCCGCGTGGAAACATCCGCTACTATGATTTCATCGTCCGTGTGGCTGGGGATGAAAAGCTGCTGACCAAACTGCTGGGAGGCAAGCACATCCAGCGTTTGCCTGAAACCTATCTGGTGCCGCTGTTGGGCATCAAGAAACTGGAACTACTGGACACCGACGAAGCCTACATTGTGGAAACAGTGGAAAATTTGCTCCAGAGCGCAGGCGTTGTCGCAGACCGTCACAAGCTGGAAAATAATCTGGTGCAGAACTATGTGGCGCAGGAATCGCAGGTGAATCTCGATACCGAGGTCAACAATTATGACCTGACGATGGAAATGCTGTTCAACCTCCGCTACGCCGAGGACTCCGGCCTGTTCTTGGAAGAAGTTGTGCCTGAAGTACGGGAAATGGAACCCGCAGAACAAATCGAAGAAAACGCAGAAGAAGAGTTCCTGAAGGCACACTTTGAAGATAGCGTTCCGCAGCTGGAAGATCTGTCCGAAAAAGGCTATGCCCGCGCCAATGCAATGCTTTTCTGGGCGTATTATTTTGGGTACGAAGATTACCCCGGCGACCCGCAAAAGGCGTTGGAATATGCGAAAAAAGGTTCTGATGCAGCAGACCCGATCTGCGGCCTGCTGTATGCGGCCTATTCGGATATCTCGCAAGCGGAAAAGCTTGAGCAGTTCCGCAAGCTCCGACCGCAGGTGCGCAAGATGGCAGATGCAAAGGACAATCTGGCAATCCTGGCATTCGGTGCATGTTATTTCCATGATCAGCAGTATGAGGATGCACAGAAGTATCTTGACCAATATGAAAAGGCTGGTGGTGTACTGGCCTATGAAATGCTTGGACTGATGCAGCAGTATATACAGAAGAATGGAAAGGCCGCCTTGACATATTACGAAAAAGCGGCAAAAAATAAGTTTTATCATGCATATATTCTGATCGGTGATATGTATTTGAAAGGCTGCACGAACATCGCTGATCTGTTCAAAAACCGTTCTTCTGCAATTGAGCAGGATAAATCAAAAGCGCGAGAATACTATAAAAAGGCAGCGGAACATAATCAGGCAGAAGGAGTCCATAAGATGGTGGAAACTACCGCTGGAACTGTTGAGAGGGCTTATTGGACAAACGTGGCAGAAAAACAGGGCTACAAAAATGGTATGAAGTCATGGACAAGTGATATTGAAGAATTTAATCAGTAAACAGTAGAAGATAGTCCATCATTGTCCATCTTCGTTGTTATAATGGGAACAAACAAAGAGGAGGACAAGCCAATGACAGCAGATACCTTAAAAACGACCCGCGTGCTGGAGCTTTACCAAGCCTTTCTTTCCGGCAAGCTCATCAACAAACAGGAAGCCGCAGAGCAGTACCATGTGAATGCCCGCTCCATCCAGCGCGATATTGACAGCATCCGGGATTTTCTGGCGGAACAGTGCGCCAAAGAAGGCATCGTCCGCAGAATCGAATACGACAAAAAGGAAAACGGCTACCGTCTGGTCACGCAGGAGATCGAGCGGCTTTCCAAAGGTGAGGTGCTGGCCCTGTGCAAGATTCTGCTGGAAAGCCGGGCCTTCACCAGAGAACAGGTGGAAAAGCAACTGCAAATCATTCTGAACCTTTGTGTGTCCCAGAAGGAAAAGGCAGAGGTCGAATGGTTCATCAGCAATGAGCTGTTCAACTATCACGACCCGGCTCATGCAGCCGTTGACCCGGACAATCTGTGGATGGCGGCACAGGCCATCCGAAATCAGTCGGTGTTGGAAATCGAGTATCAGAAGCTGAAAGACCATCAAATCGTAAAACGGACAGTTGAGCCAGTGGGGTTGATGTTCTCAGAGTATTATTTTTATCTCATGGGTATTATCACAGACCACTCCACCAGAGAAGCTTTCCACAAAAAGAACGATCCTTATCCCACCATTTACCGGCTCGACAGGATACGTTCTATCGAGGAAACAGGTGAAAAGTTCTCTGTGCCTTACAAAGACCGTTTCAAAGAGGGCGAGTACAAAAACCGTACTCAGTTCATGTTCGGCGGTGAGCCGCAGACCATCCGCTTCAACTACTATGGGCCCTCGGTGGAGGCTGTTCTGGACAAGTTTTCCATGGCAAAAGTCGTGGACAAACAGGATGGCGTATGCTCCATTGAAGCCGAAGTCTTTGGAACAGGCGTGAAAATGTGGCTGCTCAGTCAGGGCAGCAGGGTCAAAGTGACTGCGCCGGAAACGCTGGTGCAGGAGATGAAACAGGAAATTGAAAAGATGGACGATCGGTATTAAGGAGGCTGTCTTACGAACAAGGAGAGCGAATAAAACTAAACTGCGAAATGTACTGAAAGGAACACACTTAGAAATCAGGAGGTAAAAGAAAATGGCTAAAACTATCAAGTTCAATCTGATCTGTGACAACACACCGGTACGGACTATTGAAGACCTTCAGAACAATTTCTCCATTGAGGATGTGCTGGACTATTACCGCAATGGTCTGCTCTGCCGCTGGCTGAAGGTGCGTGGCTACGAAGAAGAGCTGAAAAAGGTGGAAGAAATCCGTTCGGAAGATTCCATGGGTATCATCAAGGAGCTGATTCGGATCTTTGAGATTCCCTGCGACCCGGCAGAAGTAGAAAAGAGCATTTACATCCTGAAATATAAGGTGGAAAGCGAGAGCGAGAACGAGCAGTACAAACAGGAAGGTTATAAGGTAGAAGGCATCATTGAAGACTATCAGCAGGGATATCGGAGCCTGCTCAATACCATTTTCGAAAACCAAAATGATGCTGCGCAGATCAAGGCGGCTATTCAGGAGATCGTAGAGAAATACAAGTGGGTGCTGCAATATGATTACCGCAGGGTTTTAACGGAATTGATTGACCAGAAGATGCTTCTGGCTGTTATGTGCTTCCTGATGAATGAGCAGGCACGTGAAATCTGCTTTGCACCCGACCCGGAGAATCTGACCTTCCCGGCAGGCTCTGACAACGATGTGCTCTATGAAGAAATTAAAATAATGCTGGGACAAAAAGAAACTATGGAAACACTGGGTGACAACCTGAAATCCTTTTCTGGTGTTACGGACGGTTATTGGAAGGACCTGAAGCCGAAGGGACAGAAATACATGCTGCTCAGCATTGGAGTCGGCGACTTTGCTCGTTCTGCTGGTGTGATCGGCGGAGATCTTGGCAGTGCTCAGATCAACGGAAAATTCCCCGTTGTGGACGGCATTGACTATAAGAGCAACTCTTCCATGCGCACCATGCTTTACATGGAGGTGTAAGGATGAAACGCAGTGCAGAAAATATCCTGGCTTCCTACATTGACGCGCTGCACCCAATCATTTACATTAACCACTTTGATTTCAAGGTGATCGATGCGGCAATTGCGCACGTTGGGCAGGGTGCAAAATGTGTGGAGTTCAACAATGCGCTTGGACTTGTGGACTTTAAGACCAAAAGCCCTATGAAGGGCTGCTCTCTGGAAGAATTTTTGAAGCTGACCATGGATGATGGGTTCGAGCAGCAGACCTTCCTGATTCTGAAGGATGTCCACCGGGAACTGGATAATCCCAAAGTAATTGCGTACATGAAGCGCATTGCGGAAAACAACCTCTATAACGAGAATTACAGTGCTACGATTTTTATTATCTCTGAAGTGACGGTCATTCCGCGTGAGTTGGAAAATTACATTACGATTTTTGATATCCCGCTGCCGACCATTGACGAAATTCGGGGCATTATTCGTGCGTTCATCACAGATATGGAAATTGAGGTGGATGCTGACACCATTGACGAAATTGCCCTTTCGTTCAAGGGACTAAACGAGTTCCAGATCCGGCAGATTCTGACGTTGGCGTATCAGGACGGTGGCTGTATCACACGAGGAGATAAGGCTCTGATCCTGAAGGAAAAGGAGCAGTTCATCAAGAAATCCGGCATGTTGGAGATCGTTAACTTCAGTGAAAGCATTGAGGACATCGGTGGTCTGGAAAATCTGAAAGACTGGCTGTACCGCAAGGCGTTTATCTTCCGGGAACTGGACAAGGCCATCAAGTTCGGTGTGGATGTGCCCAAAGGCATTATGATCATCGGTATGCCGGGCTGTGGTAAGAGCCTGACGGCCAAGGCGACGGCAAGTCTGTTTGAGATTCCGCTGGTGCGTCTGGACGTGGGACGGCTGCTGGGAAAGTATGTGGGTGAATCCGAAGAAAATATGCGGAACGCGCTCAAGCTTTCGGAGGCCATCAGCCCGTGTGTGCTCTGGATCGATGAAATTGAAAAAGCCTTTGCCGGTGTCGGCGGCGAGGGCGGCGGCAACGATGTGACTACACGGTTATTTGGTCAGTTCCTGACCTGGATGCAGGAAAAAGAGAACACGGTCTTTATTGTGGCGACCGCAAATGATATCTCCCGTCTGCCGCCGGAATTTCTGCGTAAAGGCCGCTTTGATGAGCTGTTTTTTGTGGATTTGCCCAATGGAACCGAGCGCCGGAAGATTTTGGAAATTCACTTGAAAAAGCGCAAAAAGTGGAATGAGAACATTGATTCCATTGCACTTATCAAAGAAACAGAAGGCTACAATGGCGCAGATCTGGAAGCTGTGGTCAAGGATACCATTGAACGTGCCTTCATCGAGGGCAGAACGACCATTACCACAGCCGATTTGATCCGCTCCATCAAGGACACCAAGTCCATTTCCTGCACACTGAAAGATAAGATCGCCAGCATCCAGAAAACTGTGGAGAAGATCGACATCAAACCTGCCAGTCTGGATGACAAGAAGGAAAAAGAACCGGACCCCTCACAGGTGTATATGAAGGCTGCAAAAGCAAAAGTGTAGCCGAATCCCTTGCGGGCGTGTGCGGAGGCCGCAAAGGTAAAAGCGGAACCGGGAGTAAAAACGGCTGCGAGCGTCACAAGCGCAACTCGCGGGTTATATGCTGATATATTTGGAGTACTGATGGAAGAGCAGAAAGGAAAGCAGCAATGAAAACGGTTGTGCAGCCCTATGATGAAGAAGTGGATGTGACTGTTCTGGAAGTAGATATGCCGGAGCCGGAACTGCTGGAACAGAAAACCGGTTCACCGGAGGTCACGCCGGAGGACTGGGAAAAGGTCAAGCCAATCTACACGGATTTTATGCAGAGCTATACCAGCCACCCGGAACAGCCGGTGGAGCAATGGCTGGGTGGAAAGCTGCAGGAATATCTGCCGGAGGAACCTTCGGAAGAGATCCATAAGATGACGGACGAGATCGTTACCACTCTGCACCGGAACGAAGCGATGCACCAGTCCCTGCAAGAAGCTGTTGCCAATGGCCGCAGCAGGGAAAGCTGGTTTGCCGCGCAGACCCAGAAATCAATTTCGGCAATGTCGGCGCAGGAAGCCTCGGTCTATTTGGCTGGGTTGGATAAGGCGCTGGATACAGCTAACGAGCAGCTTTACCACACTATTAACACCAAGGCTGGTGTGCCCAGCCAGAACCCGAATCTGGACGGGTATATTGCGGAACAGTACCATGCACAGACTTTTAACCTGAATGCCGAAGCAACAGGAAGCGAATATCGTGCTAAGGTGCTGGAACCGGATGGTGCTTACGGAAAAAATTCGGTGGATGTCGTCATTGTAGATGGCGAAGGCAAAATCGTCAAGCGGTATCAGTGCAAGTACGGGCAGGATTCCCACGCAACGGGGGAGATGTTTGAAAAAGGGGACTACCGTGGCCAAGGAAAACTGATCCCGGACGGACAGGAAATCGAAAAGAAATCGTCCAATGTCATTGAAGCGCCGGATGGAACTACCAGCAAGCCTCTGAGTAAGGAAAAAGCCAAGCAGATGCAGGAAGAGGCCCAGAGCGGCAATTGGAGTGAACTGAACTGGAACGAGTATCAGGTCAAGGATCTTGCCATGGGCATCGGCAAACAGGCGGGTACAGCAGCACTGCAAGGGGCTGTGATCGGTGCAGGTATGACTGTGGCACAGAAGGTCTGGAACGGAGAAGAAATCGACGGGCAGGAAGTGGTGGAGGCTGCTCTGACCGGCGGTGCCGACTTTGGCATAAAGGCAGCAACGGCAGGTGCGCTGAAAGTGGCTTCAGAAAAAGAGATCCTCTCCGTGATTCCGAAGGGCACGCCCGCAGGCACTTTTGCAAATATCGCATACGTTGCGGTGGAAAATGTAAAGGTGCTGGGCAAGGTTGCCACTGGGGAGCTTACCCTCCGAGAGGGTTTTGAAAAAATGCAGGAAACCACAGCGTCAACCGTGGCGGGCTTGGCCTCCATGAGCAAAGGTGCAGCGATAGGCGGCACTGTCGGTTTGGTATTCGGTCCAGTCGGTGCGGCGGTCGGTGGTTTTGTCGGAGGAACCGTTGCCTATATGGCTGGCTCCAAAGTGGGCGAGCTTGCGGTAAAAGGAGCACGGAAGGTTTTTGAAGTCGGAAAAACCGTTGTGAAAAAAGTTGCACAGAAGGCTGCCGATATAGGGTCCCGAGTGCTGGAGCATGTTGGCAATTTAGTCAGTAATTTCGCTGGATTTTTGGGATTTTAAAAAGTTCGTTTTTGGGGTGTAAATAAAAAATAAACAGTGCGGGGTGACATGATGCCACTCCGCACTGTTTTGTTTAGGTAAAGGACTTGAGCACTTTTTTCAGTGCTTCACGCTGTTCAGGGGACAGACGGGACAGAAGCTTCAAAAACTCCTGCTGCTCCTCCGGGGTAAGCCTGTTCTCCGGCTCAGAATAATTTTGGTGGTTCATAAAAGATACTTGCTCCTTTCGGCAAATCCTGTTCGGCCATCAGTTCGGCACGAATCTGACGCTTGTACTTATAATATGTATTCCGGGCAAGCCCTGTGAGCTTCATACACTCGGCATCATCAAGTGTACCGCCAAAGGTCTTGCAGTGGGTGCGGATGATCTGTTTGGCTTCTCTGGCTTTCTTTGTTTCAAAGCCGACACCCTTTTTGCGGCCAACCTGCTTGCCGTTCAGCCGGGCAGTCAAAAGGCCCTCACGGGTGCGCTGGTGCAGATCGGCAACTTCTTTTTCGGACTGCTCAAAGGCCAGCTTGATCTGCTCCTTTGCCAAGGCCATCAGATACTCGTTGATGCCCTTCAAGATAAAGTCCACATTTGTCCCTGTCATGGCAATACTGCCGGACAGAGCTTTTTTGTAGGTCTCGGTGTCGATGTGGTGCTCTTTCAAGAACACCAGCCGGATGCCCTTGTGGTAGAGGTCTTCGTACAGAGCAAAACCTTCTTCTGCATTTCTGGACATCCGGGACACTGAATCGAACACCACCGTATCTCCTGCTTTCAGAACCCGGTAAAGCTTCAGCCATTCCGGGCGAAAAATGGATGTGCCAGTATAGGCTTCCTGCACGATATGGGCAGTAGGGTATTCTGCCTTGATGTTACGGATCTGGCGGTCGATACTCTGTTTTGCAGTGGAAATTCTGCAATAGCCATAAATACTCATAACTTTTTTCTTTCTGTATCAAAAATGCCGTAGGTGCAGAAAAGTATCAATTACAGCGAGATTGGGCAATTTATCTTAGCAGATTGATAACGCTAAAATGACGAACAGCATTTTTAATACCTCTCCGGCACAAGTTTTCTGTTATTCCTGCTTCACATAATCTGTCTTCTCCTCATATAAGAAGCAGGACAATCCACACGAACTGCCCTGCAAAAGTAAAGGGAGAGCATCCGAAGACGCTCCCCCAGTTGTACATATGAATTTTTTAGCTGATGCCCAACTCTTTCATCAGCCGAGTGCGGTACTCCTTATCTTCAGAAGCCCGTTTTGCATCCTCAATGCGGTTTTGATCGAAGAGATTCTTCATGAGCAGAGCTACACTATTTGCGCCTTCAGCCTTTCCACGATTTTCCACTTTATCAAGCACATCGCACATATTGCGTGGGCCTCCGGTCTTATCGAATGCCAAATTCTTTTATCAACTGATCGCGGTACACTTCATCTTCAGATGCCCGCTTGACATCATCAATACGGCCTTGATCGAGGAGTTTCTTGACAAGGAGAGCCATTTGATTTTTGCCTTCAATTTCACCCTCAGCCTTACCTTTCGCAACGCCTTTTGCAATGCCTTTTGCAATGCCTCTGCTTTCCACTTTATCAAGCACATCACACATATTGCGTGGGCCTCCTTTCTGGCCATCGGTATTTGTATTGTACGCTTCCTCAAACCGATTATCATTCGTCATAATACTTAGCAGCTGAAGCGTTTCCTGCACATGGGTCAAATCCTGCGAACTCGGAATGTAGTCGCCGTTTTCCCGCTTCTGCACGAAGTAGTCTGCAACAACCTTAAAATCGCTCTGGAAAAGTTCTACCTGCTCGTGGGTCAGATATGCAATCTGGAACAGATTGATCTTATAGTCGTTGACATACGGCTCAAACTCTTTGGGAATATTCAGTCGCTCTTTCAGGGAAAGCGGCCCATTCCACGGTTTATCATGGCCGAAGTAGAGCACCAGCGTCACGACCGGATAGAGATTTTCGCTATCGCCAAGTAACTGCGCCCGGTACTCTGCGCCATCGTAACCCATGACACGGAGCGGCATATTGGGATCAGAAGCGGTCTGGTTTTCAAAACCGATACAGGCCACGCGAATATTTCCGTTCTTCCAGCGTTTGGCAACATCTCGCTCAATTTCACGAATCTTGCCATCTGCCTTGTAGTAGGAGCGTGGAGCCTGATCTTCCAGTTCATCTGCAGACAGAACCTGTTTGCCGTTGAACAGAAGCACGTTCACAATGTCCGAAAAGACATCGTTATAGGATTCCAGAATTTTTTCAGATGTATCCTTTTGCGCCATCCCATCACCTTCTTTTCTCTTGTTATTATAGTAGCATACAGATGTGAAATTTACAAGCATTTGCCTTATGCTACGTTCAATCTGGTGGCTTTACTCATCTCCTTCAATCAATTCCTCTATTGATACATCCAGTGCTTGTGATATTTTGTAAAAGGTATCCCATCCTATATACACATTGCCAGTTTCAATTTTCGATATTCGTTTCTGGTCAGTTTCAATTTTATTCGCCAAAGTAGCTTGCGACCATTTTTTTGTTCACGATAATCTTTGATATGTATACCAAGCTTATATGCGGGACTTCCTACGCCTTTCTTTTTCATGTCAAAAAACTCCCTTAATTCGTTTGTATTTTGACATGGCCATGTCATTGACTGTATTATATCAGTTCACCTTTCAGAAAATAATGGCAGTTCAAATTTAATTATTTCAGCTTACAGTCGTTGTTTTTTCTACATTCTAGCCTCATTCATAATTTATACATTATTTAGAGAATAAAGCAGAAGGAGCTGAGCCTTTTCGGAAAAGGCTCA
>OGXL01002870.1_pt1 | contig 12281 bp, 11 predicted proteins | sample 1576311 | NCBI WGS metagenome assembly OGXL01 (sample SAMEA3541564, study PRJEB24748) | human gut metagenome | biome: human gut; feature: human-associated habitat; material: faeces | place: China | collected 2012 | reverse complement strand
CAAATTGCGTCTGCTACATTAAAGCTCTCTTTGCCTGCCTCGCTTGCGCTGTGCTTTGCGTTTTTCAGGTGTTTAAAGCCTGTATCCGAGCTTATAGTTCTCTTGTTGCAAATAATGCCGACAGTAAGTAAAATACTTGTGATAATCAAAGAAATTGCCACAACAATAAGGTATTTTTCGCCGGTAAGAACATCAGCAAGGTCTTTTATCTTCATTTCTGTGCCCGGAATCGGCAGGAACAGGAAGAACAGCGGAAGAAGTCCGATAATGAGCATCATAATAAGATTTCTTTCGTAGTTCATTTCTTTCCACTTAAATTTGCCTGTAAATACATCTTTAACAAGTGAGAAAAACTCCTTGATAAGACTCCATATAAGCTTATGGTAAAAAGCGACTACCGCTACAAGCGTACCAACATGGAGCATAACATTAAAGAAAAGGTTGTTTTCTGTTGCACCTAAAATGTGCTGAGTGATAGAAAGATGTCCGCTGCTCGATACAGGCAAAAACTCTGTTAAGCCTTGCACGATGCCCTGAATGATTGCATCTAAAATTGACATAATATGTACTCCTTTATCCATAAAATATATGTAAGGGCGATTCTGACCGCCCATATAACCGCAATTATTTATATGCGGATACTTTAATAAATAGGCTCTGTTTAATATTGGAATATATCAATCCAAACTCGTCCAATATTTAAGAACCGAAAATAAAATTACCTGCCCCGTTTTTTACGGGCTTTGCTGCGCTTTATCATAGTATAAAGACAGTCGATAGCGTCTGAAACAGTGCCGACCTCGTCAATAAGCCCCTCGCTGACTGCCTCTTCCCCCTCAAGAATTGTTCCAATGTCCATTACAAGCTCGCCTGTATTGAGCACAAGCTCGTTATATCGCTCCTTTGAAATCTCGGAATTTTCGGCAACAAAGGTTGTTATCCTGTCCTGCATACGCTGAAAATACTCAAAGGTTTGCGGCACTCCAAGGGTAAGTCCCGTAGTGCGTACAGGGTGAACGGTCATTGACGCACTCGGCGCAATAAAGCTCTTGTCTGCCGCAACGGCAAGCGGTATGCCAATGGAATGTCCGCCGCCGAGCACGATTGAAACCGTAGGCTTTTTCATTCCCGAAATCACCTCGGCAATGGCAAGTCCTGCCTCCACATCTCCGCCAACCGTATTAAGCAGAATGAGCAGACCGTCAATTCTCTCGTCCTCCTCAATAGATACAAGCAACGGAATGACGTGCTCATACTTGGTGGTTTTATTCTGTTGCGGAAGAATATAGTGCCCCTCAATCTGCCCTATTATGGTAAGGCAATGTATAACGCTGTCTTTATGCGTGGTAAGCACAGAGCCTGTTTCTTCAACCTGGTCGGTGTGCTGTTCGTCAATTGGACTGTCTTTTTCAAGCGACTTTTTTTCGGGCTGTTCGTTCGGATTTTTAACAGTGTTCTCCGATTTTGCCTTGCCCGATTTTTTTGCTGTGGTATTCTTTTCTTTTGCTTTTTGTGCCATAATAATGCACCTCCAAAAAATATTTTTTCCAAAAGTGCATTAATAATGTATCAGCAATTAAATATTATAGCATTTATAGCAATATATTTCAATCTTTTTGCTCTTTTTTCTTAAAAACAATAATTATATAAAAGAATTATAGTAGTATAAAAGTAATAATGTTTTTTGGAGTGAATTTAATTGGCATCAAACATAGTAATGGCGATAGTAATCTTTGTGCTTATTGCCCTGTCATCGTTCTTTTCTGCAACAGAAACAGCGTTTTCTTTTGTAAACAAAATCCGTATTCAAAAGAAATCCGAGGACGGCGACAAAAAAGCAACAACTGCACTTTTTGTTATCGAAAACTTTGACAAAGCGCTTACCACCATTCTTATCTGCAACAATGTAGTAAACCTTAGCTGTTCATCACTTGCAACGGTATTGTGTATGGCACTTTTCGGCGACTACGGTTCAGCTATTGCAACGGGTGCAACCACATTGCTTGTACTTACATTCGGCGAGGTATTGCCAAAATGCCTTGCAAAGGAAAACTGCGACAGCTTTTCTCTTAAAACAGCGGGCATAATAAAATTTCTTATGTTTATTTTAACACCGCTTGTGTTTATTCTTGTAAAATTCAAAAGTCTTGCCCTCAAAATTTCAGGCGGAACAGAGGACGCACCGAGTGTGACCGAAAACGAGCTTAAATATATAGTAGAAAGCATCGAAGAAGAGGGTGTGCTTGAAGAAAGCGAAAGCGAAATGGTGCGCCTTGCACTCGACTTTGACGAGAAAACCGCAGAAGAGGTCATCACTCCTCGAGTAGATGTTACCTTTATAAGCGTTGACGATTCTCCAGAAAAAATCAAGGATATAATTCTTGAGAACAGATATTCAAGAATCCCCGTATATAAAGATACGGTTGACAACATAGTCGGTGTGCTCCACACAAGAGATTATCTTGAAAAGCTCGCAGACGGCATTGCGCCAGATGTGCGTGAAATAATGCAGTCACCGTACTTTGTTTTCAGAACTCAGCCGCTTTCAAAGATACTCAGCACATTTAAACGAATAAAGGTTCACCTTGCAGTTGTTACAGACGAATACGGCGGAACTCTCGGTATTCTCACCATGGAAGACCTGCTCGAAGAAATCGTTGGCGATATATGGGACGAGGACGAAGAAATTGAACACAACTACTACAAAATCGGCAAGAATGAATTTCTTGTAAACGGCGACCTTGAGCTTGACGATATGCTTGCGCTCTTTGACCTTGACGATGATTACATAGACAGCGACAGTATAACCGTTGGCGGATATATTCTTGAAAACGCAGGCAGTATTCCAAACAAGCGTGAAAGCGTAGAGGCAGGCGGTTTCCGCTTTACGATTATGGAAGTTGCAAATCAAAGAATTATTCGTGTTGTTGTAAAAAGACTTGTTGACGAGGATTCAAGCGACGAAAAATCAACAGACGAAAATCAAAAAGAAGAATAATAACAAAAAAAAAGAGCCGAGTACCCAAAGTCTTGGCTCTTTTCGGATACGGAGAATAATTATGAGCAATACAAAAGAAAACATAAAAAGAGGCAGCTGCCCTGTATATAAAAAGTGTGGCGGCTGTCAGCTGCAAAATCTCACATATTCCGAACAGCTTAATTTCAAGCAGAAAAAGGTTGAAAAGCTGCTTTCAAAATTTGGCAAGGCAGACAGAATAATCGGTATGGATACTCCATACCACTACCGCAACAAGGTGCAGGCGGCTTTTAGAACAGACCGCAACGGCAAGATAATTTCAGGTGTGTATCAGTCGGGCACTCACCATATTGTAGGCATTGACGAGTGTATGACCGAAGATGTAACTGCCGACAAAATCATTGTAGCCGTACGCAAAATGCTGAAATCATTTAAGCTAACCACCTATGACGAGGACAATCAGAGAGGATTTTTAAGGCATATTCTTGTAAAAAGAGGCTTTGCCACAAATGAAGTTATGCTTGTGCTTGTAACAGGCACACCTGTTTTTCCGTCAAAGAATAACTTTGTAAAAGCAATTACAAAGCAGTTTCCTGAAATCAAAACAGTTGTGCAGAATATAAACCCGTACAGAACAAACCTTGTGCTCGGCGATGTGCAAAAGGTTCTTTACGGCAAGGGATATATTGAAGATATTTTGTGCGGATGTAAATTCAGAATTTCACCAAAGAGTTTTTATCAGATTAACCCTGTTCAGACAGAGGTACTTTACAACAAGGCAATTGAATTTGCAAATCTAAAAGGCAAAGAAACAGTGCTTGACACCTACTGCGGAATCGGCACAATCGGCATTGTAGCGGCAAAGAACGGTGCAGGCGAGGTTATCGGTGTTGAGCTTAACAAAGATGCCGTAAAGGACGCAGTGCAAAATGCAAGAGCAAACAGTCTTAAAAATATTAGATTTTATCAAGGCGATGCAGGCGAATTTATGCAGTCTGTCGCTGAGGAAGACGAAAAGCCCGATGTTGTATTTATGGATCCGCCAAGAGCAGGCAGTGACGAAAAATTCCTCTCATCCCTTATAAAAATGTCGCCAAAAACAGTAGTCTATATCTCATGCAACCCCGAAACCCTCGCAAGAGATTTGGCATATGTAACTCAAAACAGCACCTACAAAATTCAAAAAATCCAACCCGTAGATATGTTCCCACATACGGCGCATATTGAAACCGTAGTATTGATGTCAAGAAAATAATAATATCCAATCATTAAAAGGCGGATGAGTTAGGCATAAATGCTAAAAAAGATTGAATTTAATTAATAAAACACATCATTAAACTTGATAGGAGCTACAATATGTATGAGAATATTGAACGAAATTAGAAGAATGATTAATAAAAACCTTATAATGTACCTGCCGCATGTAAAAGCAGAAAATTTAGAAGAAAACGGTGCTATATATTATATGAACGGAAGAAATGGTACAGAATTCGACTGGTATGTCAATGGAAAAATCTCAGATTTTTTTGTGTTTTATAACGATGATAATAATTTAGGCGCAGTTAAACTTACTCTTTACAACAACGGAAATGTACTAATATATATTTATGATGAAATGGGAAATAAATTAATAAAAGAAATCCAAACAAATGTAGAAATACCTGAATACGATATTTTTAAATTTGCAGTATTATTAAAAACCGTAACCGACGATAACAAAATTTGGGATGCAAATATTGACAGCATTGAGGTCGGTGTTCAATTAACTCCTGACAGAATTAGTGAATTTAAAAATAACAAACAATACTATGAAACAATTATCAACAGAAGAAAGATGCTTGGTATGATGTCTTATGTTTCAAAAAAGGTTATTGACGACGGTTGGAAAATTGGATATATGATAAGAGAAGACGCTTTGAATGATAAAGACAGTGGCTGGTGTTTTATGGCAGGAAATGAAGATGATGAATATGTGGAAAATTACAAAAATTTAAAACTGCTATCCATTGCAGAGATATGCCAACTTGATTCAGATATATTGAAGTATATTGATAGTCCTGTAGGAACAGCTTTTATACGTGTATCTTCAAATGAATTTGAAATTGACAATAGCAATAAGAAAATATATGTTGAAAAAAGATAAAATTTAGTTATTTAACTAAGCCAACTTAATTGCAGAGGTGGAAATGAACAATATTATTACAACTAAAAGATTAACAATAAGACCGATAGAGCTTGAAGATGTATATGAAATTCATAAATATGCAAGCGATAAGGGTATAACAATGATGATGTTCCTGCCAAATGAAAGCTTAGAGGAAACCCTAAGATTTGTTGAGTATGCAGTAAACGAATGGAACAAAATTGAACCTGATGACAGAGAATATGTAATAATCTTTAACGAAACAATAATTGTTGGTATAAATTTGGGATACAGCAAAGATCGTAAATCATGCGAAATCGGATGGACAATACATAAAATGTACAGAAACAAAGGTTTTTCGACCGAAGCCGCCAATGCTTTAGTTGAATATGCTTTTAGCACTTTAAAAGTTGAAAAAATTACCGCACATTGTGATTCAAAAAATGTTGCGTCCGAAAATATTGTGAAAAAACTGCATATGAAACTCGTAAGCGACAACGGAACACGATATTATCCCCAAACAAGGGTAACTTCGGGAGAATATTTATATTCTATCAGCAAACAAATATATGACAACATATCACTCAAGGAGAACATATGAAAATATATCAGGTAACTGTAACACCTCAAACAATCAGTGATAAAAACACATTGCGTAAGGCAGTACCTCTTTTAATATGGTTAGTTGTATTTTTTATTGCCTTGGGCTTGATGTGTGCAACGGAAAATTTAATATTTTTTATTCCGTTTGCTATTATGTGCATAATTTTCATACCGTTTGCAATTTGGTCATTAATAAGAGGCAGACGAATCCACCGAGAGGCTTTAGCAGAAACCGATATTACGGTTATCGCAGAAAATGGAGAAATATATAAAGACAACATAAAACTAAACATACAATACAATTTAAAAAATAATATAGTTTATCTTGACAATATGCGCAGAGAAGGAAGATTTAACTTTTTTCATTTTTCATTTGCAGCTACAATTCATGGTTACAAAGCCATCGAATTTATCCATTTTTGCCGTGAAAACGGAATTAATGTAAATTTTAAGTCATAAAAAAGAAAAACAGCAGCAATACGGTTGCTGTTTTTTATGTTGAAAAGCTTTGTCAATAAAAGTGTGTAAGTTTTTTTAGAAAATAGATAATTGATGTTTTTGTACGCCTTTGGAGTGGAGCGGAGCGCAACGAAAAAGGCGTACAAAACGGCGTCAGATTAAGTGCTCGTATTTTTCAATACGGGCTTTAATTTTGTCGTTTGTCGCAAGCTGATTTCTGACCATAGCCCAGTTTTGGACCTTGCTTCCGTTCCATTTTTTGTAAAGCTCGGTAATTCTGAGATAGAGCAATTTGAGCAATGCATTTTCGTTTGGGAAAGCACCTTTTTGGTGACCTTGCAAAAGCTCGAATTGATGCTTTCAACCGCATTTGTTGTGTACATAATTTTTCTAACAGCACTTCCGTAATCGAAAAGCTTCTCTATATAGTTGAAATTTCGCTTCCATACATCTACTGCTCCCGGATATTGTGACCACTCCTGACAGAACTGCTCAAAGGCTTTTCGAGAGGCATTAAGGCTCGGTGCTCCGTACACTTTCTTTATGCTTTGTGTGAATTTTTTGTAGTCCTTGCTCGGCACATATTTGATTGAACTTCGTATTAAATGCACAATACAACGCTGCACGACAACATCTTTAAATATCGCTTTTGCACCGTCTTCAAGACCGGAAACGCCGTCCATACAGATAAACAATACGTCCTCCACACCTCGTCCTTTTAGCTCGTCAAATATCTGCATCCAAGTGTGTTTGCTTTCGCTTTCATTAATCCACAATCCTAAAATGTCCTTTTGTCCGTCAATATCATAGCCTAAAATTGTATATACTGCATAATTCTTGCTCTCATACTCTTTTCTGATGGTGACATACATACAATCGACAAACAGAAATGTATACATCCTTTTTAGAGGTCTGTTTTGCCAATCATCGAGTTTATCAAGTACACAATCGGTTATTTGCGATACTGTTTCGTGCGATACTTCAAAACCGTAAATTTCTTCGATAGTTTCGGCAATATCTCGCTGGCTCATTCCTCTTGCATACATAGCTAATACCTTTTCTTCAATTTCAGATACATCCTTTTGACGCTTTGGTACAAACTTCGGTTCAAAGCTTGAAGTTCTGTCACGAGGAACTTTAATTTCAACCTCTCCTGCACTTGTCCTGACTTTCTTATTGGTATAGCCGTTGAGACGGTTATCGGTTGATTTTGCACCGTGATCGTTACTTTCATATCCGAGGTGGCTATTCATTTCACCCTGCAACATCGCCTCAAACATCGGTCCGAAAATGTCTTTCAAAGCGTCCTGCATATCTGCAACGCTTTTCGGATGATACTGTTCGATGATCTACTTTGCGAGGTTCTCGCCCGGTGTGCTTTCCTTTTTCTTTGCCATTTCGTTCATTCCTTTTTGTCCTTTCTTTCATTGTAGCTCACTTTCACGAAATTGAAAAAGTGTGCAAGCTATTTTTCTAACTTACACACTTTATTTTACAAGCTCCGGCTTAGCGGCTCATGCCATCTACTCAATCAGCACCGGCAAGCTCGAAGGCTTCAACAACAAGATCAAGGTCGCTAAACGAATCGGCTACGGTTACCGTGACGACGACTTTTTCTTCACCTTGATCCGCTATCTTTCTATTCCGTCTGTCCGTTCACCATTCCACAAAAAATCGTGATAAACCAGAAATTCTGCTACCTCGTCAGATACTGAAATATTACTTCCGCCATAGATGATGGTCTTTTCCAAATGTATTCCTTTCCGCCGTGGAAAGGTCACTGTAGGTATCCGAAACAGCACCATAGTTCTGTTGACTTCAAGGTTTTATCCTGATGTTGGCGTAGGTTGCCTCAGGCGCATCCAAGAAATCTGAGATCACACAGTCGTGACCTCATCGGCATATTTATTATCACAGGCATATGCCTTATGATTTATGATATGTTTTTATTATAACATAACAGTGGTTACAAGGCAATATATCTTACTTGCACAGATTTAATGTTATAATTAGTAAATTCTCAGACTAAATGCAACTTCAAATTCTACTGTTACATTTAATTTGAGAATTTACGATTAAAAAATATGTACTAAATTTTTATTCAATTATTGCATTTTAATGTTAAATGTGATAAAATATAATTGTGACATAAACTTTATATTTTCATCTATACAAGTGTGTATTTTTATTTCGGTAAAAATGCATGCTCTATTAAGCATACTTGTATTAGATGTTTAAGTTTGTGTCGCAACAATCGGAGCAGTGCGTTTTTCGTGCGTGGCTTCGGCTGCGCACTTTTTATAGGAGGAGATTTTTATGAGAAAATCCTGCAAAAAAATTATTTCTGTGATGATTGCAATGATAATACTGTTTACTGTAGCTCCGATTACAACATCTGCCTTAACACAAAATGATGTTGTTAGTTGGATGGATTCTAAAAATGGAACAACAATTTATGACGGAGGGTCACAATGCGTTGCTGCCTTTAATTCGTATTTGCGTATTTGGGGTATATCAAGTCCTATTTCAAAATACCCTGTAAATTATGCGTATCAGATTTTTAATTACAACGCACCTGATGGCTGGCAAAAAATATCAGGAAGCGGTAATTATCAGGTTGGCGATATAGTAATATGGGATAGTTCAGTAGGTGGAGGAGCCGGTCATGTTGGTATGGTATATTCTACAAGCGGTGGTACAGTTAAAATTTTTGATCAAAATTATGTAGCGAAGAGTGTATGTGGTATACATAATATTGCACAGACCGGTGCCATTAGAGGAGTGTTCAGACCTCCGCTGGGCAATAACCTACCTGATCCAGTAGATTTAGGAACAGATTTTTATGCGTATATTATTAATACTAATTCGTGGAAACCGTTAGTTAATGATGGCTCGCATAATGCCTGTTTCAATTATGATGTTTATGAAAATCAAAAGATATGGCACTTTATAAAAAAATCTAACGGTAGTTATAAGATTATTTCTTTATTTGATAATAATGCATTGGATGTAGATTTGGGCAAAAGCGATAGTGGAACAGATGTGGGAGTATGGACTGATTCTAATACTACAAATCAGGAGTGGTTTATTTACGGTTCTTCAGCACGATTTTATCTGAAACCTAATTGTTCGGATTGCGTTTTAGATATGACAGGAGGAAAATATTATGATGGCGTAAATGCTCAGATATTTACAAAGAACGGTACTGATGCACAACTGTTTCAAATTTGGGAAATTGATTCACAAAATATACCTGTTGATGTAGGTTCAGATTTTTATGCCTATATAATAAATACTGCAGCATGGAAATCTTTATCAAATGACGGTAACCATAATGCGTGCTTTGATGATAATCTGGGCAAAAATAACAAAGTATGGCATTTTATAAAAAAGCCTAATGGAAGTTATAAAATTTTATCAATACTTGATAATAATGCGCTGGATGTAGATTTGGGCAAAAGTGAAAGTGAAACAGATGTTGGTGTATGGACTGATTCTGATACGGCTAATCAAGAATGGTTTATTTATGGTTCTTCAGCACAATATTATCTAAAACCTAATTGTTCAAATTGCGTTTTAGATATGACAGGAGGAAAATATTATGATGGTGTAAATGCTCAGATATTTACAAAGAACGGTACTGATGCACAGCTATTTCAAATTTGGAAAGTAGATATAGTGGGAGATTTCTCAATTAAAAGCACTGTTGATGATAATATAGTTAATTTAGATTGGACCCCCTCAAATAATGCGGAAGGATACAAAGTAAATATTTGGAATACTGATTCAATAGAAGATACGCCTTATTGTTCATGTGTAACTACAAATACACATTTTAGCAAAGAACTACCCCAAGGCAATTATCGAGTTTGCGTGTTTTCATATAATAATTCTTCAGAAAAAGCCAGCAATATTATTTATGTAACAATAAAAGATGTTATTTCAAGTATTGATATAGACTCTCTAGGTTTTAAACTTTCTTTATCTTCAAACAGCTATACCTATGACGGCAAAGCTAAAACTCCAACAGTTACTATAAAAAATGATACTGCAACATTAATAAAAGATACCGATTATACTGTTGAATATTCAAACAACATAAATGCAGGAACAGCAACTGTAACGGTAACCGGTATTGGCAACTATACAGGCATATTAACTAAAACATTTATTATCAATAAAGCACAGCAGACCGTAAATGCAACAATATCTTCAAACACCTTAGATATTGGCGATACAAGCGAAATTACTGCAAGCGGACAAGGAACAATAAGCTATATTTCAAGCAACACAAATGTTGCAACAGTAAACAACTCAGGAATTGTAACAGGAATAAGTGCAGGAACGGCTACTATTACTGTTACTGCTACAGGTAACAACAATTATAATGAGGCAAGCAAAACTTTCACTGTTTTAGTAAAGAACTCGCATTTGTTAGGTGATGTAAATAACGATGGAATAGTAAGCATTGCAGACGCAACAACACTTCAAAAATATCTTGCAAACATTGTAGATTTTGATGATGAACAGCTTGCTGCTTCAGATACAAACGGGGATGGAAGTGTTTCAATTGCAGATGCAACACAAATACAGAAATATCTTGCACAACTTATCCCCTCACTCGGATAATATTCAAAAATCCTATCTGGCTATCACAGTCAGATAGGATTTTTGTAACCGTCAAATAAAACACACCTTGACTCCGAAGGAAAGTGTCAAATTCAATAAATATTGCCTGAAAGCATATCAAGCACTTGTTTGTAGCCGTAATTCATTTTTCTGCGAAGCTCGCTGTCACTCATATTATCGCTTTCGTCAAAGATATCAGATATGTAATACACAAAGGCTTCTGCGACAGGCTCGTTTTCACAACACATTTTTGCATATCTTTACATTAATTGATAATTGAAATCACAATCTAAATCAAAGCGGCTGTTTTTCTTATTGATAAAATCCTTTACAAACTTCATCATAAAGTCAATATTGGGAGTGCTTTTCTTCATCTTTGGTTGCCTCCATTTTTAAATTCTGCGGAACATTTTTACTGTACGGCAGATAATCCGTAATGTCATTGCCTTGCCTTATCATTTCAAAAGCATATTCAAGATAGTCGTACGGCTTAAGATTATTTACCTTAGCTGTTTCTATGACGGAATAGATTATCGCTGATGAATCTGCTCCATCAGGAGTGTTGCAGAAAAGCCAGTTCTTTCTGCCGATAACAAACGGCTTTATCGCCCTTTCTGCCAAATTGTTTGTAAGCTCAATTTTCGGATTTTTAAGAAAAGTTTCAAGCGTTACCCTCTGATTCAGGGCATAGCTGATTGCTCTGCCTGTCAGACTTTTGGGCAGAGTTCTCCCTTGGTTTTCTTCGCAGAATTTGAAAAATTCTTTTACCTTATCAGCAGAATTTTTCTCCCTGATTTCTGCGGTTTCTTCAAGAGTGTATTTCCTTTTTTCTCCGGGATTTTTCGGGTCAATCTTCTCAAGTGCAAAGATTTCCTGAATCATAAGCAAGCCTTGCCCTGCTATGGTGCGGTAATCGGTTTTGTCCTCCTGCACATCTAATGCATTCAGAAAATATCGTCTCAGGTGTGCCCAGCAGCCGCATCTTTTTGCGTTTTCTACCTTGTCATAGCCTGTCCAGCCGTCACAATGAAGATATCCCGAAAATCTACTCAGAAATTTCTTTGCAAACTCTCCGCTTCTTCCGACCTCATAGTCGTACAGAACAATCGGATTTCCCTCAAACTGCCCTGTTTTGTAAACCCACATATATGATTTTGAAGCAGGCGCTTTTCCGGGTTCATTTAAAACCTCAAGCGGCGTTTCATTTGCGTGAATAAAATGCTTTGATACAAGTTCTTTTCACATTTCCTCATATATTGGCTTTAAGAGATTTGCTCCCTTTATCATCGAATTCGACATATTCTGAAGTGTAAGATTTTTAATTTCAGATTGTGCTTGCTCGTATTTTTTCTTTGCATTTTCAGTCTGGTTTCCGAGATATTTTACTTGCTTTTTCAGAGCGGAATTCTGCGCAAGAAGTTCTTCATATGTAGGCATATTTTTCAAAAAAATCACGCTCCGAAATCAGTT
>OGXL01002861.1_pt1 | contig 12313 bp, 10 predicted proteins | sample 1576311 | NCBI WGS metagenome assembly OGXL01 (sample SAMEA3541564, study PRJEB24748) | human gut metagenome | biome: human gut; feature: human-associated habitat; material: faeces | place: China | collected 2012 | reverse complement strand
TTTCAGTCAGACAGGGAACGGTTCTGTATCTGGCATTGGAAGATGATTATGCAAGATTGCAAAAACGGTTATCACAGATGTTTGGAATGGAAGGCAGTGAGAATTTTTATTTTGCTACAAAATCCAAATCACTCAATGACGGACTGGAAAAGCAGCTTGTAACGTTTGTGACAGAGCATAAAGATGCAAGACTGATTATCATTGATACTCTTCAGAAGGTTCGAGAGGTCGGTGGAGATAAATTCAGTTATGCCAGCGATTATGAGATTGTAACAAAGCTGAAAGCATTCAGTGATAAATATGGCATCTGTTTTCTGGTTGTGCATCATACAAGGAAAATGGAATCTTCAGATAGTTTTGATATGATTTCTGGCACGAATGGATTGCTTGGAGCTGCGGATGGAGCATTCGTCATGCAGAAAGAAAAACGGACAGATAATAAGGCAGTTCTGGAAGTGGCAGGGCGTGACCAGCAGGATCAGAAACTGTGGTTGAACTTTAATCGGGAGAGATGTGTCTGGGAACTTACCAAGACAGAAACAGAACTTTGGAAAGAACCAGAAGATCCAGTGTTGGAAAAAATCAAAGAACTTGTAACAGAAACTACGCCAGAGTGGGCAGGAACAGCAACAGAGCTTGTGGAAGTATTGCAGGTGGAAATGCAGCCGAACGCATTATCACGAAAATTAAATGTCAGCCTGGAACGATTGATTCTGGAATATGGAATCCAGTATAAAGCGGAACGAGGACATGATGGAAGAAAGATCAGATTAGCCTTTGTAGGAAAATAAGCGTGACGATATGTGACGGTTGTGACGGTATTTTATATAGCGTGTCGGTAGTGAAAATATCGTCACTATCGTCACGACCGTCACGGAAAGGAGAAACATGGAAAGAAAATCACAGGTGCAGATACCAAAAGATTTATTACTGGCATTGTTCCAGTATCATCTTGCCGGGAACGAGGAATATTTGCCGGAGATAGAAAAAGCATTGATGGAAAAATTAGACAGTATGGTAAAACGTCAGTTATATACAACATTCAAAACAGCACCAACCGAGGAAGAACGGGAAAAGGCAAGACAAGAGTATTTGGATAAGTGTGGAATGCATGAGAACTTTCGTTGGTAAAGATTCTGCTTGATGACCTTATGACAGGAGCGTGACACGCACCTGTAGATAGCAGACAAAGAGAAAGCTTGTAAGGTGTAGCCAGTAGTTGGCTGGCGAAGCAAGAAGATTTTTAAAAGGGAGCCCTGATTCAGGGCGTCCCTGCGGAAATGATAAATGAAGGGAGAATACACCATGAGAGAAGGAAGATTAGGTTACAACAGTTATAACAAAAGATATGGATTATTGTCATCAGACTTATGGATTGATCCAGGATTTCACTGCGGAGAATGTCTGGAAGTTCTAGTTGATGATCAGTGGGTAAAGACACGAATGGAAATGAATCTGGCGAGAGAATGGTATTTGGTTGGAACACCATATTGTGGAGATCTGGAGTATGTACGGGCAAGGATACCGGAATAAAGCAAACAGGAAGAGTAATAGTCGGTTTGTTGTTAGTGAAAAAATAAGCCCGGATACGGGCAGAAAAAGAGGGCGGATACGCCCAAAATGAAAAGCGAAAGCCAAGTTGTGGTAGATGTAAGAAGCATCTCACAAAGCCCTCGGCGTTTGAGAGCGAAATACACCCATCGCACAAATTAAAGATTTGTACTCAGGATATTTCGCCCTGCCGGGAGCTGTTCCGCCGACAGACGGATAGTTCGTAAACGGATGCCGATGCATCCACTCACAAATGATATGGCAGAATTTATTTTGCCGAAGACAAGGAGGGAGTGCCTATCGGAAGAAATTCATTTATTCAAATGACAAAACTAAGCAATGTAAAAGGCAGAATCACTTATATATCCAGTCACGCAAAACAGGAAAATCTTTATGCAGTTTATGAAACCACAGAACGGAAATTTTGGCGGGAACTTGCAAAATGTAATCAGGAAGAATTTGTAAAAAGCGGAACAGAAGGAAAATGTATTGAGGCAAGAGAATTATTATTGCTTTGCCAGAGAGTTTTACAGAATATCAGCCAGACAGATTGTTGCAACTTTTTACAAATCATTTTAAACAGAATTATGGAACAGAGTGTATTGCTGCTTTGCACCACAATAAAAGAAAGACCAATTATCACATTCATTTGATATTTGCAGAACGGAAACTACTGGATGAACCAATCATTAAGATTGCCAGCAGAAATATGTTTTATGATGAAAATGGAAAACATGTCCGAACCAAGAAAGAGATATTAGGAGAAGATGGCGAGATCCGAGAAGGCTGCAGTATTGTGAAGAAAGGAGAAGTCTATGAGAAGAAACTGTTTACTGCGAAAGATGAACGCTTCAAGTGCAATTCATTTCTGGGTGAGATAAAGCATTCTTATACAGATTTAATCAATATTTATGTGCAGGACGAGAAACAGAAACTACAGGTATTTGAGCGTGGCAGTGTTTATCTTGCAACAAAGAAAATCGGAAAAAATAATCCGAAGGCACAGGAAATAGAAGCGGATAATCAAAAACGCCGGGAATGGAACAGAGCTGTTGATATGGCATTGATTAGTGGAGTGCCGGAACCGAAGATAATGGAAGTGAAGCGGAAAGAAATCACGGAGCCAATCAGGGAATCAATTGCCCGGCGTGGAAACAGACCACGATTATTTTCCAGAGTTGTAACAGTGGCTGTTGAGGCATTGGAGTTTTTGATAGCAAGTGTGCTTTTTAAGAAACCCAGGGAAGTGCCAAAACAGACAGAGCAAACGGAAGCAGAACACCCAGAGCATGTTGCTGAAAATAGCACGGCAGCAGTCAAGACAACAAAAGAAGAAAAGGCAGAACCGGAACAACCTAAAATGACGAGGCTTGCATCAAAGTATCCGAAACTATTTAAAGTGAATAAAGAACTGGAAGATCAAAACGGTGCAATTCAACAGAAACAAAAACAGCTTTCTGCAAAGAAGAAAGAACTGTCAGAAGTCACGGGATGGTTTAAAGGAAGAAAGAAAAAAGAATTGCAGAAAGAAATTGATGAACTGAAAAGCCAGATCAGAGATATGAAAGATTACCTTCCGAGGATTGTGCAGAAGATCGGTTATAGAAGTGTACAGGATTTTTTAAAAGATTTTAAGGCTTCTCAAACTGAGTATAGCGAGTATCGAACTGCAATAGCAAAATGGAAGAAAGAAACTGGCAAAGAGCCAGTAGCACATGGTATTAGAGCAAAGCTGGCAGAAAAGAAACAAGAAATACAGAATGAACAGAAAAATAAACAGCATACCCATAGTCAGAATAAAGACCGGGGAGCAAGATAGGAGGACAATCATGGAGAAACACATTATGGGAGAAAATGGAATCAGTTATACTTTAGGAGAGGACGGTCTGTATTATCCAGACCTGTATCTCCCGGAAGAGACAGAGTATCCGATTGGAAAGTATGGAATGCTGAGAAAGTCATATTTGCAGGAGCATCGGAAAGGACTATATCTGGAGCTGGTGCTTGCTGGAAAGTTAAATAAACATTTGCATCAGATTGACGAAGAGTGTAATCAGATGATGGACAGACTGGTGGAGCAGATGAAAGAAAAGCAGGGAATGACAGAACAGTTGAAGGTAGAAAATCAGATGTTGTGGGTTGGAATGTGTAATAATATCCAGCATAGTGCGGAGGAAGCAGTGTTGAAAGAAATTGTATATGCGTAGATTGGAGGGCGGTCTGATGACTGCCCTATTTACGATTTTATGGCGTATTATAATGGAATTATAGAAATGTATGTGGTAAACTATTTATGTATTCATTACAATTTTGAGGAGGGTTGTCATGGGAAAAGAAGAAAAATCAAGTTCTATTGAGCAACAAATGGCAGAGCAGATTATTTTTCAGAAGGTAAATGACTGGTTGGGCGTGGAGTTGGTAGAAAATGCAAAAATCTTTGTAGGCAATACATTCATGCAACCCGATTTTTATTCTAAAGCGGATGGGATAATTGGAGAAATTTATGCACATATTGGAAAACCCAAGAAAGCTCAAGATAATAAGATTGCAAATGATATTCTGAAAATGCTTCTCCTTGAAAAAATTGAGGGAAAGATATACAGAAAAATTATTGTAGTATGTGATGAAGATGAGATAAAAAAATTAAAAGGTACATCTGTTCTTGCGAAATGTATCAGACAATTCGATATTGAAGTGAAAATGATAGAGATAGAGACCGATTTACGAGATACCTTGATTGAAGCACAGAAAAGGCAACGAATGGTAAATGCGTAAAATATAATAAATTTAGAGGTTACGAATGATGGAAAAAGATTACATAGAAGTGAAATCGTTTGGAAAAGTGTTTCCTAAAAAGGGAGCAAATGCGAGAATACCATATGAACATCAAAAATGTGCAATGGAAAATCTCGATATTATGAATAAAAATGCGAAGTATAGCACCATGATTGTACTTCCTACTGGTGGAGGAAAAACGTACACAGCTTCTATGTGGCTTTTAAGAAATGCACTGGACCAGAAAAAGAAAATATTGTGGATTGCACATCGTCAGATGTTACTTGACCAAGCAGCAGAATCTTTTCAGAAGTTTGCGTATTCAGAGGTAATACCACATATTCCGTCCTTCCAGTATAGGATTATATCTGGGGCATCTACCCATGATAGAACTATTGATATTCAACCCACGGACAATTTGTTGATTATGAGCAAGGATAGCATAGGTAGAAATTTACAGTGCTTAGATGTATGGATCGAGGGCGAAAAGGAAATCTTTTTAATTGTAGACGAAGCACACCATTCTACTGCCAAAACTTATCGAAAAGTAATTGATTATGTAAAAACAAAGGTATCAAATGTAAAATTGATTGGATTGACTGCTACACCATTCCGTACTGCTGATGGGGAACAGGGACTTTTGGCAAAAATTTATGAGGACGGTTTACAAGGTGGAAAGGCGGTTCATGGAAACAAGCGATCACGAAGAACGGATTAAACTGCTGGAAGATCTGTGGCAGGATGTTGATTGTAGGATCCATAGAAGTATAACTCCATCCCAAGCAGAGGAGTGCCACCATAACTACTACACCGGCAATCGTTTTCGACTTTCCGGTTTTACCCTGGAACAGTGAAAACAGTCCGTAGATAACGATCAGCAAGAAGGTCAGGTTCACGATATTGAAGCCCAGACGGTCGAGACCGGTCACCTCTTGTGCCGTATAGTCACGAGCGAAGAATGTCAATGTCAACCCGTTCTGATGGAAAGCCATCCAGAAGAAAATAACTACGGCAAACACAAGCATGATTTCTTGACGAAGGAAATTGAATTCCAGAGCCTGGAAATCGAACTTTGCGAAAAAAGAATCAAAGAATTCAGTGCGGACAGAGAAGAAAAAGAAGCTGAAGTAGTAAAGAATGAACAAATACTCAGCGAAAGACAAAAAGACCTCGAACAGAAGAAGGGCGAACTAGATGAAATTATCTCTGAAACTAAACAGGAAGAAGAGAAGCTAAGAGATAAAGCCAAAGATCTGGAAACTAAGATTGAACCGCGTTTGTTGCAGTCATTCAAACGTATCCGTAAGAACTCCCGCAATGGATTGGGCGTTGTATATGTACAACGTGACGCGTGCGGTGGTTGCTTTAACAAGATTCCGCCTCAGAGACAGTTGGACATCCGTTCCCGTAAGAAAGTGATCGTTTGCGAATATTGCGGACGTATTATGATCGACCCGGAATTGGCTGGTGTACAAATTGAGCATAAAGTAGAGGAAGCTCCGGCTACTACTACCAAAAGAGCAATCAGAAGAAAAACTGCTGAATAAGATACCATATTTGAATATGTATTCGAAAGCCTCGCATTATTGCGGGGCTTTTTTTATTTCTTCTAACTTTACTATCCCTTTAAACAAACCTAACCTTGAATTGTTATCTTTTCATTTCATAAAAACCTAAACCGAATATGAATGTACGAGCGTGGAGCGTATCGCTCCTTTTGTTTCTTTCAACTGTAACTGCGGTTGGACAGACAGTGAACCGCTATTTGAATACTCCTCTTCCTAAAGAATGGGAAGAGAGTGGAGAAGTGTTTCAACAGACTCTTCCGGTGGACGACCACTGGTGGAAGTCTTTTCAGGACACCAAACTGGACTCTTTGATTGCTTTGGCAGTAGATCGCAATTATTCCGTAGCGATGGCAATTAATCGTATAGCTGCTGCACGTGCCAATCTTTGGGCAGAACGTGGAAATTTCTTTCCATCTATCGGACTGAATGCCGGATGGACCCGACAGGAAACCAGTGGAAATACCAGTACCTTACCTCAGTCTACAGATCATTATTACGATGCTGCACTCAGTATGAGTTGGGAAATCGATGTCTTCGGCAGTATCCGTAAACGGGTAAAGGCGCAGAAAGAAAACTTTGCCGCCAGCAAAGAGGAATATGCGGCGGTTATGGTTTCTCTGGCATCAGAGGTAGCCTCAGCTTATATTAACCTGCGGGAATTGCAGCAGGAACTTGAAGTGGTAAATAAGAATGTAGCTTCTCAGGAAGAAGTTTTGAAAATCACGGAAGTACGGTATAATACCGGACTTGTTGCCAAGTTGGATGTGGCACAGGCCAAATCCGTTTTATACAGTACTAAAGCCTCTATACCACAATTAGAGGCAGGTATCAATCAATATATTACGACACTGGCTGTTTTGCTGGGTATGTATCCGCAAGAAATACGTCCTGTATTGGAAACTACTGGAACATTACCTGATTATATGGAACCGATCGGAGTAGGTATGCCGGTTGATTTATTACTGAGAAGACCAGACGTACGAAGTGCGGAGAGAAGTGTGAATGCCCAAGCTGCATTACTTGGCGCTTCCAAGTCCGATTGGCTGCCGAAGATCTTTCTGAAAGGTTCGTTTGGCTATGCAGCCCGTGATTTGAATGATCTGGTGAAAAGTAAAAGTATGACCTATGAGATTGCTCCGTCATTGAGTTGGACTATTTTTAGTGGAGGACAATTAGTGAATGCAACAAGACTGGCTAAGGCACAGTTGGATGAATCTATCAATCAATTTAATCAGACAGTTCTGACTGCGGTACAGGAAACGGATAACGCCATGAACTCCTACCGGAACTCGATCAAGCAGATTGTAGCTTTGAGGGAAGTGCGTAATCAAGGTGTTGAAACTCTGAAACTTTCACTGGAACTTTATAAACAAGGGCTTTCTCCTTTTCAGAATGTGCTTGATGCACAACGGTCTTTGTTATCTTATGAGAATCAACTGGTACAGGCGCAGGGTAGCTCGTTACTGCAACTGATAAGTCTTTATAAAGCGCTGGGAGGCGGTTGGAGAGAATAAAAGAATCTATAAATAAAATATAACCTAACGGATATGAAAAAACTAATGTATATTTTTCTTGTGTTGTCGGTATTGACTGGTTGCAAGGAGAAAAAAGACGCCGGAGCAATGAAGGGAATGCCGACTCTGGCAATTAGCGTAGCGAAACCTATAGTGAAGGACATCACTTTGACGAAAGATTATCCGGGCTATCTGACAACGGAAAAAACTGTAAATCTTGTGGCCAGAGTGAACGGAACATTACAGTCTGTCTCTTACGCACCGGGTGGACGGGTAAAAAAAGGGCAGTTGCTGTTTGTAATAGAACCTACCTTATATAATGATAAGGTGGCACAAGCGGAAGCTGAACTGAAAACTGCTCAGGCACAATTGGAATATGCCCGTAATAATTATAGCCGTATGAAGGAGGCTGTGAAAAGTGATGCTGTGAGTCAGATACAGGTGTTGCAGTCGGAATCGTCTGTGACAGAAGGAGTAGCAGCTGTCAGCAATGCGGAAGCTGCTTTGAGTACAGCGCGTACAAATTTAGGATATTGTTATGTTCGTGCCCCTTTTGACGGGACAATCAGCAAGTCGACAGTGGATGTCGGCAGTTATGTCGGCGGTTCTTTGCAGCCGGTTACGCTGGCTACCATTTATAAGGACGATCAGATGTATGCGTATTTTAATGTTGCTGATAATCAATGGCTGGAGATGTCGATGAACAATCAGCAGCCAACGAAGGAGCTTCCGAAAAAGATCATGGTTCAGCTTGGGAAAGAAGGTACCGAATCCTATCCGGCAACACTGGATTATCTGTCACCGAACGTAGACCTGAATACAGGAACTCTGATGGTACGTGCCAATTTTGATAATCCGCAGGGAGTACTGAAGAGTGGATTGTACGTCAGCATTACCTTACCTTATGGAGAGGCCGATCATGCAATTCTTGTGAAAGAGGCTTCCATCGGAACCGATCAGCTCGGTAAATTCCTGTATGCCGTCAATGATTCGGACATAGTACACTATCGGCATATTGAAATAGGACAACTGATTAATGATACCTTACGGCAGGTGTTGGGAGGACTTTCACCACAGCAACGATACGTTACCGAAGCTCTGATGAAGGTCAGAGATGGAATGAAGATAAAGCCGATACCCTGATGCGGTCGGCTTGTTGGTTATCTTCAGACGATGCAGGAAACTGTTTGTCCTTATATAAATATTAATCGTAAACTTATATATTATGTTTTCTAAGTTTTTCATTAACCGACCAATTTTTGCTACCGTACTTGCCCTGCTCATTGTGGTAGCCGGTTTGGTCGCACTCAATATATTGCCCGTGGCGCAATTTCCGGAGATTACACCTCCGACGGTTCAGGTATCGGCTGTCTATCCCGGTGCGAATGCCGAAACTGTAGCCCAAACGGTAGGACTCCCCATCGAGCAGCAGGTAAATGGGGTGGACGGTATGCTCTATATGTCTTCAAATTCTTCCTCTTCGGGAGCATATTCGCTGACAATTACATTTGCCGTCGGTACAGATATCGATATGGCTACCGTACAAGTACAGAACAGGGTAAGTGTTGCGCAATCATCCTTGCCGGAACCGGTAGTGGTGCAGGGGGTAACTGTGCAGAAACAGTCTTCGAACATTGTCATGTTCCTGACAATGACTTCGAAAGACTCCGTCTACAACAGTCTCTATCTGACTAACTATGCCAAATTGAATTTGGTCGATCAGTTATCACGTGTGCCTGGCGTAGGAGCTGTTAATGTTATGGGAGCAGGTGATTATTCCATGCGTATCTGGCTGGATCCTGAAGCCATGCGCATCCGGAATATTTCTCCGGCGCAAGTATATCAGTCCATTCAGTCTCAGAATATGGAAGTGTCCGCCGGCTATATCGGTCAACCGATCGGACAGGACAATAAAAATGCCTTTCAATATACACTTAATGTACAGGGGCGACTTACTTCTCCGGAGCAATTCGGGAATATTATCATTCGTCGGGAACAGGATGGGGCAATGCTTCGCCTGAAAGATATTGCGCGAATAGATTTGGGGTCTGCTTCTTATAGTGTAGTATCACGATTGAAGGGGATGCCTACCGCAGCGATTGCTATCTATCAGCAGCCGGGCTCCAATTCGCTGGACGTTTCAAAAGGAGTGAAGGCTAAGATGGAGGAACTGGCGACCAGTTTTCCTACAGGAGTAGCCTATAACGTAACTTTGGATACAACGGATGTAATTCATGCTTCTATTGATGAAGTAATGGTGACATTTTTTGAGACAACGCTGCTGGTAGTACTGGTTATTTTCCTGTTTTTGCAGAACTGGAGAGCGGTTATTATTCCTTGTATCACAATTCCTGTATCGCTGATCGGTACATTGGCAGTTATGGCGGCATTTGGTTTTTCGATCAATACGCTGACTCTGTTCGGATTGATTCTGGCAGTTGCCATTGTAGTGGATGATGCTATTGTGGTGGTTGAGAATGCTTCAAGATTGCTGGAGACCGGACAATATTCAACTCGTGAAGCAGTCACAAAAGCTATGGGGGAAATTACGGGGCCGATTGTCGGAGTGGTGCTTGTTTTGCTTGCCGTGTTTATTCCGACGATGATGATCAGCGGTATTTCGGGGCAGTTGTATAAGCAGTTTGCACTGACAATTGCTGCTTCTACCGTATTAAGCGGTTTTAACTCACTGACACTGACGCCTGCTCTTTGTGCTCTATTCCTCGAAAAGAGCAAACCGTCTAACTTCTTTATATACAAAGGATTTAATAAAGCGTATGATAAGACACAGGGAGTCTACGATAGTACGGTGAAATGGTTGCTTCAACGTCCGCTTATCTCTTTTGTATCTTTTGCTATTCTGACAGTGATTGCCATAATACTCTTTATGCGTTGGCCGTCGACATTTATTCCGGATGAAGATGATGGTTATTTTATTGCTGTTGTTCAGCTTCCTCCGGCAGCCAGCTTGGAACGTACACAAGCTGTCGGGGATAAAATCAATGCTATTTTGGATTCTTATCCGGAAGTGGAGAATTACATTGGAATCACTGGTTTCTCCGTGATGGGCGGAGGTGAGCAAAGTAACTCCGCGACCTATTTTGTTGTCCTGAAAAACTGGGACGAAAGGAAAGGGAAGGAGCATACGGCTGCTGCCGTTGTCGACCGTTTTAATGGCGAAGCGTATATGGAGATACAGGCAGGACAAGCATTTGCTATGGTTCCTCCGGCTATTCCAGGATTGGGTGCTTCCGGTGGCTTGCAACTTCAATTGGAAGACCGGAGGAATCTGGGACCGACAGAAATGCAGCAGGCTATTGACGCATTGCTTGCTTCTTCTCATTCCAAACCGGCCTTAGCTTCTGTATCCAGTCAGTATCAGGCAAATGTCCCTCAATATTTTCTGAATATCGATCGTGATAAGGTGCAATTTATGGGCATTGCTCTGAATGATGTATTTTCTACATTAAGCTATTATATGGGGGCGGCATACGTTAATGATTTCGTTGAATTCGGTCATATTTATCAGGTGAAGATCGAAGCGCGTGATCAGGCACAACGCGTCATTGATGATGTCTTAAAACTCAGTGTGGCTAATTCGGCAGGAGAGATGGTCCCCCTTTCTTCTTTTACCAAAGTGGAAGAGCAGTTGGGACAGGATCAGATCAATCGTTACAATATGTATTCAACAGCTGCCTTGACTTGTAATGTAGCGCCCGGAAGCAGTTCCGGACAGGCTATTCAAGAAATGGAAACTTTGTTTAAAGAACAGCTGGGAGATGAATTTGGCTATGAATGGACGTCAGTTGCCTATCAGGAAACACAGGCGGGAAATACGACCACCATTGTTCTGGTCATGGCCTTGATTGTAGCATTCCTTGTTTTGGCTGCGCAATATGAAAGCTGGACCAGTCCGGTGGCTGCCGTGATAGGTTTGCCGGTGGCCTTGTTGGGAGCAATGATAGGATGTATGATAATGGGAACTCCGGTCAGCGTATATACACAAATTGGTATTATCCTGCTTGTTGCACTTTCGGCAAAGAATGGTATTCTGATTGTAGAGTTTGCCCGTGATTTCCGTGCTGAAGGAAACTCAATTCGTGAGGCTGCATACGAAGCAGGACATGTCCGCTTACGTCCGATCTTGATGACTTCTTTTGCTTTTGTATTGGGAGTAATGCCTTTGCTGTTTGCTACTGGGGCTGGTGCGCAGAGCCGTATAGCGTTGGGTACTGCGGTTGTTTTCGGTATGGCGATGAATACTTTATTAGCGACAGTCTATATTCCTAATTTCTATGAATTGATGCAGAAACTGCAAGAGAAGTTTAGCAGGAAGAAAAATGATGATGTGAAAAAAAATACGGATATGTAAAAATAGAATATCGATTGAAAAGCTTTCGGAGACAAGAAAAAGATGGTGTCACTATGTGCTTGGGATACTTACACTATGTGTGTGGTATAGTGTAAGTATCCTGACCTTATAGTGACACTATCTTTATAGCGCGTTATAATCGGGAATATCCTGAAGAAAGGTATAGCTCTGATGGGCGTAATCCATCCGGCAACAATAATGCTGCATTCCATTACTTACTATCAGATAGTCAACTTTCAATACCATATTATAGCGGGTTATCTGATCGAATACCGCTTGTGTGATCTCGATGTGCGGAGCTTTGTATTCTACGATCATTCGTGCTGAAAGGTCTCTCCGGTAAAGTACTGTATCACATCTTTTAGTTGTGCCGTTCAGCTTAACCATTACTTCGTTAGCAAGGAGTGCGTTCGGATATCCTTTGTGCGCAATAAGAAAGTGAACAAAGTGTTGCCGTACCCATTCTTCCGGGGTAAGTGCGACATATCGTTTGCGAATCACGTCGAAAATTACATTTTTTCCGTTTCGTACGT
>OGXL01002859.1_pt1 | contig 12316 bp, 10 predicted proteins | sample 1576311 | NCBI WGS metagenome assembly OGXL01 (sample SAMEA3541564, study PRJEB24748) | human gut metagenome | biome: human gut; feature: human-associated habitat; material: faeces | place: China | collected 2012 | reverse complement strand
GGCTTCATCAGCTTCAGCCGGTTTGAAAACGACATCGTGCTCGAGCCGCTGGCCGCATCCATGGGGGATAATGATACGACATTCTGCCAACGAGCAGAGGATGGACTCCGGGTTGTAATCAGCAAGACCCTCAGAACATCTGCGAACGGCATCCGCCAGATGCCTGCCGGTAGTGTTCCCAAAAAGCCATGGACGGCCATGGCAGCGGCGGCAGGGGTGCGAGGTCAAATGTGACGCCGGAAATGAATGAACCAAATCATAAGAAATCAATAGAAGTGTGTCGTTGATATCAGATAGATATGCGGCTGTGGGGAAACTCACAGCCGCACTTTAAAAAAGCTGTGTGTTTTTCTTTGGTATTGACGCCATGCGTGAAAGAAGGAGAAAAATGTGTTACCAAAATCAATATCAAAGAAAAGCACATAAAGAGATCGATGAGATTTTTCTGAAGCTGCTCCCGGAGGCGGGGTTAAGCGTGAGGGAGGAACAGGTGAAACTCAGCCATCAAATGCTGGATACCCTGCTGGAAGGAAAGATCGCGCTGTGTGACGCCGGGGTGGGGATCGGAAAGACTTACGCCTATCTGGTGGCCTGTGTCCTGATGCGCAGGTATGCGGCAGCCATGGGCGGCGGGCGTTTGTGTGACAATCGCCCGGTGGTGATCTCCACTTCCAGCATTGCGCTGCAGGAGGCGATCATCCAGGAATACATCCCCTTTCTGTCTGAGGTGTTCCTTGCGGCGGGGCTGATCGAAACGCCTTTGAAAGCAATCGTGCGCAAGGGCAAAGAGCATTTTGTCTGCGACAGCCGACTGGAAGTGCGGCTGGCGGCGATCCGGGAGAAGCCAAAGAATGAAGCGCAGAAAAAAGCGCTGTTCTCCTTACGGCAGGTTTACGATCTGGACGCGGTTCCTAACTTAAGCGGGTTTGACCGCAGGCTGGTGTGTGTCCCGAAGTTCTGCCCGAAAGAGTGTCCGGGAAGGACAAGCTGCCGGTATCAGAACTATCTGAAAGAGGCGCGGGATACAGATATCTTTTTCCAGATTTGCAACCACAACTATCTGCTGGCGGATGCCTCTCACCGGGCAAAGGAATATAAGCCGCTATTATCAGATTACCGGGCGCTCATCGTGGACGAGGCCCACAAGCTGCCGGAGGCGGCAAGGCAGATGTATGGAAAGTCCCTCTGCTATGAGGATGTTCTGGAAATCTGCTATTTTTTAGAGCGGGAGCATCAGGCCATGGCAGCCAAGCGGCTGAAAGGCGTGTTCCACAACCTGTTCCATGTGATCGGTGAGAACCATATGACCAGCAGAGGGTTGGACTCTGCTTTCCGTCTGACGGAGGAATGCGCTATTGTGCTGGTGGAAGGGAAAGCATTGCTTGGGGAACTGAAAATAACACTGAAAGGCATTACCCCGAAATGGATAAAGAACCGGCTGGAAGAAGCAGAAGAAGTCCTCGACCTGTTCCTGTCTCAAAATAAACGGTACATCCTGCATCTGGAGCATGAGAAAGGAAACCTGCCCCAGCTGTGTGCCACAAGCAGGAAGATTCCGGAGCTTTTGTCCGGGACACTCTGGAGCCAGGGCTTCCCTGCCATCCTGACCAGCGGCACCTTAAAGGCCGGGAATGGATTTTCCCGCACCCGACAGGAGACTGGGCTGGGGAAAGAAAAGCGGGTGTTTGAATATGTGGCGAAATCCCCTTTTGCCTACGACAAGAACTGCCTGCTGTATTTACCGCAGACTCTGCAAAGGACGAAGCATGGCAGCCGGGAGGAAGCGGCTATGCTGGCAAAGCATATCCAGCGGCTGATCTGTTCGACCTACGGGCATACGCTGGTGCTGTTCACCTCTTACTCTTTGATGGGCAGCGTTTACCAGATCCTCCGGGACAGCCTGCCATTTCCCATGGTGGAGGTGTGGCGCAACGCCCAGGAGGAGATCATGCGGTTTAAAACACTGGAGAATGCGGTACTGTTCGCAGCGGGTTCCTGTTGGGAGGGTGTGGACTTTCCCGGCGATATCGTGTCTTCGCTGATCATCGTAAGGCTCCCATTCGCTGTGCCGGACCCGCTTAGTGAAGCGGAGAAAGAACGGTATGCGACTTTGACAGATTACATCCGGGATATCATTGTGCCGGATATGCAGAAGAAGCTGCGGCAGGGGTTTGGACGGGCGATCCGGACGGAGAGCGACACCTGCGTGGTGTCCATCCTGGACCACCGGGCAGTGGCCGGAGGCCGGTACCATGAGGATGTGCTGTGTGCGCTTCCGGCCTGCCAGATGGCAGAGTCCATTGAGGATGTGGAAGCTTTTATCCGCAGGCGGAAGCAGGAAGAATATTATATGTAGAAACCAGTCTCCGGCATTGTTGGTTCTGCTTAAAAAACAGGACGTTTCGGAGCCGAAAGTTTGTTGGAGTTTTCCGGGCGTTTTTTGCCGGATTGGTGGTATTTGTGATAGCTTTATTCGCATGAAGTGGGTATACTGTGTATAGCATTAGAAAGAGAGGAAGTGAGTAAAATGGCACAATATGTAGTAGGTATGCAGACGGAAAAACAGGAAAAATTCTATTTTATCCGAGAAAAGGAAAGCATGAATATTGTACTTTTACCTTCCAAATATCTGATGCATAAGAAACGGTCGAAGATATCACCGAATACGATCCGGAGAAGTGCATTTGCCTTATCGTATTATCTGAATTATATGGATGAAAACCAATTGCATCTGGACGATATATACCAAATGAAATATGCTGAACAGCATGAACATTTTACAGAATTTCTGATATGGTTAAAAGCAGGTGAGCATAGCAGGGAGGAATATTCAAAACTCCCCAATAATGAGACTTGCAATGCATATCTGAAAGAAGTGTTCCGGTTCTATACTTTTATGGAACGGGAAAACGGCCAGTCAGAGAGCCTGAAAGTGTTATCGGACGCACAGACGATTGTGCGAAACTCGATAGGTGTCAGAAGGGTGCTGAATCGGAAGAGTTTTCACGGCTATCTGAAGGAAAAAGGACATCAGGGAAAAACCATTGAGCAGGACAAGATCGTAAGTTTGCTGCAGGAATGCGCAAACTGTCGCGATCAGGTTCTGCTTTTATTATTGGCTGAGACAGGATTCCGTATCGGGGAACTCTTGGGAGTACGGTATATGGAGGACATTGATTATAAAAACCACATGATCTATGTGAATTTTCGGGAAGATAATGAAAACGGTGCAAGGGCAAAGAATGCGGAGTTCCGCAGGGCAAAGGTCAGCGATGCGACATTTGATATCTTAATGTTTTACATCGAAGATTACAAGGAACTGATTATGAAGCAGGAGTACCTATTCATTAATATTTCCGGTGACTATGTTGGAAAGCCATTCAAGGTAAGCGGTGTATATGCCATGCTCCGGAGGCTGGAGAGTAAGACTGGCATCAAAGCATCCCCGCATAGGTTGAGGCATTATTTTGCAAATGCAAGACGGAAGGATGGCTGGAAGCTGGAACTTATCAGTCAGGCGCTCGGACATCGGAGTATCGAGACGACCATGAAGTATCTGAATATAACAGATGAGGAACTGATACAGGTCAGTGATGAATTCTACAATAAACATCAGGCTATGTATGGCATTCAGAATCTGTTGTAGGAAGGAGGCGGTCAAGTGTCTGCAATTAGATTGCTGCAAGCTGAACGGCAGGAGGATATACGGCATCTGCATAGGCAGCTTATGTCAGGCGGAATATTGCAGAGGGAATTGTGGGAAGAAGCAGAGACCTATTTGATACAGAAGGATATTTATGATGTCATTCTGATAGAGGAATCTGATTTCAGAGAATACAAAAAATTTCTGATGGCCAGCTGCCGATATACAAGACAGCGTGCCATTGATCGGTCATCCGCACTGCGGAAGATCCAGAAGTATTGGATAGAAACAGAATATGGGGAACTACTCTCAGAGATTAAGGAATGCCAGGTACCGGATGAAGCACTGAAAGGGAACATTCAGAGGTTTCTTATCCGACAGGGAATCCATCATATCAAGGATATTGATTATAATACTCGGAGTCGATATGAAGCGGAACTACAACAGGAGAAACACAGCAAAAATGTCCTGAAATATCTGAAGGTGTTCGACCATATAAAGCAGTACAGCATACGGAGTGAAATGAGTAGCCTGCCAGGCATGGTAAAACATCGAATGCAGTACAAGGCACAGATTATTTTCCTGCCCTATCTGTCAGATCCGGAACTGGTCAAGGATTTTGAATATGTTCAGGATAAACAGGAACTGGTATGGGATTTTTCCAGGAGAGCGCCTGAGAAATTAAAAAGGCAGGTGTTCCAGCTATTAAATTACATACTGGAAAACCTATACCGGAACGATCCCAAGGAAAGAAGGGTGCGCTTCTTATTGCCCCTGCACTGGCTATATGATTTCTGTGTGGATGATGGCATCGAAGATTTGGAGTGCTTGGAACTTCGTCAGATCCACCAATTTGAAAAGATTGTGGAAGGAAAAGTGGTCAATGTAAAGAATTCCATGCAGATCATAGATAACAGCCGGAAAATTTTATTTTTGACCGCGCCGGAGATTCACTGGCAAGCAAATGTGTGGTATTTGGAGCGATTCCACTTAGCGGAGGACAGACTTAATCCGAGTAGTCCGGTGCAGAGATTGAGCTTTATAGAAGTTACAAATAAGAAGAATCGGGAACTTTTGCAGGAATATGCAAAATATCATGTTGGAATCGGAGGGCTTACCATAGCTAATATTCGGTCACAGTTATATGAGGTTAAGAAACTGCTTGAATTTTTTAATGACGAAATATCCATCTGTCAGGTGGATGAAAATCAGCTGGATGGCTATTTTAGGGAACTGGAAGAAAAGGATACAAAGGATGACACATTTAATAAAAGAATTGTGTGTTATCTGAAGTTTTACCAGTTTTTGAATGTGCGGGGATATATCAAAGAAATTCCATTCCAACCGGAGTATTATCTGAAAAAGGCATACCCAGAGCATCATGACAGAACCGTGGAGGAAGAAGTTTATATGGAGATTCTGTATAAGCTCCACTTATTTCCGCAGATTCCTAGGTTGATATTTTTACATCTGTGGTGTACTGGACTTAGAATCAGCGAGGTATGCACATTAAAAGGAGATGCCTACTATTGGGATGGAGAAGATGCATGGCTGAAAGTTTATCAGATTAAGATGAAAGCAGACAAAATGATTCCGATTCCGCTTGTGTTATACAAAGTGATGAGGAAATATATAGAGAAAAATCATATCCGGCCCCAAGATTATATATTTAAAGGGAAAAATGGCGGAGCATACCGGGGAGGGACATTCCGGAAGGAATTTCAACAGCACTGCATCAGGAACCAGATTGCAGATGGAGAATATATTTTTAAAAGCCATGATTACAGGCATACGCTGGCTACCCGGTTTTATGATGACGGTGTTTCCATACAGACGATTCGGGACTATCTCGGACACTTTTCAGAGGATATGACAAAGCAGTATGTAGACTTTATGCCAAGAAGGATTGCAAAAGCGAGTGATGCCTATTTTAAGAAGCCGGGGAATGACTTGGCTTCAGCGATTACGGTCAAGAAGCGTGGTGATAAAAAATGAAGAAAAGAATTTATGTGTATGAGTTGGACTGCTACAAGCAGGCATCTGAGGAACAAATTGAAAAAATGCATATCCGTCCGGATCGATATTTTGATCTGGAAGGGCTTCCCACAGAGGACATCGGCAGGCTGCTAGAGGAATTTATATGGGATAGGGGCAAGAAACTATCTCCCTCCAGCATGACAAGTGAGATCCTTTATTACAATAATATCCGTGATTTTCTGATTGACCGGAATATATGCAGACTGGATGCAAAAGATGAAGAAAAAATACTCCTCACGTTAAAAGGCTGGATGATGGAAAAGGGATATGCCTTAACGAGCAAAAAATGCCGGGCATTATATGACAAGATTGGAATTGAGACTCCCGGTATTGTAAAACACATGAAGAAGATCTTGAAGTTTGCGCAAGAGGACGATGATCGGGATGAGCAGGAAAAGGATATCTGGAACTTAAAGAATTTTGACTTCCCAATCCAGTCGAACCCAATCCTGAATATGGAAACAATCAACTTTACGAAGATCACGCAACCAGACATCCGGGAGGAAGTAAAAAAAGCGGTTTTCATGCATCTGAAATATTCCCCATTAGGGACTGTTCAAAGTGAGATGACAGCCATCAAGCGGTTTGCCAAGTTTCTGGAAAAACGATGCCCGGATATTAAATCTTTACAGGAGCTGGAACGGCTTCACATAGAACAGTACCTGATATATTTGCAGACGGAAGCGCATGAGCGGAAAAATTACAGATCAGATCTTTACGCACTGCGGAGACTAATAGAGGATGTTGGGAATCTCTATGAACGGCAGAGCATGAGTGAATTATTTTTAAGTAATGATTTCCCAAGTACGCCAAGGCATCTATTTAGATTTTATACAGATGCGGAAATCAAGAGATTAAACGAACACATTTTCAAGATGGATGAACAGATTTGCAGGGCATTGATTATCCACCAATTATTGGGAACCCGAATATCGGATACTTTAACCTTAAAGCCAGATTGTTTGAGCATGAGGGAAGGACGATATTTTATCAGGATCGATCAGGTAAAATCTATAACATATGAAAAAGCTATTAGTGAAGAAGTGGCAAGGCTTATCATGAAAGCGATTGATTATACGAAGGAGCGGTATGGAGAAACAACCTACATCTTTGTGAAAAAGGACGAGCCAACGAAACCTTATCAGTATAGCATGATCCAAAATCAGATTATGAAGATGATACGCCAGGAAGATATCCGGGATGATAACGGCGAGCTGCTACGATTTGGAACACACATATTTCGGCACTGCTATGGCAAGAAACTGACGGAGATGCATGTGGATGACTGGATGATAGCAAAGCTTCTAGGGCATACCACAACACTATCCGTGCATTATTACCGGAAAATCGGTAATAAACTGATGGCCGATGAGACAAGAGGCGCAAGAGAAAAAATGGACAGGATTCTATTAGATATCATAGAAGGATGGGATGATTATGAAATATGATAAAATGATAGAGATTACGCAGGCGGAGAGCCAAAGGAAGATGGAAATTGCGAGGAATGCTATCGCAGACATGTTAAATAATATGGAACGTGTCACCGTGGCAGGTCTGGTGCGCAAAACAGGATTATCAAGAGGATTTTTTTATAAAAATCCAACAATCAGAGAGGAATTGGATAATGCGATAAAAACTCAAGGTGCATGTTACAATCCTAGACAAGTAATTATTGATAAAGCTATGAATAATACCCTGATAATCTTAAAAAGCGAAATCCGGAAAGTGAAGTCACAGAATGAGGAATTAGTATTGAAAAATCAGGAATTGTCTGAGCGTAATGAGCAGTTATGTAAAGAAATAGAAACTTTAAAAAAGCAATTAGGAAGGAAAGAAGTTTCATTATTAAAACGCTTATAAAAGACAGGATACATAGTTGTAATTACAAAAAAGGATGCTAATATGAAATACGACAAAATAGTAGCCATAAACAAGGAAAAAAGTAGGCAGAAAGCGCAAATAGCGATAAAACAGATCCAGACGATGCTTGAAAATCAAGAACAGATTACTGTTGAAGCACTTAGAAAGCGTACTGGATTTGCAAAGTCCTTTTTTTACAGAAATCAGGAAGTACGAAAAGCATTGGATAATGCTCGAAGTAAACAGCAGATGCCATGTAATAGTATGGAAGTGATCAGGGCTATCGAAGCAGAGGATAAAATAATAGACTTAAAAATTTGCATAACAAAATTAAAGATGGAGAATGAGAAATTAGAACTGTTGAATCAGGAATTGATTGGAGAAAATGAAAAACTAAAACGGGAACTGAAAGAAAAAAATAAGTAGTGACAAATAATAGAAGAAAAACTAATTGGTAAAATATTTGAAAAAGAAAACAACTAAGGCAGCGGACAAATTTTGAGTCTGCTGCTTTTGTATATATAAAGAAACTGAAAACTCATAACGGATGCATAGACAGAAAAAAACGGTTTACACAAATCGGGTATGTGGTGTAAAGGGCGTGTATTCAGGCGTACCAGACAGGGGGCTAATTTTATGGTGGTGTTGATCAGCCTTGTCATTATTTTTAAAGAGCAGCTGACAAATCTGGTACAGGCAATCTTAAGTAAAATCACAAAACAGAGTAATTCGATTTGATGAAGAAAGGAGAGAGCCGATGGAGAAAAAGGGCAGTATTACTGTTTTTCTGGCGCTGATCTTAAGTCTCCTGCTATCACTGGTTGCAACGAGCATTCAATCTGTGCAGGCAGCGGCAGCGAGAACACAGATTCTGAACAGTATGGATATTGGACTTTATTCTCTGTTTGGACAGTATGATCGTTTTCTTCTGAAAAATTATGATCTGTTTTTTCTGGATGGAACACAGGGAGGAACAGATCTGAATCTGGCAGCAGTTTATGATAACTTTGAGTCTTATATGAAACCGATACTGAAACAGAACAGTCAGAAGCTGAAACTCAGGCAGGGTGGTTTCAGTGGATATCGTCTGGCAACAGATGAAGATGGCGAAGTCTTTTACCAGCAGGCAGTCACTTATATGAAAGATACGCTTGGAAGTCAGGGAGTACAGACACTTGTGAAGCGATATAAGAAAAAAGAGCAGAAAGTGAAGCAGGCAGAGAAAGATGGAAAACAGGCGGAAGCAGGGAATACACTGGAAAATTATGATTCCGAAATGAATTCTGCGGCACAGAAGAGCCAGGAAGCCAAAGAGGCTTCAAAGAAGGAAGAATCCGGAGATTTTGGTGATGGCACTTCGGGAGAGAGTTTTTCAGATGGAGAGGTAAAACCGCAGGTGGTAAATCCAGTTCCGGTGATTCAGAGGATTCGTCGTATGGGACTTCTGGATCTGGTCGTTCCGGCATCAAAAGGAATTTCTGATCAGAAAATCTCACATGGAGATCTGTTATCAGGAAGAACACTTCAACAGGGAATGGCGATGCCGCAGAAAACGGGAAAAGATAATTCCGGATCAGCAAAAGTACTGTTTCAGCAGTATCTGATGGAGCATCTGGGAAACTATATTTCTCCTTCTGAAGCAGGGCTGCATTATCAGCTGGAATATCTTCTGGCGGGAAAGAAAAGTGATCAGGAAAATCTAAAAGCCGTGGCAAAGCGTCTTCTGCTGATCAGAGAGGGAATTAATGCATCCTGTCTTATGGCGGATGCCGGAAAAAGGGCCCAGATTCAGGCACTTGCCCTGGCAATTGCATCGGGATTTCTGATACCGCCTGCAGCAGTGGCGATTGAGGCGGCACTGATTTTGTGCTGGTCCTTTGCAGAAAGTATTCTGGATCTTCGGGAGCTGTTTCATGGAGGCAGAGTACCATTGACTAAGACGGCAGCAACCTGGCAGCTTTCTCTGGAAAACCTGCCGAATCTCCTTGAGGGACTGGACAGCCAGAGAAGGGATGCGAAAGGTGGAATGTCCTATGAAGATTATCTGCAGGTGCTGCTTTTGTCAAAATCAAAAGCAGTCAAGCTGACAAGAGGTATGGACATGATCGAAGTGGAAATTCGCAGTACAAAAGGAAAGGAAGGTTTCCGGCTGGACTGCTGCATAGAAGCGGCTGAAATATCTGTGGATGTAGAGGCAAACCGAAAGCAGACTTTTTCGGTGACAAGGCAGTACAGTTATATTTAAAAACTGGATTTAAATGGATTTAAGGAAATACGGGCGGCGACGAGCCGCCCCACGGAAAAGAGGTGCAGAAAGATGCTTTTTCAGAAGGAAAAAGATTATGGGAATACTATCACAAAGATAGGTAGAAAGAAAAACAAAAAAAACGAGACTGCAAAAAAGAAAAGAAAAATAAAAAAAGAAAGGAAATGCTCTCTTAAAAACAGAATCCTGGCTTCCTCGATGGTCAGAAGAATCTCAAATTTATTTTTAAACACATCTTCTGAAAAAGTATCTTTCTGTGCCTTGAACAAAAAGGCGAGTCTGGCGCTGGAAACAGCACTTGTGCTTCCTATGTTTTTGCTGGGAATGGTGACGATGATCTCTTTTATGGATATTTACCGGATTCAGACAGAACATCTGCAGGCATTATGTGAAAAGACAAAAGAAGCCGGAATGTATGCATATGTGCTGGATGGAAAGGGGCCGGAAGAAATTACATTGCCGGATGTCTATGCATATACTCCGATCGGAGCATTTGTTCCTTTGCCGAAGGTATGGATGCATAACACAGTAAAAGTCCATGCATGGACAGGAGCTGATGAGACAGCGTTTTCCGGAGAGACCAGAGAACCGGAAGAAATGGTGTATGTGACAGAAACGGGAACGGTATACCATAAGAAGGCAGGATGTCGTTATCTGAAGGTATCCATTAATCAGATTTCGGGTTCATCTCTGACGCATGCCCGTAATGACAGCGGACAGAAGTACAGTCCCTGTGAAAGCTGCAGTCGAAATCAGAAACCATCCGGGGTGGTGTATGTTACATCTTCGGGAAATCGATATCACAATCTTGCTACATGCAGTGGCTTGAAAAGAACTGTAAAACTGGTAAAAGAATCACAGCTTGGAGGAATGCATGCCTGCAGCAGCTGTGGATAAGAGGCAGAGGATTATGCAGATCAGAGAAGTAATGACCGTGTTGTTCCTGGCAGTTATGGGCTGGAAAGACTGGAAGAAAAAAGAAATTTCACTGTTGCTGACAGGTACGTATGGAATCATTGGTCTTGCCTTTAGCATTTATGCAGAAAGACCACTGGAAGACTGGCTGCTGCCATTTGGTGTGAGCCTGATGATACTGGCGGTAAGTGTTCTGACCGGTGGAGAGATTGGAATGGGCGATGGCTGGATTTTTCTGGCACTAGGAACAATGTTGCATACAGAAATGTATGTAAGAATGGCATGTATCGGAATGTTGATCGCAGCGGTGTATGCGGGAGTCCTTCTGGTTATATACAAAAAAGGACGCAAGACAGAAATTCCACTGGTGCCTTTCTTACTGTTTGGATATTTGGGAGGATTATTGCTATGAAAGTCAAAAAAGGAAGTTTTACAATAGAGGCAGCCTGCGTGATGTCGCTTGTGCTGATAACGGTAATGGGAGTTTTATATCTTTCCTTCTTTGTACATAATCGTTCCTGGCTGACGGCTGCAGCGTACGAGGCGGCACTGGCGGGAAGTATAGAAGGTGTACAAAAAAACGGACAGATATATGAAGCCGCTTCTGCAAAAGCACAGGAACTTGGAAATGTGGGATTCTTTGGCGCAGAGAATCTGTCTTACCAGGTCAGCGATGGAAAAACAGTAAAAGTCTCCTATCAGGCAGATACAATCGCCGGATTTGGAGGTTTTCGCTGGGTACTGCGGACGGAGGGCAGTTCAAAGATCATTCGTCCGGCGCAGTGGATCCGCAAAGTAAAAGCAGCATCTGAAATCGTGAAGGATACAGAATAATAAGAGTACAGGATCATATAGGAGAGTGTAAAATATGTTTGCAGAATATAAAAGAGATGTAAGTCATAATTATCTGATCCTCCATGGGGATGAAACAATCAATACCACTTCTTATCAGGTACGGATCCTGACAGGAAATACAATGTCTTCTATATTAAAATGCCGCATGCAGGGACTGGATGGAACATGGCTCTTTTATTATGATATCACTTCAAAGCAGTCGCTGGCATCTTTTTATGAACAGCGTAAACTGCAGGGAGAAGATCTGGAAATGATTTTGAAAGGATTTCTCCATGTAATAGAAGAAATGGCAGAGTTTCTTCTGAATACGGAACAGCTGGTACTTTGCCCGGAATATATTTTTCTGGATGTGGAGAAAAAAGAGGTTTCGTTCTGCTGTCTGCCGGATTATCACCATCCGGTGCAGGAACAGTTTCGGGAACTGACCGAATATTTGTTGCCCAAACTTGACCATGAGGATCCGACAGCTGTAAATCTTGGATATGGAATTTACCGAAAAGCCATGGAGCCAGGGATGCAGCTGGAAAATATTAAGGAATTGCTTTATCGATCTGAGAACAGTAAAGAGAAAATTGCAGAGAGCGATACAAAAATCAGAGATAAGGAAGAGTACGTGGAAGAAATGGAGGAGCCACCGCAATTTTTTCAGGAGGAAAAAAAGGAAAAAAAGGACAGGAAGTGGCAGCCTGTAGCCGGGTGTGCAGTGGGGGTTCTGTTCCTGCTGGGAATTCTCATTTTCC
>OGXL01002852.1_pt1 | contig 12329 bp, 10 predicted proteins | sample 1576311 | NCBI WGS metagenome assembly OGXL01 (sample SAMEA3541564, study PRJEB24748) | human gut metagenome | biome: human gut; feature: human-associated habitat; material: faeces | place: China | collected 2012 | reverse complement strand
TAACTTTGATATCATCCTCTCTTCTAAATTATCCCAACATTGGGAAAGGATGAATACGGAGCTCTATCGTTTCCTACCCGGTACAGATATAAATGCCATAAATAAGACAGGTAGTGTTCCACGGTATATAAATGATCCTGAATATGACACTCGCACACATACTTTTTCTTTAATTTCTGTGAAGGATATTTACTGGGACGGTTCTTTAACTGACCGTGAACCTACTATGTTTCTTTCGGGAAACCGTTCTCACTTAATCATTTTGTCGGGCGTATGCCTGTTATTGCTCCTCACCGGCATCTTGAATTTTATTAATCTTTATCTGGTGGCATTATTACGTCGCGGAAAAGAATATGGATTGAAGAAAGTATTTGGCGTATGCGGCAGAACATTGTTTGCCAATATATGGATTGAAAATACATTACTAGTTCTGAGCGCCTTATTAGTATCTTGGCTTATTATTGAAATAATGTCTGCCCCTACTGAATATTTGTTCGACACTCACTTTTCTTATACGGCTTTCGACGGATGGCTTTCGGCAAGTATTTTATTATTGTTACCAGTAATAACTTCTATTTATCCATACATTAAATACAATTACACCTCCCCCATTCTTTCCATTCGCTCTATCGGTGCCCAAAGTCATTCCAAACATTTTCGTATGTTCTTTCTAGGGGCACAGTATATTATAACTTTTTTGTTAGTGGTACTTTCACTTTATTTTAATCGACAACTTGGAATGTTATTAAGTACCGAGCCGGGCTTTCGTACTAAAAACATAATGAATGTAAATTTAGTATATGAATCGAAAGATTTTAGCAGCTATACTTATGAAAGTATGCAACAACGCCGCCAACGTGTCATGCAATTGGATAATGAACTTAATGCATGCCCCTTTATTGAATTGTACGAACCTAGCTATGAGAATATCCTTACTCCTACCTTTGGTACAAATTATCTGAACAATAAAGGAGAAAAGGTGTTTCTAAATATTCATTACGCCACTCCTGCATTTTTCAAATTATATGATATAAAAGTAATTGAAGGTGAGATACCCGATATAAATAAAGAAGACCGGCGCACTGTTTTTGTTGTAAACAAAGCCGCACTGAAAGCATTAGGCTATACTTCAATCAATGGCGTTGGAGTGATTGAGGAAAATCAAAAAAAGGCTAATGCTAACGCTTCTCTTCAACCTATTGTTGCAGTAGTAGAGGATTATTTTGAAGGACATTTGACATCTGGAATCAAGCCTACTATTTATCCTGTCGGAGCACGGTTCAGTGGTGATCTCTATCAGATAGCTTATACACCCGGCAAAAAGAAAGAAGTGATTGATTTCTTACGTAATTTGGAATATAAACTCTATGGAAGTGAAGACTTTGAATATACTTTTCTGGAAGATGATATCAAAGCAATGTATACACAAGACCGCCAAACAGCCACTATTTATTCTATTTTTGCAAGTATAGCTATTATTATTTCCAGTCTTGGTTTGTTAGGGATTTCTCTTTTTGACATTCGCCAACGATATCGGGAAATAGCGATTCGTAAAGTGAACGGTGCAAGTGCCAAAGACCTTTACCGACTGTTATTCCGCAAATATATAACCGTTTTAATTATAGCATTTGTCATAGCTATTCCTTTGGCTTGTTATCTGATAAATACCTATACTCAGGATTTTGCAGTAAGGGCACCTGTCAGTATAGACATTTTTATCATATCATTGCTGTTGGTAATAATCATATCACTGGGCACCTTAGCATACCAAATACAAAAGGCGGCACATATTAATCCGACGCAAATCATGAAAACAGAATAATTTTATAAAACAACGGAAATATGTTAAGGCATTATATAAAAATGGCAATGCGCCACTTATTAAAATATAAGATACAAAATCTGATATCTATCGTAGGGCTATCTGTCGGGATATTATGTTTTAGTATCTGTCTTTATTGTAGCCGGTTCATCAGCGACACCAGCTGCCGGGCCTCCCCGGACTGGGCCAGCCGGGCCAGAGCCGCCGGGTCCTTCACCAGCTCCCCCATGGGGAGGGACGTTCCCTCCCCGCGATTCTTACGCTGCATTCTTACTCACCCCCAAACTGGTCTCAGCTTCAGTATATGCAGCGCAATAGGTAAGGTGACAAATTTGAAGATCCTTGTGTTTTCCGACTCCCACCGCTCCTGGTCCGGCATGATCCAGGCCATCGACGAGCAGAAGCCCGACCAGGTCATCCATCTGGGAGACCTGATCTCCGATGCGGAGGAGATCTCCTATCTCTACCCTAAGCTCCCCGTCTGCATGGTCCCGGGCAACTGCGACGGCTGGACCACGGTCCCCTCCATCAAGCAGATCACCCTTCAGGGGCGGAGCATCCTCCTGTCCCACGGGCACCTGTGGGGCGTCAAGTCCGGCTGCGACGCCGCCATTGCCCGGGCCCGGGCGGCCGGAGCGGGCCGCGATTCGCCGAAACTGGCAAAAAGCCACCGCATCCACCGCATTGCTTCTCCGGCTGTCTCTGCCGGTGCTTATGGCTGTCCGCCGGACGGGCCTGCCAAAATTACAGTGGATACAGTGGCTGATTGGCTGCAAAGCCATGCCAACGATGATAGGAAGGGCATCTTCTTACCGGGTGGTTTTGCGGTACACCACCGCCGAGGAGACAGTGAGCTCCGAGGGAATACGGTGATTTTTGAGTTTGTGGATCAGCATGGAAACTGCGGCCACACAGGCTGCCTCCACACTGTTGTCCACGGAACTCAGCTCTGGGGTGCAACTTTCCGTAAGGTTCGTGTTGCCAAAACCGATCACACACAGATCGTCCGGCACTGCAATGCCGTGCCGCTGGGCATACTTGAGTACACCCACCGCAATGCTGTCCTCGGTGGCAATTACACCGTCGAACTTCAGCCCTGCTTCGGCCAGTCGCTCGACCTCGGCAGCACTTTCCTGAATATCCAGCGAACAGGAGCAGATGTACTCCTGCCGCACGGTAAGCCCGTTCTGGTGCAGAGCCTCCTGATAGCCCTCCAGCTTGCTGCGCACACTGCCGGTCATGTTGTGGTGCAGAAACAGGATGTCTTTGGCACCGCTCTTTGCCATCTGGTTCACCGCCTGAAACGCGCCCTTGCGGTCACCGCAGCGGAAGGAGTATACGTTGGGCGCATCAATGTAGCCATTGACCAGAAAAACCGGTACCTGCTGAGCAGCCTTGATGATACAGGCATTCTTTTCCGGGTCGCCTTCCACAAAGAAAGAACCCAGCACCACAATGGCATCCACGCGGCGGTCGCACATGGTCTGCAGGCAGCTTGCCTTATCCTCCATATCGTAGCCCACGCAATAGATGACGGTATCATAATCAAAGCCGCGCAGCTCCCGCTGTACATAACCGATCCCCATGGAAAAATTGCCGCAGGCATTCGGGTCGGAGGGGTCCACGCACAGGATGCCCACAGTACGCATGGTATCATGGCTGAGCCCCTGTGCGAAGGCGTTTGGGATATATCCGCTTTTATGGATCACATCCAGCACTTTTTTGCGGGTAGCGGGGCTGACCTTGCTGCTTCCGTTGATCACTCTGGATACCGTGGCAGCAGATACATTTGCCTCTCTGGAAACGTCGTAAATGTTCATCTGTACGCAGGTTCCTTTACTTGGATTTGTTGGTACAAAAATACCATATTCACGGCAGCAATGTCAAGCTGCCGTGAACCATTTTTGCGTCCGGAACTGCCGGGTGTGCAAAGATGGTCCCGCGCCGCCGCTGCATCCGAAAAACACCCCTTGCGCAGGAGCTTCCACGCAAGGGGTGTCTGGGAACAATGACCGGTTCAGCCGACAGATCACTGCCGCATCACTTGCCCACGTCACGCCCCAGCGTGATAGGCTTTGCACCTACAAAATTTTCAACGCTGCGGTGTTTTTCGTGGAAGTGAGGCATCACCTTGGCAAAGCCGCCCCGCTGGTAGTACACATCGTCACCGGTAAGGGGCAGCGTGACGGTGGTGCCCGTGTTGGCGGATTTGTAGATGGCAGTGATCAGCTCAATGGTCTTGCGGCCTTCGGCACCGTCTACAAACAGATCTTCTTCCCCACGGATCGCCCGCAGGAAGTTGAGCAGCTGGGCAGGGTGGCCTTCACGCTCGAGATCGGGCAGATCATCGTAATATTTTTGCAGCTTTTCCTCTTCTTCCCGATTTTCCTCGGGGAAGCCGTTGACCATGGAGGCGTTGGACGACACGTTCCACGGCACTGCAATGCTGGCCTTTTCGCCATTGAACTGTATCTGCTGCGCTTCGTCATGGTTCACGATGGAGGTGGTAAGCCGCACCAGCTTGTCCGGATAGTTCAGGATGGCAATGCCCAGATCCTCGCATTCGGAGTTGTCGTGCCCTACATTGCGGATGACCGCGTACACGCTTTCCGGCATTCCAAGCATCCACTGCATCAGGTCGATATGGTGCACACCGTGGCTCGCCATCGCGCCGGAGGACTCCTTATCCCATGTGCCTCGCCACCACAGGTCGTAGTAGCTCTGTCCGCGCCACCACAGCGAATCCACAGTGGCAAACAGCACCTTGCCGATGAGCCCCTCGTCCAGGATCTTTTTCACCTTCTGGTTGGGGGTCTTGCAGCGATTCTGCACCACCACGCTTAGGAGCTTTCCGCTTTCTCTGGCTGCGGCGATCATGGCATCGCACTCTTCCAGTGAGCAGGCCATGGGCTTCTCACAGATGACATGGCAGCCGCTGCGCAGAGCTTCCACGGCGATTTCCGCGTGCATCTGCGGCGGCAGGCAGATGGACACTGCGTCGATGCCGCCGGAAGCAATGGCTTCCCGGCAGTCCTTATAGGCTTTTGCGGCGGTCAGCCCGTTTGCCTGAATGAGCTGTTCGGCTTTTTCCGGGAAAAGGTCGCACACCGCGCACACCTCGCACAGATCCGGATACTGCAGATAGGCCTTGATATGTACATCTGCGATCGCGCCTGCACCAATAATGGCGATTCGGATTTTTTTCTGTTCCATCAATTTCACCTCTTAAAGCCAACTTTTTCCGCTTCGCGTTCTGCCTGGATCGCAAGCTCGATCACACGGAAGATGTAATCCTGCTTCATCACCAGCTCGGTGTGATCCAGACAGTCACGGATCATGCCGCCAAAAAAGGGAAAACCGCACTTGCCGCTGGCGCAGCAGTGATGCTCGCCTTCGTGGTCAACATAATACACCTGATCGCCTTCTGCGTTGTTGGCGATATCAATATACTTTCGGATCTCAATGTAGCCGTCCGTGCCCTCGATGATGGTGCGACCATCACCCCATGCACCCAGCCCCTTCGGGGTGAACCAGTCCACCCGGAAGTAACCGGTCACACCGTTGTCGCATTCGATCATGCAGTCGCCAAAGTCCTCGAGTCCGGGGCGGCCCGGATGATTGTAGTTGCCTGCGCGGCTGTGCACGATGCGGGCATCTTTGGCTCCGGAAAAGAATATGATCTGCTCGATCTGGTGACAACCGATGTCCGTGAGGATGCCGCCGTAAACATCTTTCTCAAAAAACCAGTCCGGACGACTGCTCTCAGGGCCCATGCGGTGGGGGCCCCAGCCCATTACCTGCACGACCTTGCCGATCTTGCCCTGTTCCAGCAACTGCTGTGCATACACCGAACCTTCCACATGCAGACGCTCGCTGAAATAGCAGAAAAACTTCTGCCCGGTCTCGCGCACCGTCTGACGCACCTGCTCCAGATGCTCGAGCGTGATCAGCGGCGGCTTGTCCACAAAAAAATCCTTGCCGTGGCGCATAGCCTCCACGCCCAGCGGCCCGCGATCCAGCGGGATGGATGCCGAAGCGATCATCTTCACATTGGAGGCGTACACCTCATCCTTGCTCGCCGCAGCCTTCGCCGAGGGGAACGCCTGTTGGAATTGCGCCACCTTTGCAGGGTCGGAGTCGTACACCAGCGTGATCTCGGCACCCGCCTCGGTCAGACCGTTGCACATGCCGTAGATGTGACCATGGTCCAGCCCGATGACTCCTACGGGGAAGTCACCCGGGGCGCATACCGGCTTTGACCTGCCCTTGGGTGCATACATTGCTCCATCTTTTTTTTCCTGCATAAGGATACCCCCTTTTCTTTATCAGCCGTAGATGAGACCCGGCAGCCAGGTGACCAGCGGCGGGAATACGAATGCCAGCGCAACGACGATCACGACGGTCGCGATGTAGGGCAGCAGAGGCTTGGCCGCTTTTTCTACCGGAAGTTTTGCCACGCCGCAGGAGATGAACAGGAAGGTGCCAACCGGCGGGGTGATCGCGCCCAGCTGCATGACGATGACCATGGGAACGCCGAACTGAATGGGATCAAAGCCCAGCGAGTTGCCAATGGCAAGCACGGTGGCTGCAAACATGGCAATGATGACAGTGGGATCCAGGAACATGCCAAGGATCACAAATGTCACGATGAGGAACAGCACTGCCAGCACCGGGCTGCCCAGTGTGTTGACCGCAAAATTCTGCACCTCGGTCTGGAAGTGCAGGCGCACCAGCACATTGGAAAGCACACCGGCACCCACAATGGTCATGTACACCACAGAGGTCGTCACGGCAGAATCGATCAGGATGCCGGGAATGTCGCTCCACTTCAGAGTCTTGCTGATGCAGAAGCCATACAGCAGACCGTACAGGATGGCCAGAACACCGGACTCGGTGGGCGTAACGATGCCGAAGCAGATGCCGCTGAGAATGATCAGGGGCATCATCAGTGCTCCCAGAGAATGCCATGCGGTCGTCAGCAGATTCCGGAGAGAGAAGCGGGTGCGGGGAATGTCATATTTGCGCAGCCGGTATTCCAGATACACAACACCCATCTGCAGGAGTCCCAAAAGAATGCCGGGCACCAGTGCACCCATGAACAGACGTCCCACGGGCACCTCTGTATAATAAGAATACAGGATCATGGCGATGCTGGGCGGAATGATGGGCGACAGCATGGAGGAGCCTGCGGTGACTGCCACAGAATAATCTTTGTCGTATCCCTGCTTTTCCATGGCAGGGATCAGCATGCCGCCAATGGCTGCAGCATCGGCGCAGCCGCTGCCCTGAATGCCGCCAAAGATCATGGAGGTAAGCACGTTCACATGACCAAGACCGCCGGGCAGCCAGCCAACGGCTGCATCTGCAAAGTTGACCAGCTTGTCGGTGATGCGAGCCTTCATAATGATGTTGCCCGCGATGACAAAGTATGGGATGGCCAGCAGCGAAAGGCTGTTGGCGCTGCCGAACATCTTGATGACGGTAAGTCCCAGCGAGTTGCCGCCTAACGTAAGGAACAGGATGCCGGTGATCAGCAGCGACATAAAAATGGGAAATCCCAGAAAGATAAAGGCAAGCAGAACAATAAAAATCAAAAATACGGTAAGCATCTGTGTCCTCCCTCCTTCTCAAAACGCGCCGGTCACATTGTCGTCCTCACCGGGCGAGGAAGCAAACGGGTTTTTGCCGAACACCAGGATCAGAATATATTCGTAAAGAAGATACGCACATCCCACCGGGATCGCTGCATAGAACCATGCATTGGAGATGGGCAGGTTCTGCAGGAAACTTGTGCGCATTTTGATCGTTTGCTGAATGCCGATCACGATCAGCAGAACCAACGTAGCAATGACGATCACCTGTGCGGCCTTGTGCAGGATCCGGGATGCTTTGGCGGGCAGATATTTCTCTGTAAAGCTCTCCAGACTGACATGCGCATCCTGCCGTACGCCAAGCCCCGCCGCCAGAAATACTACCCAGATCGCCAGCATTTGCATCATCTCGTTTACCCATGAAAACGGACGAAGAAACGACACACCTTTGATCAGGTAGCGCAGAACGACATTCATTGTGCACATGCCCATCATGGAAACCAGCAGTGCGACCAGTACGACCGACCGGACCCTATTCAGGATCTTATCAATTTTTCTCAGTGCATTCAAAGCAGACACCTCCTGCCGCAATGATTTTGTGTATCACCAAAAAAGTCCGGGCTGAAAATTTCTGGTTCCAGAAAGATACAGCCCGGACAACTCCATTCAAAATACAGGGATAGCCGATGCCGGCTTTTTACTTAATGGAGAGCAGCAGGTCAGTGAACTTGGCCCAGGCATCGCCCTTTGCGCGATACTCGTCCAGCATCGGTGCACAAGCATCCTTCCATGCCTGAATATCGGCAGGCTCGGTGACCTCCACGCCATCCTTCTTCATCTGCTCCAGTGCGTCCTTCTGGGCATCGTCATCAATGGACTCCTGATAATCCACGGCTTCCTTCACGCAATCGGTGACGAGGGTGCGCACATCTTCCGGCAGAGATTCCAGCCAGTCGGTGTTGAAGAAGAAGTAAACGCAGGCAATGATATGATTGGTGATGGCCAGATACTTTGCATTATCCTGCAGCTTGGACGCATTCAACATCACGGGAGAGCCTTCGCAGCCCTGACAGACATTCTGCGAAAGGGAAGTATAAATATCGTTCCAGTCCATGGTGATGCCAGCAGCGCCCAGACACTCGAACATTCCGTTGTAGATGGCGTTGGGACCGCGCATGACCAGATCTTTCATATCGGCCAGCGTCTTTACGGGCACGGTGGTCAGCATATCGCGGGAGCCCATAGACATGCCGCCCATGCCGCTCAGGCCGATGGTGTTTGCCAACTCGTTCACCTGATCCTCGGCACCCTTCAGCACACGGCGGTACTGATCGTTATCCTCAAACAGGAAGGGGAACTCGAACATCTGCATCTGCTCCAGACCGTCGTATGCACCCGGGCCGGTGCCGGGAGTGGACAGGACCAGCTCCAGATCGCCTGCAATGGCCATTGCCACCTGCTCAGCCTGACTGCCTAGCTCAGAACCGTAGTTTGCCGTTGCTTTGATCCGACCGGCACTCTTTTCGTTGACAAGCTCCACAAACTTTGCCAGCGCCATGCCGATGGTGCTTGTGGCTGCCTGATTGGAAGAAGCACGCAGAGTGTACTTCTTTCCGTCCGCTGCAGGGGCTGCACTTGCACTGCCGGAAGCTGCAGTGCCGGCAGTGCTGCCGGAGCTTCCGCCGCAGGCATTCAGTCCGACTGCAGCTGCCGAGATGCCGGTGATCTGCAGGAAACGGCGACGAGAGATCTTTTTCATTTCAATAGCCTCCTTGTTTTTTGTCCTCTTGTATTCGTGTGGAAAGCTCCACCTGAGACACGGTTCGTTTCGGCCATCGGCATGGCCTGCGGAGTTCAATGGGAACATTGTGTATCCGCTTTCATTGCGATTTCATAATACGGCTTTGCTCCTTTTTTGTCAAGTATTTTTTATTCTTTTTATAAATTCTTAGTTTTTATGGTCGTTTTGACTGATTTTTGCCTTTATTTTTGGCGGATTTGTTTTAAGGAAAGTCTCTCAGCGTTCTTTGAAAAGAAACGCGTTTCATTCACAATTGCACTTCTTCCATGGCAGAACGGGTGTGGCGCGCTTCCATTATAATAGGGGGCTCTGCGCTGACGGATACAGAGCCGATGTCCCGATTTTCGGATTTGACAACCTGCCCTGAAATCGCGTATAATGCAAAAAGCGATCAAAGAAAGGAGCGGTGAACAATTGTACGGACTTCTGAGCGCAGAAACGGTGAATCTGCCAAGAACTATGTGCTACGCGTTCTGGTGGACAACATTGTCAACACCTGTCTGGAACCCGGAGAAAAACTCAACGAGCCGGAATTGTGCCAGCAGTTGGGAGTCAGCCGGATGCCCTTCCGGGAGGCAGAGTTGGAGCTGGTGCAGCGGCGGCTCATCGAGATCCGTCCGAAGATCGGCACCTATGTCTCCCTCATCGACGCGGAGCTGGTAGAGGAGGTGCGGCACCTCCGGGCGGTGCTGGAGATCGATCTGGCCGAGATGGCCTGCCAGATGCTGAACAATCAGCAGCTGGACCACCTGTGGGAGAATGTGGCGCTGTGGCAGATGTACATTCAGCGAGCGCAGGAGGAAAAGATCTTTGCGCTGGACAAGGGATTCCACCGGCTGCTTTATGTGCAGTGCGGCTGCCCGTACTGGTACGATCTGGTGGAAAATCTGGCTCCGCATTTTGACCGCACCACCATCCTCAGCTTCCGCTGCCGTCCGGCAGAGGCCATTCTGGACGACCACACCAGTCTGCTGAAGGCCATCGAAGCAAAGGATGCTGCCGCTGCGCGGACCGTTGCCGCCCGGCACATGCAGCGGTATACCGAAAACCTTGCCACCATCCGGGAGTCCTTCCCCCAGTATTTTAAGTGAATATCCCCGAATTTCCAGAAGCTCTGTCGTTTTTTCCAAAGGACAGAGCTTCTTTTTGTGCACGTTTTTTGCCGAAACGGCTTGACAATCCCGACTGCAAGATGTATTTAAAACGATGAAATATATTTCAATAAGGTAGAGGCTATCACCCGGGAAAATGAGCTGTACTACCTGCACACCGCTCACGGCGATTTCTGCACCCGCTGGGTGGTCAACGCCGCTGGTCTGGGCGCAAAACAGATCTCCGACCTGCTGGGCCTGACCGGCTACCGTGTCATCGGCTCCCGCAGCAACTACATCATCCTGCACAAGCGCATGGGCAAGCTGCTGCCCATGCCGGTGTACCCGGTGCCCAGCAACACCTATATGGGCATCCACATCACCCCCACCGTGGACGGCAACGTGACTGTTGGCCCAGACGCGGAGAACACCGATGTGCTGGACGACTACGGTGTGCCGCAGGCCAACATGGACAGTCTGGCCGTGGAGGGCGCAAAGCTGTGGCCCCACATCTTTAAAAAGGATCAGATCCGCACCTTCGCCGGCATCCAGCCCAAGTGGGTGGATGAAAACGGTGCCATTCAGGACTGGAAGGTGGAGATCCGGGACGACGTGGCACCCAATGCCGTCAACCTCGTGGGCATTGAATCCCCGGGCCTGACCGGCAGCGTGCCGCTGGCCCGCTACGTCATCGGTCTGATGCAGGAGCGCGAAAAGTTTGAGGAAAACCCAGACTTTGACCCGCACCACAAGGGCATCGTCAAGTTTGCCGAGTGCACGCCGGAACAGCAGGCAGAGCTCATCGCGCAGGACCCCGATTACGGCGAGATGATCTGCAGCTGTGAGGAAGTGACCAAGGCCGAGATCCTGCAGGCCATCCACAACCCGCTGGGCGTTTCCACCATGACCGGCATCAAGTACCGCACCCGCGCCATGATGGGCGGCTGTCAGGGCGGCTTCTGCCAGATGAAGATCGAACACTTCATTGAGCAGGAGCTGGGCACCGAGCCGGAGAATGTGCGTTACAGCCGTCAGGGGTCATGGGTACTCACCGGCAATATGCGGAAGGAGGAGAACTGAGCGATGGAACAGAAAGACGTTGTGATTATCGGCGGCGGCCCTGCAGGTCTTGCCGCAGCGGTGGAGCTGCACAAGCAGGGCATCCGCAACATGATCATTCTGGAGCGCGAGGCGATGCTGGGCGGCATCCTGCGCCAGTGCATCCATGACGGTTTCGGTCTGGGCCGCTTCGGCGAGAGCCTGTCCGGCCCGGAATATGCACAGGCGTTCATTGATGAAGTGAACAAGCGTGAGATCCCTTACGAGACCAGCGCCACGGTGTTGAGCCTGACGGAGGATCGTGTCGTCACCGCCTCCACCCGCAGCGGCCTGCGCCAGTATCAGGCAAAGGCTGTGGTGCTTGCCATGGGCTGCAAGGAGCGCAGCCGCGGCGCACTGGGTATTCCCGGCGAGCGTCCGGCGGGCGTGTTCACCGCAGGCACCGCGCAGGCTTACATGAACCTCTACAACCGGATGCCCGGCAAGGAGGTCGTCATCCTCGGCTCCGGCGATATCGGCATGATCATGGCACGCCGCATGACGCTGGAAGGCGCTCATGTGCAGGCAGTGTTCGAGCTGATGCCTTACCCCTCCGGCCTGCCGCGCAACATCGTGCAGTGTCTGGATGACTACAATATCCCGCTCTATCTCAGCCACACCGTCACCGAGATCCATGGCCGCGACCGTCTGACCGGCGTGACCATCTCCGAGGTGGATGCAAACCGTCAGCCCATCCCCGGCACCGAGAAGGAGTACAAGTGTGATACGCTGATCCTCTCCGTGGGCCTGATCCCGGAGAACAAGCTGCTGGAGGATGCCGGCATCGCCATTGACCCCCACACCAACGGCGCTGTGGTGGACGAGAACCTGCAGACCAACGTGCCCGGCGTGTTCTCTGCCGGCAATGTGCTGCATGTGCATGATCTGGTGGACTTTGTTTCCATGGAGTCCGAGGCACTGGCACG